>WNGF01003121.1_pt1 | contig 36986 bp, 37 predicted proteins | sample 5400641 | NCBI WGS metagenome assembly WNGF01 (sample SAMN13153371, study PRJNA577476) | soil metagenome | isolation source: 80 cm soil or saprolite under grassland replicate 2 | place: USA:California | collected 2016-06-15 | reverse complement strand
CGCTCACCCTGTCACCACCGCGGCATAGGTCACCGGAGAGCCACGTGCTCGGAAACGGGCCCGCGTGGTTCGGAGGAGGGCCGCACGGAAAAGGAGTCTCCCTCACGGAAACCACCTCGCCGTGCGGCCTATCCTGTGGCCTGGCTCATCCTCCACCACGCGATCGCCGCCCTCATCACCAAGGCAGCCGAGGCCGCCGACCTCGACCCCGACCGGATCTCCTTCACCAAAACCCTCCGCCTAGCCCGCCGCACCGCCACCGGGACGGCGGACATTCCCCCCTCAGGACTGGACTGAGGCCCTCCCCCGCCTGCTCCAGAACATCGCCGGCCACCGCATCCCACGCCGCCGCCACCGCACCTGCCCCCGCGCCGTCAAACGCGCCCGCCACAACAACTACCGCATCAAGAAACCCGACGAACCAGCCAGCACCCGCCACCCCGGCCCCGCCACCATCCGACTCCACACCCTCAACCCCCGCGCAGCATGATCAACTTAAGCTACGTGGCATTGCGGCGGGGGCGCGCCTGGGGGCGGTGTTCCCGATCGTGCCCGGGGCGGGTGCGGCGGGGGTGCGGCGCGGCAGACACTTGACGCCTCTGAAGAGTGGGCTTACCTGGTCTGTTCCTTCCAGATCACAACCTTGAGAATTACGCCACCCGGATCATCGAGGGGCGCTGAATTGACCTGGACATTGACCTGGACCCAACCTGGGTTGCCCTCGGACGTCACGATGCAAAGTTGCGTGCCCGCGCCGATGTACTGATGCGCGAACGTGGACCGATCGAGCTGGCGGTAGCGGACGCAACGGTCATACGCCCCGGCCTGGTCGCCCTCATCGGTGTCGTCGTACATTTCGCTGTATATAACTTGGGGTTGGCATGGTGCGGGTACGGTTCGGGGTTGGTGGGCGTGTCTGTCGCGGTTGTTCGAGGTGGGTTGGTTGCGTGGCGGCAGGTTGGAGGCCGCTTTCTGTGGGGAATGTCCGGTAGTGTTCGGCGGTGGCCGGGGTGGTGCGTATTGGAGTGCTCGGCGCGGCCAGGATCGCGCCTGCGGCGGTGATCCGGCCGGCGCGGTCGGCGCCGGGTGCGTCGGTGGTGGCGGTGGCCGCCCGCGATCCGGACCGCGCGCGGGCGTTCGCCCGCAGGCACGGTGTCCCTCGGGTGCACGCCGGCTACCAGGCGGTGGTGGAGGATCCGGCGGTCGATGCGGTGTACGTGCCGCTGCCGAACGCCTTGCACGGCCGGTGGACGCTGGCGGCGGTGGCGGCCGGCAAGCATGTGTTGTGCGAGAAGCCGTTCACGGCGAACGCGGCCGAGGCCGCCGCCGTGGCGCAGGCGGCCGGGGCCAGCGGGCTGGTGGTGATGGAGGCGTTCCACTACCGCTACCACCCGCTGGCGCAGCGGATGCACCAGATCATCAACAGCGGCGAGCTCGGCGAGCTGCGCCATGTCCAGGCGCACCTGTGCTTCCCGCTGCCCCGCTTCTCCGACATCCGCTACAACTACCGCCTGGCCGGCGGCGCGTTGATGGACGCCGGCTGCTACACCGTGCACCTGACGCGGCTGCTCGGCGGGGGGGAACCGCAGGTGGTCGCGGCCCGGGCGCTGCTGCACGGCCCGACCATCGACCGGGCGATCCGCGCACGGCTGCGGTTCGCTGCCGGCCACACCGGCACCGTACACGCCTCGCTGTGGTCCGCCGGCGGGCTGCTGCGGATCTCCGCGCGGGCCGTGGGCAGCGCCGGTGAGCTGCGGGTGTTCAACCCCGTCGCCCCGCAGTTCGGTCACCGGCTCGCCGTGCGCGGCGCGGCGGGCAGGCGCACCGAACGGTTCCCCCGCCGATCCTCCTACGCCTACCAACTCGACGCGTTCACCCGCGCCATCCAGCACGGCACACCGTTCCCCACCACCGCGCAGGACGCGGTCGCCACCATGACCGTCATCGACGCCATCTACCGCGCCGCCGGCCTACCGCTGCGCCAACCCTCCGACAGCATGCCCACCCCGTAAGCGGGAGCATTTATCAAACTTCTCGCCACCTAGAGCCTCACTTCCGCCAGGAGGGACATGCAGTGTCACATCCGGTCGTACATTTCGAGGTCATCGGGAAGGACCCTGACCGGCTCCGTAGTTACTTCGGGGAGCTGTTCGGCTGGCACTTCGACACGCCGTCACCGGTAGCACCAGAGGTTTCCGAACCAGGCGGGTACGGATTCCTCGAGCTCATTGCCACCGCCGACGGCACCGGTATCCGCGGTGGCGTCGGGGGAGGACCAGCCTTCGAGCCCCACGCGCTGTTCTACGTTGGCGTGCATGACGTCGAGGCAGCCCTGCGACGGGCCGAGAACCTCGGCGGCACACGCGTCCTGGGACCCGTGACCTCACCGAGCGGCCTCGTCGTCGGCCACTTCACCGACCCTGAAGGAAATCTCCTCGGCGTCGCCGGCACCGCCTGACATCGGTTCCGTCACACCAGTCCCCTCATCACCCAGGACCGGTCGCTAACACCTTCTGGTCGGCCGCCCAGATGCACGCACATCGGCAGGGTCCGTGCCGTGAGCGGCTTGTTGGTGGTTTGCGCGGCGGTGGTGGATGGCTTGCGGTGGTCAGCCGACCTTGACCTGCTCCTCGCCGAAGTTCGCGACGAGTTCGAGCGTGCCGCCGATGGCGGCGATGTAGCGGTCCAGTACTTCGATGCCGGACAGGTCACCGGACTCGATCTGGGAGATCCGTCCGATGGTGACCCCCATGGCCGTGGCGACCTCACGCTGCGTCAATCGGCGGTTCTTGCGGATCTCGGCCAGGCGATGTGCGCGGACCTGCGCCAGCAGGCGGCTCTTGCCGGCCTCGACCTCACTCGGGCCGGCGGCGGCGATGTGCCGGTCCCGGATGTCTGACCAGCGGGTGTGAGTCACGATGTGCCCTCCTCCTCGGCTCGTTCCTTCAGGTAGGTCGCGTAGAGCTCCTCGGCGCGGGGGACGGCATGTCGGTACCAGCCCTTCCAGTCTCCTGCCTTATCCCCGGCCAGCAGCAGGACCGCGCTGCGCCACGGGTCGAAGGCGAACAGCACCCGGATCTCGGGGGATCCGGCGGAGCCGGGGCGTAGCTCCTTGAGGTTGTGGATCGCCGAGCCCTTGACGCGGTCAACCAGTGGCCGGCCGAGGTTCGGCCCGGCCTCGGCGAGGGTCTCCACGGCGTAGACGACCTGTCGGTGACTGTCCGGATCGGTGCTGAGGAGCCGGTCGAGCCAGCCGAGCACGTCATCGGTCAGGTAGATCTCCCACACCACGACCGCGCACCTCCCACGCACGGAGTTTAGCAGATCCTAAACCAGTGGGGTCGGCGCGGACACCCGGTGGCCCGCCGCGGTGCCGTACAGGCAGACCTGCGACGGTGGCTCACCCAGTTGGCTTGGCCAGCATCGTTTGGTGGGGCAGGGCTCACGGCACTCCGAGGAGATACCACGTCACCGTCTGAGGATTGGCCATGGCTGACATCAATCCGATTGACTTCCTGCTGAATCGGGACAACACCGACGCGGCGGTCGCCGCGCCGGCGTACAGCATCACAAAGGTCCTCGCGACCGGCGCGAGCGTCGTCACACCGTTGGTGGTCCTGCTTTCCTCGAAGCTCGGCTCAATCGACTTCTCATCGGCTGAGATCGTCGTCTTGACGGTGGCCGTGCTGGGTTTCCTGGCCATCGTTGCCGCCGCCGACGTGATCTCGCGGAGCTCGGCTACCGCCAACGCTGATATGAGCCGCGCCCCACGGCCTGACGCCGCGGCGGCCGAGAAGTCCGACGGCGTCCTGTTCGAGTTCCTACCCGTCCGCAAAGGAATCCCTGCATGTCGACGGCCCCGACCCGGACGTGCAGATCCTCGCCGGCCGGGGACTGCAGTTGCTCGTTGCCGAGCAGGGTAAGCCGTTGGCCTGGGTGCCCCAGGAACAGGTCACGTTCTCCTGATGGTTCCGTCACGTGCCGGGCGGCCACCTGGCGGCCACCCGGCCCCGTCAGCTGAGACGCCGCATCTCCCCGTCGATGTCCGCGTCGGTGACCGGCCGCCGGATGAAGGCGTCCCACGCGTGCAACACCAGACCCGCGCCCCAGCCGCACAGGACCCACACCGGCCAGAAGTAGCCGGCGCCGGTCAGTGCCCAGATCGCGATCAGGAACGCGTTGATGACGACGTAGGCGATCAGGTGCCCGCCGAAGTCACGGCGGCCCTGCACTCGGGCGAGGGCCTGTTGCCGGGTCACGACGGAGTAACCCTCCTGCGCTGCCTTCGGCGCGCTATCGGCTGGGCTCATCGCGTGCCTCCTTTGACCAAGGTATCCGCCACGTTCATGGTCCGTCGGGTCCCGAGCCGGCCGGTAGGGCACCATGTCCCGAACTACCGGGCCTTCTCGCACTGTGCTGCACGCACGGCCGATGCGGACCGGGCTACCGGTGGTTCGGGGCCAGGTGCCGCCGGTTAACTCAGTCGCGATCACCTGACCGCCCGCCGGAGCGGGCGCGGCCGGCCGCCCCCGTAGGCCCGGCGCGGGCCGCCCCGGAGAAGGCTGTGCACACCCCGAGCATGAAGCCGAAGTTGTACCAGTCCCCGTTGTTGTGCACGTCGTAGATATTCACGTTGCTGGTGAACAGGGAGACCAGGAACGTGATCGGGCTGATCAGCCCGTGCCACAGGCCGAGCCAGAACCCGGCGATGTGCGGGGCGGACACCTGCGCAACGTTGTTCGGGCCGGCCGCGCAGGAGACCAGGACGAGCACCACCGCCACGAGGGCACCAGCCAGCACAAGCCTGGGTGGCGGCCACGGCGAGGGAGCGCGCCGGCACCGGGTTGTGGTACTCGGCGGGCGGTTCCTTTGGTCACCTGGAGTCAGCGGCCCGGTATACGTGCTCGTGCTGGTCGAAAGCGGTGGATGTCGTGGTCAGGTATGGGCAGAAGGCTTGACGGCGGCCTGGCCGGGGAACTGGGGGCCTGTCGGCCGGGCGCGCCGGATCGATCAGAAGATGGTCACGCCATATGCGGTGGCCGCCTCGCGAACGGGCTGGAAGAAGGTTGTGCCACCGCTCGTGCAGTCGCCGCTGCCGCCGGAGGTCAGGCCGAGCGCCTTGGTGCCGTCGTAGAGCGGGCCACCGGAGTCGCCGCCCTCAGCGCACACGTTGGTCTGGATCAAGCCACTCACGACGCCACCCGGGTGACCGATGTAACGGACCGTGACGTTGAGCGCGGTCACGGTTCCAGTGTGGGTACCGGTGGTCGACCCCTTCCGCGTCACCGACTCGCCGACGAAGGCGTCCGCGACGGTGAACCCGCCCGGGTGGCTGAGCGAGAGGTTGTCGTAGCGGACCAGCGCGTAGTCATTGCCCGGGAAGCTGTAAGCGATGGTCGGGCCGATGAGCGTGGTGTGGCTGGAGTTGGTGTACCAGGTGTTGGCCAGGCTTCCGCAGTGCCCCGCGGTGAGGAAGTAGTAGGTGCTGCCGCTGACCACGTTGAAGCCGAGCGAGCAACGGTACCTGCCGCCGTAGATGGCGTCGCCGCCGGACAGCAGCGGGGTGAAGACGCCGGCCGAGCGCTGGATCCGGAGGGCACCGCCGTTGCTGCCGGCAGCCTGCCTGAGCCTTGCGATCTCGGCGCTGGAGACGGAGCTGTCGCCAATAGCGACAACCCGGTCCGCTGCGGCGTCTACGTACCAGGCGATGCCCGCGACGCCCGACCGCTCCACCGCGTTGCTCACAGCGGCGAGCTGGCTGGCGCTGTACTCCTGAGGCGATGCCGCGGCACCGGTCGGCAGGCTGAACGCCCCGACGGCGACCGCAGCGACACTAACAGCGAGCAGCCGACCGAATCGGCTGCGTGGAGGGGTGTACTTGATCCGCACGGTGTCTCCTCCTCAGGAGTCGATAGGACCATGGGTGGTGTCCCGTCGTCGCTGCCAGGAGACGCATCGCCCGGTCAGGTGATGTCGTGCTCCTGACGGCCGGTTCAGTATTGGCGTACCTCAATAGGACCGCAAGCGCCTCGTCATCCCTCGACGACCGTCGGTGACAGCGGGTCAGCCGAGACTGTCCGGATCTTCCTGTGGGGCGGTGATCGCCTGTCTAGCGGGGGCGGCCGGCCTCCTCCGCGCAGGTTCCAGACAGTCGACCTCAGTCCGACGACACACTCTGTACCACGCGGCCTGCCGCCCTCCGGCGCGCTCCTAAGGACACAAGATCGGAACGGACACCAACTCGAAGATCAACATGATCTGAAGCCGAGCGATCGCAACAAAGATCAACAATGGGAACTCACCAACGGTGAACCAGAACCGGCACCAGACGATCACGCTCATGTCACTCGAACGGAGCAGCAATCTGCGACGGCACACATGGAGGTGCCGCTGACGCAGCCCCTCCCAGGGGGCTCAGGTCGCCATAGAAAAGAATCGCCCACGACGGACTCCTCAGCCGCAACAATGTTCCGGTGAGTCAGGCGTTCCGGTCGATAGTCCGAGCCTACTGTCTACCTGACCGCAGTCGCCCGGCACATGCCATTGGACGAGGATGGCGCCTGGTTCAGCGACGACCGGGAGCTTCGCGAACGGTCCGGGATTGTGGTTATGGCGGCCGGCAGCGGGTAGCTATCCAGCTCATGACCGGCCCAGAAGACGGCGGCGTCCGGTCGGATACCGGTCGTGCCGAGGCCTTCAGCGACGCGATCCTGGCGATCGTCATCACGCTGCTGGTGTTGGACCTTCGGGTACCGGACATGAAGCCTGGCCATCTGCTGTCGGGACTCCTTGCGCAGTGGCCCGGCTACGTGGCGTACGTCGCCTCGTACCTGTACGTTGCCGTGGTCTGGCTCAACCACAAGGCAGCGTTCGGGCGCATCCGGAGGCGCCGGTCCGCCGGTGCTGCTGTTGCACGGCCACCCGCGTACCCCACGTGACCTGGCACCGGGTCGCGCCGCTGCTTGCCGGCGCGTCCACCGTGGTCTGCGCTGACCTTCGTGGCTACGGCGAGTCGAGCAAGCCGCCGACCACTCCCGACCACGAGCCGTACTCCAAACGGGCGATGGCCCGCGACGGCGTGGCTCTGATGCGGGCCCTCGGCCATGACCGGTTCGCGGTGGTCGGCCACGACGGGGCAGCTACGTGGCACGACATCGAGCCTCGGATTGGCCATGTGCCGATCGTCGGTATATAACGATGACATGCCACGTGACCGATCGTTGCAGGAACCGTCGTTTCTGATCCTCACTGCGCTGGCGGCCGCGCCGCAGCATGGGTACGGGATCATGAACGATGTCGCGTCGATTTCCGCGGGTCGGGTCCGGCTGCGTGCCGGGACCCTGTACGCCGCCCTGGACCGGCTGCGCAGCGACGGGCTGATCGAGGTCGACCGGGAGGAAGTGGTCCAGACCCGGCTGCGCCGCTACTACCGCCTCACCCCCGACGGGGTCGGGCGGCTGGCGGCCGAGGCCGGGCGGCTGCGGCACAACGCCGACGTCGCCGCGCTTCGGCTGCGCCACGCTGGCAGCACGCCATGACGCCGCGGGAACCGGACCCGCCCTCCGGGAGCGGGGATGCCGGGGCGCTGGCGCGGCGGTACCGGCGGTTGCTGGCCTGGTACCCGCGGGAGCACCGGAACACGCACGAGGAGGAGATGCTCGGCGTGCTCCTGGCCGGTGGGGCTGGCCGCCGCCGCCCAGGTGCCGCCGAGAGCGCCGACCTGCTAATGGGTGCGCTGCGGATCCGCGCCCGGCACGCCGCCCGGTCCTTTCCGGACTCCACCGTCGCCCAGGCGCTGGCGGTGGTCAGTGTGCTGACCCCGCCGCTGCTGCTGGCCGGTGCGGCGCCCGGGCTGCATGAGATTGCCTGGTGGCTGTGGCACGACGGGGTGTCCTTCTCCTTCCTGCAGACCTTCCCGGACGCGCCGGGCTGGGCGGCGTGGTTCGTGGCCGGCGTCCTCGGGCTGCTCGGCTGGCGACGAGCCGCCGCCACGGCGGCGTGTCTGGCCGCGGCCGCGCTGAGCGTGCTCCTGACCGTTGATATCGGCAGCGACCTCTTTGCCGGTGCCGGGAGCGAGGCGCCGTGGGTGCTGCTCGGGGTGCTCGGCGCGGTCGCCACGACCACATCGGCCGGCGCCCGATACGGCCTGGCCTGGCTCGGTGGTCGCCGCTACACCGCGGTTCTGGCCGGCGCCGCGGCAGTGGTCGCAAGCCACCTGCTGGGACACGACGAGACCAGCTACACCGCGGCGCGGTGGCTGCTCCCCGTCGTCGTGGTGCTGGCATGCCGGCCAACCACCTCCGTCGGCCGGTGGGTGCTGGCGCTCCTGGCACTGCCTGGCACCGCCTACCTCCTCACACTGTCGGACACGCTGAGCGAATCGACCATCCGCTACCTGCTGCCCATCGCGGTCACCACCGGCCTGTGCTGCCTACCGCTGACCCGCCACCTCCCGCGCCTGACCCGGAAGCTGATCGGCGCGCAACCGGGCGAGCCACCCATCCCGCTTTAGCCGCGGGCTTCGGCGGGGACGGCGTCCTCGGCGGCGAGTTCGGCGGCGACGGCGTCGGCGCCGAGTCGGATCATCCAGCTCAGCGGGGCGTCGGGCAGGAACCGCCGCAGGGTCGCGTCGAGCTCCTCCTTGGCCGCGTCGTCGAGGCGGGGTGCGCCGCCGGACAACCGGCGCACCGCCTCGCGGAAGTACATGAGGTAGCGGCGTTGCTCGGCGAGGAGTTCGACGCCGGCGGGGGTCCCGTGCCCGGGGTAGAGGCGGCGGGCGTCGGCCAGCTCGGTGCTGAGCCGGTCCAGCGTGGCGAGCCAGCCGGTGGTGTGCCCGTCCGCGGTGTAGGGGTGGGTGCCGTGGAAGGCCAGGTCTCCGATGAACGCGATCGTCTCGCCTGCCGGCATGCGGGCGAGCAGGTAGCTGTCGGCGTGGCTCTCGCCCGCGCCCAGCTCGCGGGCGGTGATCGACAGGCCGTCGAGGTCGACCTGCTCGCCGTCGCGCAGCGTGGTGTTCGGGTAGTACGTCGCGGCCGGCCACTCGGCTCCGTAGACCGGAGCCCACTGCTCCCGCTTGGCGTCCGCGATCTCGCCGATCACCCTGGCCACCTCGCCGGTCGCGTACACCGGCACCTCCCGGTCGCGGACCAGCTCCAGCGTCCCGTTGAAGTGGTCCGGGTGGGCGTGGGTGAGGAAGACGCCGAGCAGCGGCTTGTGCAGCGCGGCCAGCCGCGCGGCGAGCGCGGCGATGTCGGAGGTCAGCAGGTTGGTGTCCACGACCACGACGCCGGACGGTGTTTCCAGCAGGTAGGAGTTGACGAACAGGCCGCTGTCGGCGGCGGTGTAGGTGTGGATGGTCCACTCGACCACGGGGCTCTCCTGGTGGGCTCGGAAGCGGTACCCGATCGACGATCCACGCCGCGGGCCGCCGGCGGCCAATACCTGTCGGTATAACTGTTGGCTATGGACGTGCACCTGCGGGACCTGCGGTACTTCCTCGCCGTCGCCGAGGAACTGAGCTTCACCCGCGCCGCCGCGCGGCTGCACCTGTCGCAGCCGGCGCTGAGCAAGCAGATCCGCCAGCTCGAGCGGTCGCTGCGGGTCACCCTGCTGGACCGCGACTCCCGCGGTGTCACCCTGCGGCCGGCGGGTGCGGCGCTGCTGGCGGAGGCGGGGCGGCTGCTGGAGTCCTGGGACCAGACGCTGCGCGCGGTGGCGGACGCCGACTCGCACGACCGGCGGGTGCTGCGCGTCGGCCTGCAGACCGGGATCGGCCGCGACCTCTACCCGGCCGCCGCGCGGCTGTTCACCGCGGGCCAGCCGGGCTGGCGGATCTCCCTTCGGATGTGCCCGTGGACCGATCCGAGCGCCGGCCTGATCGACCGGACCAGCGATGCGGCGTTCGTCTGGCTGCCCGCGCCGGCCGGGATCGAGCACCGGGTGATCGCCCGCGAACCCCGCTGGGTGGCGCTGCCCGCCGGGCACCGCCTCGCCGGCCGCGAGGAGGTGGACTTCGCCGAGCTGCTCGACGAACCGTTCGTCGCCCTGCCGGTCCAGACCGGCCCGCTACGCGAGTTCTGGCTGGCCACCGCCGAGCGGGACGGCCACCCGGCGCGCATCGGGGCCGAGGCGGCGACACCGGAGGAGACCTTCGAGACCGTCGCCTCCGGTCTCGGGGTGCACCTGCTCGCCGCGGGCAACGCCGCGATCTATGCCAGGCCCGACATCACCTGCCGCCCGGTGCGCGGCCTGTCCCCTTGCAGCCTCACCATCGCCTGGCGGCACGGGGACCGGCGGCCGCAGGTGCACGCCTTCGTCGCGGCCTGCCTGGACGCCGCCCGGCCGGGAGCGCGGGCGCAGCGCGCCGCGGCACCAGCCTCGCCGGGGAACGGCAGGCCGGCCGGTTGACCTCGTCAGGGTGCACTCCGAGCCCGGCGGCGGTGCGCCCGAGCCGCCAGCGCCGGAACCGCCGCCGGTCAGCCGACGTGGGCCGCGGCAAGCTCGGCGAGTTCGTCCAAACTCCGGAGTGCGGCGTCGGCGGCCGCGTCGGTCAGGGCGAACAGGCAGCGGTCCACGCCAGCGATGGCCAACCCGCTGAGCAGCCCGGGATCGGGCGGCACGCCGAACAGCGTGATCGGCAGTGGCCCCCGCCCGGCGTCGGCGGCGCGCTGCCGCAGCCGGGTCGCCCGCTGGCGCAGTTCGTCGATGCCGGCCAGCGGGCCGCACTGCGGCAGCCAGCCGTCCCCGAAGTCCAGTACCCGGTCCTCGCTGCCCGGCCCGTTGCCGCCCACCAGGACCGGCGGGTGCGGCCGCTGCACCGGCTTCGGCCACGACCAGATCGGCTCGAAGTCCACGTACCGGCCGTGGTACTCGGCCTCCTCCGCGGTCCAGATGGCGCGCATCGCCCGGACCCGCTCGGCCAGCACCGCCATCCGTACGGCGGGATCGGTGCCGTGGTTGGCCAGTTCCTCGCGGTTCCACCCCGCGCCGACGCCGAACAGCACGCGGCCACCGGAAACGTGGTCGAGGCTGGCCACCTCCTTCGCGGTGATGATCGGGTCGCGCTCGGGGACCAGGCACACGCCGGTGCCCAGCTTGAGCGTGGTCGTCGTCGCGGCCACCGCCGACAAGGCGACGAACGGGTCCAAGCTGTACGCGTAACCCTTGGTGGGCCGGCCGTCCGCCCGGCTGCTGCCCACCGGGATGTGGGTGTGCTCGGGGTAGAACAGCGACTCGAACCCGCGTTCCTCCACCGCCGGCCCGAGCCGCGCAGGCGAAATCGAGCACTCGCCGAACACCGTGATCCCGAACTCCACGGCTGGATGATCCACCGCCGACCGTCATCCGAACAAGCCGGTCCCCGGGGCAGCGACGCCGCCGCGCCGGCCAGGCCGAGATCAAGCCGCTCCGCCGGGGCCAGGTGCTCGCAAGCCACTCCAGCCCCGCCTCGAGCGGGCCGCCGTCGAGCAGCACCGCTGCCCACTCACACCAGCAACGGCCAACGGCTGCATGCTCGCGGACTGCGGTTCGATCTCCCGACGCAGCGTGTCGAGCGCAACGAACTGGGCACGGCTACGAACCGCATCGGGTCGATCCGGCCCTGCTGCGGCTGCGCAACTGCCCGTTCCGGGCGCGGGGGAGCCTACTGTGGACGGTGTGCGGGACGGGCTCGTCACATTGTCCCTGTGCGGCGACGTGATGTTGGGCCGCGGGATCGACCAGATCATGGCGTACCCCGGCGACCCGGCGTTGCGGGAGCGGTACGTGCGCGACGCCCGGGTGTACGTCGATCTGGCCGAGGCGGCGAACGGCCCGATCCCGCGTCCGGTCGATGTCTGCTGGGCCTGGGGGGACGCGCTGCGGGTACTCGACGACGGCGCCGTCGATGTCCGGGTGCTGAATCTGGAGACGAGCATCACCCGCAGTGAGGATTTCGCGCCCGGCAAGGGCATGCACTACCGGATGAACCCAGCCAACCTCGGCTGCCTGACCGCCGCCAGGCCGGACGTGTGCGCGTTGGCGAACAACCACGTGCTGGACTTCGGCGAACCAGGGCTGCGGGAGACGCTGGCCGCGCTGTCCGGGGCCGGCCTGCCGGCTGCCGGGGCGGGCCGGGACGCCGATGCGGCGTGGCGGCCGGCGGCCACCACGGTCGGCGGCGGTCGCAGGGTGCTGGTTTTCTCCTTCGGGCTGCCCTCCAGCGGCATCCCGGCCGGCTGGAGCGCGACCGAGGACCGGGCGGGTGTCGCCTTCCTACCCGAGCTGTCCGCGGCCGCCCTCGCCACGGTCGCCGACCGGGTCCAGCGGGCGAAGCGACCGGGCGATGTCGTGGTCGCCTCCCTGCACTGGGGATCGAACTGGGGCTATCCGGTCACCGAGGACCAGGTCCACTTCGCGCACGGCCTCGTTGACGCCGGCGTCGACGTCGTGCACGGGCACTCCTCGCACCATCCCCGCCCGGTGGAGCTGTACCGCGACAAGCTGATCCTCTACGGCTGCGGCGATTTCATCGACGACTACGAAGGAATCGCCGGCCACCAGCAGTACCGGGACGACCTGCGGCTGCTCTACCTGGCGTCGGTGGACCCGGACACCGGGACGCTGGCCGGCTTGCGGATGGTGCCCCTGCACGCCCGGCAGATGCGGCTCCGGCACGCCGCGCGGGCAGACGCGGAATGGCTCCGGCAGGTGCTCGACCGGATCAGTCGCTCCTTCGGCGCCCGCGTCGGACTCGATCCGGATGGGATGCTCGCGGTGCGGACCTGATCGCAACGGAATCGTTCGCGGCCGTCAGCTACGCCACGCCGGCCGGTTCGGCGGTCAGCTCGAACTGCTCTCCGGACGGTACGACCGCCACCCGGTCAGCCTGCCATGACCTTGGCATCTTCAGGCGGCGGCGTGAGCGCCTTTGCGAACGTGGGGCGCAGTTCGTCGATGCGGACCAGGGCGACGCCGGCGACGATCAGCAGGCCGCCGACCAGCTGTAGTCCGGTCGGCAGCTCGCCGAGCAGGAGCCAGGCGAACAGCACCGCGAAGAGGACCTCGGTCAGGCCGACGAACGAGGCCAGCTTCGGTCCGAGGACCCGGGCCGCGCCGATACCGGCGACGTAGGCGATCGCCGCGGCCACCAGGGACAGGCCTACGACCGGGACCAGCCAGCTGGCGCGGTGCCCGGCGAACTGCACGGTGCCGAAGCTCGCGCTCATCGGCACCATGCCGAGACCGCCGAGCCCGAGCAGCGTCGCAGCGCCGATGCCCATCCCCGCGCTCGCGACGGCCACTGCGGGCAGGTCGTCATCGGCCCGGGAGGAGAGCACGAAGTACACCGCCAGCCCGACAGCGGCTGCCAGGCCGTACAGCACGCCGATCGGATCGAGGTGGTTGCTGCCGGTCAGGTCGAGCACGAACACCAGCCCGAGCAGCGCGACGACCGAACCGGACACGGTCAGGCGGCGCGGCCTGTTGCCGTGCCGGATCCACAGCCAGCCGACCACCAGCACCGTGCCCAGGTACTCCAGCAGCAGCGCGACGCCGACCGACAGGTGCTGGATGGCGTTGTAGAAGAAGACCTGGCAGCCCGCAACCGCGACCAGACCGTAGCTGGCGACCATGCCGAGATTGCGCCACAGCGCCTGCCACCGGCCGCGCAGCGACAGCACGGCGGGCACGGCCAGGATGACGGCAGCTGTGCTGATCCGGGCGGCGACGGCGGCTGCGGGCGACCAGCCGGCGTCGGTCAGCGACCGCGCGAAGGAGCCGGAGGTTCCGAAGGTCGCGGCGGACAGCAACGCCAGGCCGAGGCCGGCTCCGGCGGCGCGCTCCCGAGGCATCGGCCCCCCTGACGTCAGCGGTGTAATAGGTGAAACGACCCTATGATGATGACGGTACCGGTCGATCGCGACAGGAGTCAAGGTGCTGTTTGCTCATGACACCGAGGTGGCGCTCGCCGCGGCCGCCGCCCTGGTCAACACCGCCGACGGCGAGGACGACCACCTGCCCGACCTCGCCGCGCTCGATGAGTTCGTGCGGACCTGGGGCTGGACCGGGGCCCGGGAGCACGATGAGGCCGAGCTGCGCGCGGTACGCGACCTGCGACCGCGGTTGCGCCGGGTCTGGGAGGTGGGCGAGGAGGAGGTCGTCGAGATCGTCAACGACCTCCTGCGCGAGGCGCGCGCCCTTCCACAGTTGGTCAGGCACGACACGTGGGACTACCACCTGCATGCCACGCCACCAGATGCACCCCTCGCCACCCGGATGTCGGTCGAGGCCGCGATGGCCCTCGTCGACGTCGTCCGCACCGGTGAACTGAGCCGGCTGCGGATCTGTGCGTACCGCGGCTGCGGCAACGTCGTGGTCGACCTGTCGAAGAACAGGTCGAGGCGGTTCTGCGAGGGGGGGTGCGGCAACCGGGCCGCGGTGGCCGCCTACCGCGCTCGTAAGGCCGCGCAGCAGTAGCGGAGACGGCGGCTGGTGGGAGGGCTCGCGCAGCCGGATCATTATGGCGCGTGCTCACGCATGTTCGGTGCCGACGAGCCGGGCGTACACCACCACGTTGTCCCGGTAGCTGCGGGTGCCGGTGTCGAAGGCCCCGCCGCAGGTGATCAGTCGCAGTTCCGGCGAGTCGGTGTTCGCGTAGACCTGGCGGGTGGGGAACGACGTCTTGGGATAGGCGCCGACCGCATAGACCCGGAACAGCGCGACAAGCGCGTCCTGTTCGGTCACCCGCACCAGGTCGCCGGAGCGCAGCGCGGAGAGCCGGAAGAACACCGCCGGCCCACGGTAGGAGTCGATGTGGCCGGCGATCACGGCCGGTCCGACTTCCCCCGGGGTTGGTCCGAGGGTGTACCAGCCGGCCACCGCGTAATCGCTGGGCACCTGCAACGTGCCGTCCGGCTCGACACCCAACGGCACCAGCCCGGTCTGTACGCCGATCGCCGGTATCCGGAGCTCCAGCGGAACCGAGCGGGGCAACGGGCCCGGCACCGCTGGTCGGGACGGCACCGCTGGTCGGAACGGCACCGCTGGTCGGGACGGCACGGCGGGCGGGCGGCTGGTTGGCCCGGCGGCGGCACCGGACCCGGGCGCCGCGGCACCGGCGGTCTGCGATGCAACACCGCTCACCTCGACCGCCGGTGGCCGGTGTGGCCACCGGTAGCCGATGCTCACGGCGGCCACCCCGCAGCCGACCAGCCCGAGGGTCAGCACCTCGACGATCCGTCGCGCCGCGGACCCTCGGCCCCCGGACGGGATCACCGGATCCGCTGTGCCGCAGCCGCTGTCACCGCCTGCTGCCGGGCCAGGCGCCGGCGGACCGGGACCAGGATCGCGGCCAGGGCCAGGCAGCCCAGGCCGACCACCGTCCACCTGCCCGGTCCGGTCCCGGCCGTCCCGCCCGCGCCGGTCGCAACGCCACCGGACGGGACGGTCCTGACCTGCCGGGTCACCCGCAACGACGTGTGCACTCCGACGTTCCCGCCGCCGCAGCGGAAGCCGATGCTGTACACCCCGGGCGGGGTGCTGGTCGGCACCGTGTAGAAGACCGAGAACGCTCCCGAGGAATCCCGCGGCACAGCCGGTCCGAAGCCGTCCGGCGGGAAGAGTTGGGCCGTCGAGGTCAGGATCGCGGCGTCGGAGGCCGGACACAACGCGGTCGGCGTCGACCCGCTGATGCGCACCGTATGCCCGGCCGCGACCACCGTCGGGCTGACCGAGATCGTTCCGTTCGGGCCGGCGTACGCCGAGGTGGCCACGGCCAACACCACCCCGGACACGGTAAGAACCAGTATCCCGAGCTTCTTCACCGACATCGCCCCCTTCTTCTGACGGCCTGCCGACAAGAACCCGACCATCCCGACGCGGCACCGGTGACCCCGGTTGACACCCTTTCTTTCCGGAATGGGGCCGGTGGTCTGCTGGTGATGGTGGCTGCCGCATCGGCCGACGCCGTACCGTACGGCGGTGGAGGCCGTTCCTCGCCACCGCCGACTCACCCGCCTAATGGGAGCTGTCAGGGCAGCTCGAACCGGCGATCAGGTGGGCATCCAGGCTACGGCCGAAGGGCCGGGTCACCTGGGCTACCGGATCGGCGGCCCCCAGTCGGTCTCGTCGCGAAGCTGGCGCTTGAGCAGCTTGCCGCCGGGGTTGCGGGGGAGCGGGTCGGTGCGGACGGCAACATACTGGGGGACCTTGAAGTCGGCGATCCGCTCCTCCAGGTAGCTGAGCACGGCCGGCACGTCGATGCGGCCGCCGGGGGCCGGCACCAGCACCGCTCCCACTTTCTCGCCCATCACCTCATCCGGCACACCCACCACGGCCGCCTCGAACACCGCCGGCGCACCGGCCAGCGCGTTCTCGACCTCGACGCAGTACACGTTCTCCCCGCCACGGTTGATCATGTCCTTGGCCCGGTCGACGATGTAGACGAGCCCGTCGGCGTCGATGCGGGCCAGGTCGCCGCTGTGCAGCCAGCCGTCGACGAAGGTGGCGGCCGTAGCGTCCGGCTTGTTCCAGTAGCCGGCGACGACGTTGGGCCCGCGGATGAGAAGCTCGCCGACGCCGTCGTGGCCCGGTTGGTCGATGCGCAGGTCGCAGACCGGCGCGGGAAAACCGACCGAGTCGGCGTGCTCGGCGTATTCGTGCGGAAGGTAGGTGGCGACGCTGGAGGTCTCGGTCAGCCCGAAACCGTTGCCCACCCGCGCCTGGGGGAACGCCTTCATGATCCGGGTCACCAGCTCCGGGGCGATCGGCGCGCCGCCGTAGGACAGGGTCCGCACCGAGGACACGTCGGTCTCCGCGAACTGCGGCCGGTTGATCGCCATCCAGTAGATGGCCGGCACGGTGGTGAGCACGTCGATCCGCTCGGTCTGGATCGCGGCAAGGAAGGCGCCGACCTCGAACTGCGGCATGATCACGGTCGTGCCGCCCAGGTAGATCTCGAACAGCAGTTGGCTGTTGCATCCGGTGACGTGGAACAGCGGCACCGACACCAACGTCCGGGACTGGCTGCCGCGGTCCTGTCCCAGGATGCGCCCGCATGTCTCGCAGTTCGACAGGAAGTTCGCGTTGGTGGTGACCGCGCCCTTGGGGAAGCCGGTCGTGCCGCTGGTGTAGAAGATCGCCGCCGGGTCATCCGGCTCGGGGTCCTCGGCGACGTACGGCTCCCCGTCCGGCAGCGGTCGGCCCGCCGCGACGACGAACGCCGCGCCGCTGTCGGTCACCACATACCCCGCCTCGTCCTCGGTGAGCCTGGTGTTGACCGGTACGACGACGCCGCCCGCCAGGACGGTACCGAAGAACGCCAGCACCCAGTCGACCCCGTTGCCGAGCCGGATCGCGACGCGATCACCGCGGCCCACGCCGGCCGTGCGCAGCCCGCCGGCCACCCGGGCCGCCCGATCCCACAGCGCGGCATAACTCAGCCGCGGCCCGCCACCGGTCTCGACCAGCGCCTCCCGATCCGGATGGCGGCCCACCCCCTCCCGCAGCATGTCCAGCAAGCTGGCGGGCAGCCTCTCGTACCGCTTGATCCCGTCCGGGCCACGGATCACGCCGGCCACGTCGAACGGAGCGGTCATGGCTAGCTCCCGATGAAGTAGCGCCGCGGGTTGTCCACCAGCATCTGCCGGATCTGCGCCTCGGTGACCCCCGCCTCCCGCAGTGCGGGCAGCACATCGTCGCCGATGTACTCGTAGTGCCAGTTCGGTGCGGCCGCCGCCCTGGCCGCTTCGTGGGCGGCGCCGAAGTAGTCGATGAAGCACGACGAGTCGTGGGCGAGCACCATGCGGTCGGCATAGCCGCGTGCCGCCAGCGCCGCGATGGTGCGCACCCGGTCGGCTGTCGGGTTGAACACGTCGAGCCCGAAGCGGTCCATGCCCAGGATCGCGCCCCTGTCCGCCAACTCCATCAGGTAGTCCAGGTCGTTGCTGTCTCCGGCGTGCCCGATCACGACCTTCGTCAGGTCCACGCCCTCCTTGCCGAACAGCTCGACAGCCAGCCGCCCGGACTGCGCCACGGCGGAGGTGTGCACGGTGATCGGTGCACGGGTCTCCACATGTGTGCGGGCGATGGCGCGGGCGATCCGTTCGACCCCCGGGGTCAGGCCGTACGCCTCCACGCAGCACTTGAGGAAGGCCGCCTTCACCCCGGTGCCGCCGATGCCCTCGACGATGTCGCGGGTGAAGTCGCCGACCATCGGCTCCGGCACGTCCAGCAGCAGACCCGGACCGCGGTAGGCGTACTGATGCGGCAGCTCCTCGTGCACGTACAGACCCGTCGCCACGACGATGTTCAGGTCGACCTGCTCGGCGATGCGCTGGATGCGGGGGATGTACCGGCCGAGCCCCCATACGGTCGGATCGACGATGGTCCTGATCCCCTTCGCCCGGACCGCCCCAAGCTTGGCGACGGCATCCGCGACCCGGGCCTCCTCGTCCCACCAGCTTCCCTCGCCATAGTTCTGCACATGTTCTGTGGACAGCACGAAAACGTGCTCATGCATCAGGGTGGGTCCGAGGTCGTCGACCTCGACCGGTCCCTTGACCGTCTCGACTGTCGGCACCGGAACGCCTCCTTCCGATGCAGCGCGATCCTGCGGTCCTCGATCATGCGCCGTCCAGGAGCCACTGGGAAGTGGGCAGCCCGAACCAGCGCCGTCAACGTGCCTGCTCCGTGTCTTCTCCCACCCGCCCGGATCGCTGGCCGGTTCGTTTGATCAGCGAGTCCGGTCGTGATCGGCGAGCACCGCCTGGAGTGTCCGCTCGGATCGTTCCGCCAGACCGGGGTCGGGTTGGTCGGGGACGCCATGTCCTGCACCGGGCCCGAGCCGCGGGTTCGCGGTGAACTTCCTCCGCTGCCCGTCGGACAGCCGTGACAGCGGCCGCGGTTGGCGGTGCAATGTGAGCGGAGGTCTCATGGACGCGGCCGCAGGCCTTGAACTGGGCAGGAACGCGCACCGGCAGCAGGCGTGGGCGCAGGCCTTCGCGCTGCTCACCGAGGTCGATGCGGCCTGCCCGCTCGCCGTCGATGACCTGGAACTGCTCGCCGAGGCCGCGGACATGGTGGGCCGCGGCGAGGACGTGGTGGGCCTGCTTCGGCGGGCCTACCAGGCACACGCCGCCGCGGGCGAGGTCGGACGGGCACTGCGCTGCGGCTACTGGCTGTGCAAGGCGCTGGCCTGGGGCGGGGAGTTCGCCCAGGCCGGCGTCTGGTTGGCCAGGGCGCGGCGGCTGGCCGAGGCCGACCCGCACTGCCAGGAGCGCGGGTACCTGCTCATGCTCGATGCGGAGCGGCAGTTGCGGGCCGGCGAGCACGCCGGGCTGTTGGCGACGGCGCGCCGGCTGGCCGATCTGGCCGGCCGGTGCCCGGACCCCGACCTGGCGGCGGGTGCGACGATGACCCTGGGCGCTGCGCTGATCAAGAACGGTGAGGTCCGGGCCGGGCTCGCCCAGCTCGACGAGGCGATGGTTGCGGTGACCGGGGGCGAGCTGTCGGCGCGGGCGACGGGGATGATCTACTGCGTCGTCATCGGCGCCTGCCAGGAGCTGCACGAGCTGCGCCGCGCCTGCGAGTGGACCGCGGCGCTGGCCGACTGGTGCGAAGCCCAGCCCGACTTCACCGGCGCGTACCGGGGGCTGTGTCGGGTGCACCGGGTGGCGATCCTCCAGCTGGGCGGAGGGTGGCCGAGCGCCATCCGGGAGGCGCGGCTGGCCTGCGAGCAGATGACCCGCGGCTACGGCGAGGTGGTCGCCGGTGGCGCGTTCTACCAGCTCGGCGAGCTGCACCGGCTGCGCGGGGAGTTCGCCGACGCCGAGCAGGCGTACCGCGACGCGGTGCGGTACGGCTGGGACACCCAGCCGGGCATGGCGATGCTGCGGCTGGCGCAGGGCAGGCAGGACGCGGCCGCGGCGGCGATCGGGCGGGCGCTGGCCGAGCCGACCGACCCCCTGCGCCGTGCGCGGCTGCTGCCGGCGGCCGTGGAGATCCTGCTGGCCACGGGGGACCTGGCCGGCGCCGCCCGGGCCGCTGACGAGCTTGCCGCCATCGCCGAGGAGTACGACACCACCGCCCTGCACGCGATGTCCGCGCACGCCGCCGGCGCGGCACGGTTGGCCGAGGGGGCCGCCGCGCGGGCGCTCAGCCCGTTGCGCCGGGCGTGCCGGCTGTGGCGCGACCTGGACGTGCCGTACGAGGCGGCCAGGGAGCGGGTACTCATCGCGCTGGCCTGCCGGGCGTTGGGCGATGAGGACTCCGCGGCGATGGAGCTGGACGCGGCACGCCAGGTGTTCGACCAGCTCGGCGCCGCCCCGGACGCCGCCAGAGCCGGCGGGCTGCGCCGCGGACCCGCCGGGCCCGGCGGGTTGTCGCCCCGGGAGCTGGAGGTGGTCCGGCTGCTCGCGGCGGGCAGCACCAACCACGCCATCGCGGCACAGCTGTTCCTGTCCGAGAAGACCGTCGCACGGCACGTGAGCAACATCTTCGGCAAGCTGGGGGTCGGGTCCCGCACCGCGGCCGCCGCCTACGCTTTCGAACACGGGCTGGTCTGACCGGGATACGCAGAACTACCCATGCCGGCCCCGCCGGTTGGGCATTCCTGTCGAAGCGCGCGGACCCGGCGCAGGGCCAGCCTCGATGCGTGTCCGTCGACCAGGCCGGGAAGCTCCGCGAACAGGTGCGCGTGGCGAGGCTCCGACTCGCCGACAGCGCGGCGGAGCTGGGCACCGTCCTGGGCCTGCTCGGCGAGTATGCCGAGGCGGAGAAGCTGCTTCGCCAGGCGGTCCAGATGTACGAGTCGAGCTGCGGGACGGACCATCCCCGGCTCGCCGCGGCGCTGAACTCCCTCGGCGGGGCCTGCGTGGCCAGGGGGCGCCTGGCCGAGGGCGAACGGCTGTGCCGCCGGGCACTGCGGATCATCGACAGCGGAACATTGGAGCGCAGATGGGTACCGAGCGATTCGAGACCGTGATCGTCGGCGGGGGCCAGGCCGGGCTGGCGATGGGCTACCACCTGGCGCGGCGGCGGCGGCCGTTCGTGATCCTGGACGCCAACCAGCGGATCGGCGACTCCTGGCGCACGCGGTGGGACTCCTTGCGCCTGTTCACCCCGGCCAGGTACGACGGCCTGCCCGGGATGCCGTTCCCCGCACCCGGCTGGTCGTTCCCCACCCGCGAGGAGTTCGCCGACTACCTGCGGGACTACGCGGCCCGCTGGGAGCTGCCGGTGCGCACCGGCCTCGCGGTCCGACGGCTGTGGCACGACGGCGCGGGGTACGCCGTCGAGGCGGGGCAGCAGCGGTTCGAGGCGGACAATGTCGTCGTGGCCGCCGGCTTCGACCGCGTGCCGAAGATCCCCGAGTTCGCTGCCGAGCTCGACCCAGGCACCGTGCAGCTGCACGCCGCCGACTACGGCAACCCGGCTCAGCTGCGCGACGGCGACGTGCTGGTCGTGGGTGCCGGCAACTCCGGCGCGGACATCGCCCTGGAACTGTCGCCGACCCACCGGATCCTGCTGTCCGGCCGGCATCCCGGCCAGGTCCCCTGGCGGATCGAGCGGCGGCCCGCCCGGCTGCTCAACCGCCTGGTGTTCTTCGCCTTCACCCATGTACTCACCGTGCGCACGCCGATCGGGCGGAAGTTGCGGCCGCGCGCGCTGGCGCACAGCGGCCCACTGATCCGGGTCAAGTCGTCGGACCTCGCCGCAGCGGGCGTCGAACGGGTGGCCAGAACAGTGGGAGCGCACGGCGGGTTGCCGGTCCTCAGCGACGGGCGCGCGCCGCGGGTGGCGAACGTCGTGTGGTGCACGGGCTTCCGGCCGGACACCAGCTGGATCGACCTGCCGGTGTTCGGCGCCGACGGCGAGCCGGCACAGCGACGCGGCGTGGTCGATGCCCAGCCCGGCCTGTACTTCCTGGGCCGGCTGTTCCAGCACGCGCTGTCCTCGTCGATGATCCACGGCGTCGGGCGCGACGCGGAACACCTCGCCCGGCACATCGCAGCTCGGATGGGACAGCCGCGCGCCGAGACACCCGCCTCCAGCCGCGGCGCGGCATGACAAGCCACGGCGCCCCGGAGCCCTCGTGCGGGTCCACGGGTCGCCGAAGCCGAAAGCCGAGGCGCCGGTGCGATCCTTGCCATGCGCTTCGATGCGACGGAGATCGGTGGCGGGTGGCAGGAGACCTGCGCGTACGGCACCGCGGTGAAGGTGCGCCCCGCCGAGTGACCGGCCGGTGGTCCGGCTACGGTGCGGCCGGGTCCGCGGCCGGGTCCTGTTCGCGCCGGGCTGCGGCTCCGGCACCTGTTGCAGCAGCGCCGACAGCCTGGCCGATTGTGATGCGTGGCACTGACCAGGGCATGACACACGCCTCTACCTGCGGAAATAGCCATCGCGGCGGATCTTCGCGTGAACCGGTTGCAACGCCACCGCCGTGCGCGGCGCGCCGCCGCTTCGCGAGGAGGTTGTCCGTCCACCGCGGACGATGAAGGGAAAGGAGAGCACCCACTCCTTCCACTCTCAACGTATAGCTCACCGGGGGGCTTGCGGCAAGACCCGGGTCGTGGCGCAGACTCGGCGGCCGAGGCCAGAACCTGCGGCGAACCGCTGGTGGGACTCGCGGTGCGGTTGCGGGAACTCGGCGCGGAGGTGCAGGTGTGCGCGCCGCCGGACTGCGCGGAGCGACTGGCCGAGGTCGGCGTGCCGATGGTGCCGGTCGGCCAGCCGGTGCGCCCGCTGGTGCACGGGGCGACGCCGCCGTCGGCGGCGGACGTGCCCCGGCGCGCGGCCGACTTGATCGCCGCGCAGTTCGACAAGCTCGCCGCGGCGGCCGAGGGATGCGATGCGCTGGTGGCGAGCGGCTTGATGCCGGCCGTGGCCGCCGCCCGGTCGGTGGCCGAGAAACTGGCCATCGGCTCCGTACACGTGAGCTACTGTCCGATCTTCCTGCCGTCGCCGCACCACCCGCCGCACCCGCTGCCGGGCCGGCCGTTCCCACCGGAGGTGACCGACAACCGGGAGCTGAATGACCTGGACGTCCAGAGCTATAACGCGCTGTTCGGCGCGGCGCTCAACACCCACCGGGCGTTGGTCGGCCTGCCACCGGTGGACAACGTCCGCGCCCACATCCTCGGCGATCAGCCGTGGCTGGCGGCGGACCCGACCCTGGCCCCGCTGCTGCTCGACACGGTCAGCCGAGAAAAGCCGCCAGTGACCGCGTGAACCACACGGGATCGTCGAGCCCGTCATGGCCACCAGAGTTTGTCACGCCGGTCCAGGCGCCTTGCTGCGCCCAATGGTTGCAAGCGACCTCTGATCGGAGCTGATGAGGTGAACTCGCTGACTACGAGCGCGTTTGACCTTCCCGACCACCTCACGGCCAAGGCCGACCCGGCGCTGATCGCCGGCGACGAGCGGCACTTCGCGGCCATCGCGGAGAGCCTCGAGCAGTCGATCGCCGACCTGTCCGTTCGCCTGGATGCCGAGCGCAAGGCGCCCGGCGGCATAGGCCAGGAGGCGATGGACCGGGACATGGAGATCCACCGGCTGACCGCTCGCCTGCGCGTCCTGCGTCGCTTCGGTTTGGACCTGTGCCTCGGACACATCATCAGCGCAGACAACCCCGAGCCCGTGTACGTCGGACGACTTGGCCTCACCGACAGCGCGGGTCGTCGGCTGCTGGTCGACTGGCGCTCCCCCGCGGCTGAGCCGTTCTTCGGAGCGACCCACGCCAACCCGATGGGTCTGGCAAGTCGCCGCAGGTATCGCTGGACCCGCGGCCGGATCAGCGACTACTGGGACGAGGTGTTCACCTCGGACGGGTTTGAAGGGCACGCCGCGCTCGACGACCAGTCCGCCTTCATCGCCAGCCTGGGCAGCAACCGGTCGGCCCGGATGCGAGACGTGCTCGGCACCATCCAGGCCGACCAGGACGCCATCATCCGCGCGGGATCCGGCGGCGCTCTCGTCGTCGACGGCGGTCCGGGTACGGGCAAGACCGTCGTCGCTCTGCACCGCTCCGCCTACCTCCTCTACTCCGACCCTCGCCTCGGTCACCGCCGGGGCGGCGTGCTGTTCGTCGGTCCGCACCAGCCCTACCTGGCCTACGTCGCCGACGTCCTCCCGAGCCTCGGAGAGGAGGGCGTGCAGACCTGCACCCTGCGGGACCTCGTCGCCGAGGGAGCCGCAGCAGGGATCGAGACCGACCCGAAAGTTGCCCTTCTGAAGTCGTCCGCGAGCCTGGTGAAGGCGATCGAGACGGCCGTCAGGTTCTACGAGGAGCCGCCCACCAAGGCGATGACGGTCACGACCCCCTGGTCCGAGGTCTGGCTGAGCGCCGACGACTGGGCCGAGGCGTTCGACGCAGCAGAATCCGGTACTCCGCACAACGAGGCACGCGACCAGATCTGGGAGGAGCTGCTCACGATCCTGATGGACAAGCACGACGGCGACGCCTCGGCTGGCCTGCTCCGCAAGTCGCTGCTGCAGAACAAGGAGCTGCTCACGACACTCAACAACGCCTGGCCGCTGGTCGAAGCGGCTGACCTCGTCGCAGACCTGTGGTCGGTACCCGCCTACCTGCGCAAGTGCGCCCCCTGGCTCAGCGCAGACGACGTTCAGAAGCTGCAGCGCGAGGACGCCCAGGCCTGGACGGTGTCCGACCTGCCGCTTCTGGACGCGGCCCGGCAGCGGCTCGGCGACCCGGAGACGTCACGACGTCAGCGCCGGCAGGAGGCCGCCGTCGCCGCCCGACGCGAGCAGATGGCGCGGGTCGTCGATGACCTGATCGAGGCCGCCGACGACGAGTACGGCACCGGTCTGGTGACGATGCTGCGCGGCGAGGACTTCCAGGATGCCCTGGTCGACGAGGCCGGCCTGCCCGCCGCCACCCCGGATCGGCTCGCTGGCCCGTTCGCGCACATCGTCGTGGACGAGGCTCAGGAACTGACCGACGCCGAGTGGCAGATGTTGCTGCTGCGCTGCCCGTCCCGGAGCTTCACCATCGTCGGGGACCCGGCCCAGGCCAGGCACGGGTTCACGGAGTCGTGGCAGGAACGGCTGACGCGGATCGGGCTCGACCGGATCAACCTGGCCTCCCTGAGCATCAACTACCGGACGCCGCAAGAGGTCATGGCCGAAGCCGAGCCGGTCATCCGGGCCGTGCTCCCGGACGCCAACGTGCCGACCTCCATCCGCAGCAGCGGCGTCCCCGTCGTACTCGGATCTGCTTCGGATCTGGGCTCGATCCTCGACACCTGGCTCGCCGCGCATGCCGACGGGATCGTCTGCGTCATCGGCACCGGTGACATCGAAGATGGCGCGTTCCAGGCGACGTCCCGCGTCCGGTCGCTGACCCCGGAACTGTCGAAGGGGCTCGAGTTCGACCTGGTCGTCCTCATCGACCCAGAGGCGTTCGGCAAGGGCATCGAAGGAGCGGTCGACCGCTACGTCGCGATGACCCGAGCGACCCAGCAACTCGTCATCCTCTCGAGCTCCTGACGTCGGAGGTCGGCGGGCAGATGAGGACGTTTGTTGTGGCGCCGGTAGGGTGCCTGCCTGGGATGGTTGATGGCGGGCGCCGTTTGGTTGGTCAGTTTTGAACGTAGTCGTGGCCTTGCGTGTCGGCGTATCCGCTGATCTGTGCCCCTGTTCGGCACAATGGCCGCGTGTGCCTCCGAGGGCGGGTATCAGGATCGCCGCGGGCGGGCGTGAGGTGAGCCATGACGCGCCGCTGCGGCCGCCTGGGCTGAGGCGGGTCGGGGGCTGCTGGCTGGACCAGCGCGGGGAGACGGTCGGCGGCGACACGCTCGCGCGGCTGAAGCGGCTGGCGATCCCGCCGGCGTGGACGCATGTGTGGGCTGACCCGGACCCGGGCGCGGCGTTGCAGGCCGTCGGCCAGGACGCCAAGGGCCGGACGCAGTACCGGTACCACCCGGATGCTGTGGCCGCGCGGGCCCGGGACAAGTTCGAGCACGTCGCACGGTTCGCCGAGGTGCTGCCTCAGCTCCGGTCGGCCGCCCAAACCGGCCTGGCGGGCACGGGCCTGGGCCGCGAGCGGGTGCTCGGCGCCTGCGTCCGGCTGCTCGAGCGGGGCTTCTTCCGGGTCGGCAACCAGCAGTACGCGCGGGAGGATCACACCTACGGTCTGACCACCCTGCAGCGCACCCAGGTCCGGGTCCGGGGGCAGGCGCTGGCCTTCGACTACATCGCCAAGGAGCACCTGCACCGCGTCGACGCGAGCGCGAAGTCGTTTCGCACCTGGGCGGGCACGGTGCTGGCCGCGGCCGCGCTCGGCGGCGCCGACCTGACGGGCCTGGCCAGGACGAACGCCCGGTCGCCGGAGAACGCGGCCGTCCAGGCGACCTCCAAGCTGCTCGGCAACACCCCGTCGGTGGCCCGCGCGTCATATATCCACCCGGCCGTGCTGAGCGCCGCGAAGGACGGCCGGACGGTCCATGACGACCTCGCCGCAGCGGCCGAGCGGGTCGGCTCTGACCGGCTCGCCGCGGTCTGGACCGACGCCCGGCTGCAGTCCGCGGTCCGCAGGCTGCTGCCCTGACCGGCCTGCTGTTGCTCACGCCGCCGCGGGGTTCGGCCCGCCGCCCGTTCCGTCGTGTTGCTTCCCGCGCTCCGTGCGGGTTGTGCATGGCCAGGTCCGCGCTGAGCGGCAGAGCCGAACACGGCCGATGCGCGGCATGACGGCGCATCGGTGCGCCGCCACGCCGGTCCGCGGCGTGGGGGGATGCCGGCAGCGCGTTCGCATGCTCATGATTGCCGGGGGCCGCCGGCCTTGTTCCGGTGGATCTTGCTGGTCGCTGGCATCGCGGACGTTGACAAGGGTTTCGCGGTGGAGCGGCCGATGGATCAGGCCGCTGGTGGTTGAGCCGGCCGGCGATGTCGAGGACGTTCCGTCGGCTCCGATTGTGTGGTGAGACCTGCGATGCCCAACGGTGGGAAGGACACAGCATGAGCAGGGTGACGTGTGACATGGCGATGTCGGTTGACGGGTTCGTCGCGGGCACCAACCAGCGTTTGGAGGAGCCCTTCGGTGACGGCCCGCGGGGGCGGCTGCACCGGTGGATGTTCGAGCAGCCGGAGGTGAACGCGGCGGTCATCGAGGCGATGAACGCCGCCGGCGCCTACATCATGGGCCGCAACATGTTCGGTCCGGGCCGCGGCGCCTGGGACCAGGCGTGGCGGGGCTGGTGGGGCGAGGACCCGCCGTACCACGCTCCGGTCTTCGTGCTCACCCACCATCCGCGTGAGCCGCTGCCGATGCGGGGCGGGACGAGTTTCACCTTTGTCACCGACGGGATCGAGTCGGCGCTGGCGCGGGCGCGCGCCGCGGCCGGTCAGGCGGATGTCGCGATCGCCGGTGGGGCCGCGACGGTGAACCAGTACCTGGCCGCGGGGCTCATCGACGAGCTACGGCTGCACCTCGCGCCGGTGGTCCTCGGCGCGGGCGAGCGGCTGTTCGACGGCGTCGCCGACCTCACCCTGGAGCCGATCGGGGCCGTCGGCAACGACCTCGTCACGCACCTGAGTTACCGCGTGATTCGCTAGCCACAAGCCCGCTCCTCGACGCCTGTGCGGTCCTGGCGGTGATCGCCGCCGCGCGGTCCCGCTGGCCCTGGCGGCCTGTGGTTCGGGCTCCTGCAAGCGGCTAGAGGGCTGATATGGGCTAGATCTCCTGCTGTTCTCCGTCTCGCTGGTGGCGCCCGCCCTCCGGCTGTCGGTACCAGATCCCCGCTAGCTCCTCAGGTAGCAGGTCCATCAGCAGGCCGTCGTGGAAGGTGCCGTCCGGGCCGCGTTCGTACCGGCGCATGATCCCGACCGGCCGGAAGCCGACCTTCTCATAGCAGCGGATCGCGGCGGTGTTGGCGGCCGCCGGGTCGATGGTCAGCCGGTGGTGGCCGCGGCGCTGGATGAGGAATCGCGCCAGCATGCCGACCGCCTCGGTACCGACGCCGCGGCCCTGGTACCGCTGGCCGAGGTAGATGTCGATGCCCGCGTGCCGGTACATCGGCTCGCTCTCCTCGTGGTACTCGATGCCGCCGGCCACCGCCCCGCCGACCTCGATCACCAGCAGCACCGCCTCGGCGGCCTCGCCGGCACCGAGCAGCTTCGCGCCCGTGTCCTCGGCCGGCTCCGGCTCGCCCCACCAGCGCCGCACCGACGGCTCAGCGAGAACCTCCCGCAACGCCGGAACATCCTCGGCCCGACCCGGACGGACCGTCGCGAGCCCGCCGACAAGCCGGGGCCGGACCATCTCAGACGTCCTCACGCGACCAGTGTCCAACGACCAGCCCCGTCACACCCACCGACCACGTCAGGCACGGGCCGGCACCACCAACGCAGCCGCAGCCGCGAACCCGTGAATCCTCGCCCGCGGTTGCGGCCGTGTGCAGCGGCGCCGGCCGAGCCCGGGCCTACCGCTCTGCCGGTTTGTCCACCGGCGGGCGTGGGCGCGGCCACCGGAGTCGACGAGGCTGACGTCGCCCCGGTCGGGTGCAGGGCGCTCATCTCGGCGGCTGTCGCGGGATTCCCACTCCACGAGCCGGCGTCCTGGGGTTGGTCCAGCGGTGTAGTGCCCGGCGAACTTGTCCCGCACGGCATTCTTCTGGATCTTCCCGGTCGAGGTCTTCGGCAGGTCGTCGACCACCAGGACGGCCTTGGGCGCCCTGTACGGGTCGATGACGCCCTTGACCGAGTCGATCAGCTCCCGCTCGTCGATCCGCGCGCCGGGCCTGGGCACGACGACCGCGGTGATCGCCTCGCCCCAGCGATCGTGCGGCAGGCCGACCACGACCACCTCGGCGACGTCGGGATCCGCGGCGTACACCGCCTTCTCGACCTCGATCGAGGCCACATTCTCGCCGCCGGTCTTGATCACGTCCTTGCGCCGGTCGCTGAACCAGAGGATGCCGTCGGCGTCGAAGTGGCCGACGTCGCCGGAGTGGAACCAGCCGTGTGCGAACGCGGCCTCGGTCGCCGCCGGGTTGTGCAGGTACTCGGTCATGGTGTGCGGGCCGCGGTAGACGATCTCGCCGGACTCGCCCTGCGGAACCAGCCGGCCGCCGCCGTCCATGATCGCGACCTGGACGTTGGCGACCGGGGTGCCGACCGCGCCCGCGTGCGAGAGCTGGTGCTCGGGGCGGAACAGGGTCGCGGTCGGGCTCATCTCCGTCTGGCCGAACAGCAGGTAGAACTCGCAGCCGAACACCTCGAGGCAGCGCCGCAGCTGCGCCTCGGGCATCGGCGCCATCGCGTACAGCGCACGGCGCAGGCTGGACAGGTCCCGGCCGGCGACGTCCGGGTGGTCCAGCATCTGCCGGTACATCATCGGCAGGCCGAAGATCTGCGTGATCCGCTCGGTCTCGATCAGCTCGAGCAGCCGGCCGGCGTCGAAGCCCTCGGTCAGCTGGGCGAACGTGGTCCCGCGCTCGCCGGCTGCGGCGAGCTCATAGGAGATGACGATCACGTCCGCGACCGCGGGCACCTCGACCAGCGCGCTGTCCAGGACCGGAAGCAGCTGGCTTTCGATGACGATACCGCGGGCGCAGGAGTGGCCGAGCACGTAGGCGACCTCATTCGTCCGCCAGCCGAGGTTGATCGGCACGCAGATCACGCCGAGCTTCGCGCAGGCGTAGTAGGTGACGAGGAATTCCGCGCTGTTCCCGGACGCGAGCGCGAGCGAGTCGCCGCGCCCGGCGTACCCGCGGCCGGCGATCGTGCGCCCACGGTGGTAGGCCCACAGCCGCCCGCCAGACGACGACCCGGCGCCGATCGGGGCTGCAGTATCAACTAGTTCCACCGATGAGTTCGCGTCCCCCACCAGGTCAGTACAGGTGAGGCAAAGCTCGCGGACAAACGCCGTAAAGCGGGAGTCCGCACCGGTCCACTTCCGAACCAGAGGTGCGCAATGTGTCCACACCGGCCCCCATGCCCGCCGGCGGACCGCGCTGACCGCGCCGCCGCCCACATCGTCGCCGGCCACCCCGAACAGGGCTGGAGCCTGCTGTGCAACGGCGTGATCCTCTTCGACGACGACGGCCAGCTGCTGCCCGAAGGCCGTCCAGTCCCGCCGCGCCGTCCGACCCACCACCGACCGCTCGTCGCGGCCTGAGGACCCGAAGGAGTCCCGAGATGCGCCAGATCCAGCTCCGCAAGCCCGCCAGGAAGACGGCCCCGGGTGAGCTGGACCTGCGCACCCCGTCCGGCCGCGTCCTGCCGTTCTGAACCCCGATCAGAGCGCCGGTGTTGCCATCGCCTGTCACGCAGCGGAGGCGACACTGCGTCATACCTGACGTAGGGGTCGTGACGGTCGGGTGGAGGTGGTCGGATGGCGCGGGATGTGGGTGCCTTCACCGGGTTCGCTGCCGCGCAGGCGCGACCATTGCTCAGGACCGCATGGCTGATGACCGGCGACTGGCACCTCGCGCAGGATCTCGTCCAGGACACCCTCGCCCGGATGTTCGAGACGTGGGATGGCCCGTCCGGGTTGGACAGTCCTGAGGCGTACGCGCATGTCGTGCTCGTGCGTACCTACATCTCCAAGCGGCGCAGGCGCTCGTTCTTCGAACAGCCGACCGGGATCGTCCAGGAGCGCGCGGCGGTCGGCGATCAGGTGGAGGTCCGGGTGGTGCTCCGCCAAGCGCTGGCAGGGCTGCGGCCCGGTGACCGCGCCGTGCTCGTCCTGCGTTACCTGCTGGACCGCAGCGTGGAGCAGGTGGCCTACGACATCGACATCTCGCCGGCGGCAGTCCGCACACGGTCCAAGCGCGCGCTCGACCGGTTACGGCTGGCGCTGGGCGATCGACAACTTCTCGACCTCGCGGCCGATTGACGAAAGGAGAACGCGATGAACCTGCACGAGACTCTGCCTGCGCTGCTACGCGACGCGGTGCCCGACACCGGTCACGATGTCGACGTCGCCGACATTGTGACCGGCGCGGTCGACCGGGGTTTGCGGTTGCGCCGCAGGCGGCGCCTGGCAACCGTGGGCCTGGCCGCGCTCGTTCTTGTCGCAGTCGGTGTCCCGGCGAAGATCGCGATCTCGACGCTCACGCCCCGATCCGCAGACCACGCCATCACGCCGGCGCTGCAGTCAACGGCCTCGAGCGCACTGGATCAATTCCCGCCCACGCCGCAACAGGCGGCCGCGACGCTCGAGTCGCTCCTGCCCCCGGGCTCCACCGTCTCCAACGTGCGGTCGAACCCGGACAAGGCCGGCGGAGCGGCGGTCGACCTCGACGTCGATACCGGCGCGGGTACGCACGCGGTCATGGCCGGCGTCTACTCGGCCGGCCCGAACGATGGGCTGGAGTGCGATCTCGGCACTCCGGTGGATCCGGCGCAGACGTGCACGCTGGCGATGCGTACCGACGGCTCGAAGCTGCGCGTCTGGACCGAGAGCGTCCACGGCTGGATCGCGCGTAGCGCCGAGCTGTGGCGCACGGACGGCGCAGTGATCACCGTCGAGGCGACGAACCAGGTCGGTGTCGGTCCAGCCCCCTCCTACGACGCGCAGGTCAGTGGCCAGCCGTCCCTGACGACGGCGCAGCTCGTCGACATAGTCACCAGCCCGAGGTGGTAACGGCGGCCATCACGATTCTGCTGGAACGCTTCGGTGTCGAAGATCCTCCGTGTCGGACGCTGAGACCGTGACCCGCGATTCCACCGGAAGGAAGTGCGACGCGCCCCAGATGAGGAACAGTGCGAATACGATGGCCGCACGAAGGCGCCGGACATCCGCTACTCGGCGATGGCGCACCCTCCGCGTCTACTCTGCCTGGGTAGCCGAATCCGACCAACGCGCCCCCACAACCCATCCCATACCATCCCCCTGGCGGAACGGGCGCCGGCGGCGCGAGCGCCCGCAATGGGCGGCCAGAGCCAGGTGGGCCACGCAACGGCATCCAGCGCCGCAATGCGCCCAGCCCTCCCCCAGCCGGAGGCGGTGCGCCGACCGTAGGTCCAGGCGCCTATTAAGGCCAGGCTACGGCGCGGGTGAGCGAGACCGCGGCCTCCCGGGGGATGCCGAACCCTCGCAGCACGGCGACCAGCGCGGCGGGCAGCGTGTCGGCCGGCGAGCGGTCGCGCAGCGTGCCGGCGACCTCCAGCAGGGATACCGTCCGCCCGGGCGAGACGTCGATCGCGCCGCCGCGGACCGAGGTGGCGGCCCGGCCGGTGAACCAGTGCCGTTCCGTCATGAACGTCAGGAACAGCAGCAGGTGGAAGCCGTCGTCCAGGGTGGCCACGGCCGGCGCCTGGGCGACCAGCGCGTCCCGCTCGCCGACCGCCACCGCCCGGGCCACCGCGCGGCGCATCGCCCCGACGAAGTGCTCCGGGGTGTTGATCGCCATGTCGATCACCGCGGCCATCAGCGCCTCGGTGCCGAACAGCTCCTGCACGGTCGGCGCCCGCGGGGCTCCCGCCGGCGGGGGGACGACCTTCGGCAGCCCGGCCAGCGCCAGCACCGGCGCCCAGCGCGCCACCTCGGCCGGCCTGGCCAGCCGTGCGGCCGCGCGCTTGATGCGGTTCACCGCCAGCTCGGCCTCGGCCTGCCACATCTCCACCGCGTACCGGGCCACCACCGACCAGCGGGCGGCCAGCAGCATGGCGCGCCGGCCGGCGGTCCACTTGTCGCCGGCCTTCGTCCAGTCGAAGACCTGGCGGCGCACGTCGTCGGCGCGGGACACCTTCTGCGCGGGGGTGTCCGAGTCGGCCGGCACCAGGTGCTGCACCGGCGCCGCGGCGGCCGACAGCGTGTAGAAGCAGGCATCGGCGTCCAGGTCGGCGAGATCGGCGCCGTCGCTCGGGCCGGTCACCGACCGGCGGCCGGTCTCGATGCCGAGCGTGCGCACCACCAGGTCGAAGTACGGCGGGGACAGCCACTTCAGCCGTTCGAGCAGCCCGGCGCCCTCGGTCGCGATGTGCATCGACCACTGCTGGAAGCCCAGCGAGCACATGGCGCTGTCCCACGCCGAGGCGCCGTCCAGGGCGCCCTCGACGCGGCTGATCGCGGACAGGATGCGGAACCACTGGTCCTTGACCACGGCCCGCTGCGCCGCGGTGCCGGGCGGCAGCAACCCTTCGGAGAACGGCCGGACCAGGGTGTCGCCGGCCGCCGGGGTCAGGTACTGGGTGGTCAGCACCTCGCCGGCATACCCGATGCCGAAGAAGTGCGGCTTGTCCAGCGGGTAGTGCTGCCCGGTGAACGGCACCTGCCGGCCGTACGCGATGATCGGCAGGTCCTTCCTGTTGGTGGCCGCCGTGGGCGTCGGCAGCGCCGGGCGGCCGAGCATCGGCGGTTCCAGCGTGCCCTCGACGGCCGGCTGCCGCTTGGCCAGGTCGTCGTCCGCCAGGCCCAGCGCCGCCTTCAGCGTGGCGTCGGGCGCGCCGGCGGCGAACCACCACATCCAGATCTGCCGGGCGATCGCGTAGCCGGCGCTGGTGGTCAGGTGCATGACCCGCTCCGGCCCGGTCATCCCGGTCCAGTACGCGCTCGCGAACGCCCGGATCAAGCCCTTCTCGACGGTGTCGTCGGTGATCTCGTTGAACGTCAGCAGCGTCTCGACCAGCCGGAACAGCACCGCGTACGGGTTCCACCTGGCCTCGCCGGCCAGCCGCAGGCCCTCGGTGGCGGCGTTGAAGCCAGGGGCCACCGTGGTGCCGGTGGCCGAGCCGGTGACCAGGGTGCGCAGCGCGTCCCGGGCCGCCATCGCGGTGGCGAACCGCTGCCGGCCGGGCACCGGGGCCGGGTCGCCGGCCGGGTCGTACCCGTGCAGCGGCCGGGCGGCCACCCCCGCGAAGTTCCGCTCGGCGCCGATCAGGCCGGGCGGCACCGCGGCCAGCGCGGTGGTCAGCCTGGCCACGTCCACCCGCCAGGTCGGGACGTTGGCCGCGTCCACCGTCCTCCACACCGGCAGCGGGAACAGCGTGCCGACGGTCCAGTGCCGCTGCACCTCGGCCTCCGACAGCACGGCGGCGGTGCCGAAGTTCATCTCGGTGGCCACCCGGTACAGCGCGGCGCCCAGCCGGTCGGTGTCGGCCGGCGGCACCACGGCCCACGGGGTGCCGGTCACCTTGCCCAGGACGTCGTCCTGCACCTGCCGCGCAACGCCGCGCAGGGTCGCGCCGTCGCCGACCAGCAGGTACAGCCGGGTCAGCGCGCGCAGGGCGGCGGGCGCCGGTGAGACGGTCGCGGTGAACGTGGTCGGCTGCAACGGCAGCGGCACCCCCCACTGCCACGCCACGTTGGTCTCGGCCGGGCCGAGGATCAGCAGCCCGGTGCCCGTCGCCAGGCCGGTCAGTACGCTGGCAGAGGTGGCCATCGCGTCCCCATCGCGGTCGTCACGGACACGGTGGCAGGGTGTCCAGGTTGTTGATCGTGGTCTCGTCCGGGTCGGTGTGCAGGTACTTGCGGCCGGACGCCGCGACGCCCACCACCAGGCTCACGTCCCGCTCGGCGCCGCCGACCACGGCCCGGACGAACAGCCAGAACCGGCCGGACTCGACCATCTCCACGGCCGTGTCGATCGGCACCCGCCAGGCGGAGCCGTCCGGGTTGGTGCCGCACAGCGCCTGGATGGTGTTCAGGTGGCCCCACCGGCGGGTGCCGGTCACGCGTACCGGCACGCCGCGGTACGGCGGCTCGTCGATCAGCGTCACCCGCAGGTACCCGTCCTGCACCGCCACCGGCTGGCCGGGCTGCGCGGACGGCGGGTCGGCGGAGACGTCCTCCGCGGTCCACGGCTGCCCCGGCTGCCGCCGGGTGAACCAGGACCACACGCCGTGGATGCCGCCGGGCACCGGCACCGCCAGCGCCGCCGGGTCGCGCAGCACCGCGTCGAAGCCGAGCGTCGGGGTGAGCTTGCGCAGCGGGCGCTCGGTCCATTCCCGCGGCATCTCCAGGCGCTTCTGCGGCAGCAGCCCGCTGACCACGGTGATGTCCGCGCCGGGGGCCACCAGCAGGACCAGCCGGCGGGTCTCGCCCGGCCGCAGCCAGATCACCGGCTCGCCCACGAACGGCCCGGTCAGCGGGGCGCTGCCGTCCGGGTCGGCGGCCAGCGGCACGGCCAGTTCCGGTACGGCGGCGTGCACCGGGTGCACCTGCTCGGGCCGGTCCTCCACGAGCCACGCCAGCACGCCGTCCTGCAGGTGGCCGATCGAGCCGACCCGGCACGGCGTGGCGCTGGCCTGCGTGTCCGCCTGCGCGTCGTCCACGGTCAGCGTGAGCCCGAGCCGGAGCACCGCGACCGGGTGGCCGAGCAGCAGCGCCAGCTGCCCGTCGCCGGCCCGGCCGGTCACGTCCACCGCGGACCGGGTGGTGTCGACGAGCCGCAGCAGGATGCCGAGCGCGGAGTCGGCCGGGCCGGTCGGGGCGCGCAGCCGGTCGGCCCCGATGAGGCTGCCGGCGACGGTGGCCAGCGCGCCGGTCAGCGGGCCGCCGGGCGTGCCCGGGGTGTCCTCGAGGACGGTGCGGTGGCTGCCCGGGTCGGTGCGCAGCCGGGCCAGGCTGGTGCCCTCGGCGTCGCACACCTCCATCGTCGCGTCGAACGGGCTGGGCAGGACGAAGCCGCAGACCGGGTTCTGCCCGGGGCCGATCTCGGCGTTGGTGCGCGGGTCGAGGTAGCGCGCCTCCAGCGTGGCCGGCGCGGTGAACCGCGGCCGCATCGCGAGGCCGGTCACGCCGGTGACCTGCAGCTCCGCGGGGGTGGACGGCGCCGCCGCCACCGGGCCGGTGCCGGCCGGGTCGTACACGGCGAGCACCTGGCCGAAGGTGTCCACCGCGCGGGCCCTGGTCAGCCGCCACACGCCGGCGGCCAGGCCGGTCGCGGCGTACTGCTCCTTGCTGATGGAGTCGGCGGAGGGGGTGTCGTCGACGCCGCGGGTGCTCACCCACACCCCCGGCGGGGTGCCGCGGACCCGGTCCACGAAGCCCTCCAGGGCGGCCGCCGTCACGTCCAGGTCGGCCAGGTCCGAGCCGCTGCCCGGGGTGCCGGGGGCGCGCGGCGTGGTCGGCGTGCCCGGGGTGCCGGGGGTGCCCGGCGTGGTCGGCGTGCCCGGGGTGGTCGGCGTGGTCGGCGTGCCGGGCGCCGGCGGTCCCGGGATGGTCGGCGTGCCGGGGGTGGCTGGGCGCTCGGCGGCGTTCCGCAGCATGTCGGCCGGCGCGGCGTTCAGCCAGCCGATGCCGTGCAGCGTCCCGCCGCCGGGTGGCAGGGTGAACGGGTCGGCCGGGCCGAAGTCCAGCTCGCCCAGCGGCCAGTGGCTCGGGCCGGTCGGGGTCGGGGTGTGGGCGACCTCCCAGTCCAGCCGCAGCGCGTTCCACGGGTGGGTCGGGCGGGTCACGGCGACCGGCGAGGGCAGCACGCCCTGCCAGCCGGTGCCGGCCGGCGCGGTGTGCCAGTCGGCGGCCCAGGTGTCCCACCAGGCGGCGCGGGCGGCCGCGTCGGCGGAGACCGTCCCGGCGGCGGCCAACCCGGCGACGCTACCGGGGTCGAGCGCGGCAAGCTCGGTGACCAGGGCGCCGACCTCGGCGGGTACGTCGGAGGCGGCGGACCAGGCCGGCAGGACCACCGCGCCCGGGGCGGTCACGGTCTGCCCGGTCACCCGGCAGTCCAGCAGCCCCAGGGCGTTGAACCGGCCGTCGCCGCCGTGCCGGAACGTCCGCCCGAGGCCGGCCAGCACCGCGACCGGGTCGGCCGGCTGCCAGCGCCTGGGCAGCGGGTACGCCACATCGGTGATCGAGCCCGCCGGCTGCCCGGGCGTACCGCCCGCGCCGGCCGTCCCGGCACCCCCCGCACCCGGCGTGCCGCCCGCACCGCCCGCCGCGGTGGTGCCCGCGCCCGCGGCGCCCGCCAGCGCGACGGCCGTTCCGGCCGCCGTTCCCGTTCCGGCCGCCGTTCCCGAACCGGGCGCCGTTCCCGTCCCGGCCGCCGTTCCCGAACCGGCCGCCGTTCCCGAACCGGGCGCCGTTCCCGAACCGGCCGCCGTTCCCG
>WNGF01003407.1_pt1 | contig 37009 bp, 24 predicted proteins | sample 5400641 | NCBI WGS metagenome assembly WNGF01 (sample SAMN13153371, study PRJNA577476) | soil metagenome | isolation source: 80 cm soil or saprolite under grassland replicate 2 | place: USA:California | collected 2016-06-15 | reverse complement strand
TTCGCGCTGCGACCGCTGCTGGTGGTGCGGGTCGGCAGCGCCGCCGGCTCGGCCCGGCTGGTCGGCCTCGGGCTGGCCCTGGACGACGCCGCGGCCCGCTCGGTGGAGGCCCGCTGGGCGATCAATGCCACCCCGCCGACGCTGGCCGCGGTGCACCGCACCACCGCCGGCGAGACGGTGGGCGCCGCGGCCGAGGCGGGCCAGTGGCTGCTGGCGCTGGCCGTGTCGCTGGCCGGCGGCGTCGTGGTGGACGCGCTGCGCGACCTGCTCGGCCCGAAGGCGATCGCCACCCTGCAGGGCGTTGCGTTCGCCGATGTCGCCGGCAGCACCGAGGTCGACCCGAACCTGGCGCTGGACCTGCTCGACCCGGCCAAGCTGCTGGTGCGGCTCAAGCGGCTGCTGTGGAACGCCGCCCAGGCGCCGGCGCTGTCGATCACCCTGGACAACCTGGTCACAATCGGGCTGGCCAGCATCGGCCCGACCGGCGGGCAGAAGCAGCTCGGCGTCAGCGTCTCGCTGGCCGCCGGCAAGCGGTTCACCCTGGCGGAGGGCGAGACCCGGGTCGAGCTGGAGGTGGACGCGACCTGGGTGGACCCGGCGGTGCCGGCCGGGCTGTCCGTCTACGTGCTGCAGGGCACCTCCCCGGCCACGCTGGTGATCGAGCCCGCGGTGTCGGTGGCCGGCCTCGGGGTGCGCTTCACCAAGACCACCGGCCCGCTGCTGTCCCTCGGCGCGATCTCGCTGGACGGCATCGCGGTGCACCTGTACGGCGAGGCGTCCTCGGCCGGCGCCGGGGGCGGGGTGAACCTGGAGCTGGCCGGGCTGGCGTTCTCCCCCGGCGGCGGGGCCGGCGGCAACGGCGTGGCGAACAGCATCATGAACGACGCCGGCAAGTCCGGCGCGTCCAGCCGGCCGGCGTTCTCCCCGTCCGTCTCGGTGCAGAAGCACCCCGGCCGCAGCCCGTCGGTGTCGCTGCGTGCCGGCCCGCCGCCGGGCCCGTGGTGGATCGTCATCCAGCGCGAGCTCGGCCCGCTGTACCTGGAGCGGGTCGGTCTGGACGTGGTGGAGGCCGCCGGCAAGATCACCCGGATCTCGCTGCTGTTCGACGGCCGGGTGTCGGTGTTCGGGCTCACCGCGGCGGTGGACCGGCTGTCGATCAACTGGAACGGCGGCGACGTCCTCGACATCGGCAGCTGGTCGGTGGACCTGATGGGCCTGGCCATCTCCGCCGACATGTCGGGGGTGACGCTGGTCGGCGGCATCCTGAAGACGGTCGGCCCGCCGGAGCACACCGGCCCGGTGTCCTACGTCGGCATGCTGATCGGCAAGTTCGGCACCTACGGGCTGTCGGTCTTCGGCGGCTACACCAACGACAACGGCAACCCCTCGTTCTTCATCTTCGGCGGCATCAACGGCCCGATCGGCGGCCCGCCGGCCTTCTTCGTCACCGGCATCGGCGGCGGCCTCGGCATCAACCGCGGCCTGCACATCCCGGACGACCCGTCCGGCTTCAACACCTTCCCGTTCATCATGGCCCTGGACCCGGCGGCCAAGCCGCCGAAGGACCCGATGGACGAGCTGCGCAAGCTGAACGAGTACTTCCCGGTGCAGCGCGGCAACTTCTGGTTCGCCGCCGGGATCAGCTTCAACTGCTTCACCCTCGTCGACGGGATCGCGGTCATCGCGGTGTCCTTCGGCGACGGCTTCGAGATCAACCTGCTCGGCCTGGCCCGGGTGGCGCTGCCGCGCCCGCAGGTGGCGCTGGTCTCCATCGAGCTCGGCCTGCTCGCCCGGTTCTCCACCCGCGAGGGCGTGTTCATGATCCGCGCCGGGCTGACGGAGAACTCCTGGCTGCTGTACAAGGAGGTGCGGCTCACCGGCGGGTTCGCGTTCGTGATCTGGTGGAAGGGTCCGCTGGCCGGGCAGTTCGTGATGACGCTGGGCGGCTACCACCCGGACTTCCACCGCGACGGGTACCCGCAGGTGGCGCGGCTGGGCCTGGCGTGGCGGTTCAGCGACTACATCGTGATCAAGGGCGGCACGTACTTCGCGCTCACCTCCGAGGCGCTGATGGCCGGCGTCGAGGTCGAGGTCAGCGCCGACTTCGGCTGGGCCTGGGCCAAGATCTCCTTCGGCGCGAACGCCCTGCTCTACTTCGACCCGTTCTACTTCCAGGCCACGATCTACGCCCGGATCTCCGCCGGGGTGAAGGTGGACACCTTCCTCGGCACGATCAGCTTCAGCATCACCGTCGGCGCCAGCGTCACCGTGTGGGGGCCGGACTTCTCCGGCCGGGCCAGCCTGGAGGTCGGGCCGTGCACGGTCACCGTCCCGTTCGGCAGCCAGGCGAAGGTCGAGGGGGTGACGCTGGCCTGGGCCGAGTTCGTGGCCAAGTACCTGGAGGACGCCGGCGACGGCGTCGCCCGGGTGCTCTCGGCCATCACCGGCCGGGGCACGCTGCCCGCGGCCACCGGCGGCGCGCGGTCGGCGCCCACCGCGGACGGCACGAAGGACCGGCCGTTCGAGGTGTTCGCCGAGTTCGAGATCACCGTGGTCACCACGGTGCCGACCGGGCGCATCGACCTCGGGCTGGCCTCCGGGGCGGTGGTGGCACCGGTGACCCGCTCGGACGGGGCGGGCGCCGCGCTCGGGCTGAAGCCGATGAGCGCCGGCGGCCTGGCCTCCGCCCTGCTCATCCGGCTGCACAGGAAGGACCCGGCGGGCGGGACCTACACCGAGATCGCCGGCCAGCTGCGCCAGCTCGGCGCGAACCTGGCCGCCGCGCAGCCGCGGCCCGAGGGCAGCGCGCTGGGCCGGGACGCGTTCCCGATCGGCACCTGGGGCGCGCCGGACCTGCCCGGGCTGCCGGCGCCGCCGCTGCCGAAGGGCGACGTGCTGTTCGCGGCGAACTCGGTGCGGCTGGTGGCCGAGGCCACCTCCTTCGCGCGCGGCCCCGAGATCGACTACTACCGCGTCGAGGTGTCCCGCCGGCCGCTGCCGCTGCAGGCCGGCGGCCCGTCCCGCGGTGACCTGCTCACCGAGGCCGGCACCGTGCCGGTGCCCGCGGTGACCACCACGGCGCAGGCCCTGGACGCCGCCCGGACCCGGCTGTTCGGCGCGGCGGCGGCGCAGGTGCCCGGGGTGCTGCCGGCGGGCAGCCGCAGCGCGCTGGCCCGGGCGGGATACCTGGGCGAGGTGTCGGCGCCGTCGCTGTTCGGCACGCTGGCCGACGGCATGGCACCGGTCAACGGCAGCGAGGCCGCGGTGAAGCGGACCAAGGCGGGCGGCCCCGGCCGGCCGCCGAAGGCGCGGCAGCCGCAGCTGGCGGGGTACCTGACCGCGGGCAACGGGGTGGCCGCGCGGCCCGGCGGCACCACCGTCTCCGACGGCCGGCTGAAGCGCCGCGCGGCGCCGACGGTGGACTCGGTGCAGGCCCGGCTCGGCGCCCACCTGCCCATCCAGCTGCACACGACGGCGTGGCCGGCGGTGCAGGCCGGTGGCACGCTGGCCGCCGAGTTCGTGCCGCGCACGGTGGTGCCCGGCGCGGTGCGCTCCTACGGGCTGGGCGGCAGCGGCATGGACGGCCTGGTCGACGGCCTGGTCGGCACGCCGGGTCCCGGGCCGGCCGGCGCCAGGGGCGCCGCGACCCAGGGCGCCGCGACCAGGGGCGCCGCGACCCAGAGGGCCGCCACGCGGGCGGCGGCCCGGGCGCGGACGCTGGGTGCCGGCGACATCGTGGTGCTGACCATGCCGGACGCCTCGGTGGACACCGCCGGGCGGCGGCCGTCGCTGGCCGTGGACGGCCCGGCCCGGGTGGTGCTGCTGCGCGGCGACGGCGAGGTGGTGGCCGACGGCGCGGCCGCGGCCACCGTGCAGGTGCCGCCGGGCACCGCGCTGGCGGCGGTGCAGGCCGACGGCACGGTGGACGTCGGCGACGGGCTGGCCGGCTGGCATGTGCGGTCGCGGCTGGCCGCGCTCGGCTCGCACGCGGCGCTCGGGCCCGGCTGCGTGCTCACCGCCGACGGCATCCCGGGGGTGTCCGGCGTGCGGTGGGCGACCGCCGCGGAGCTGCTGTCCGGGGCCGCCGCGGTGCGCACCCGGTTCAGCCGGGCGGTGCGCACCGTGGCGCTGGTGGTGGAGGCGGCCGTGCCCGACCGGCTGGACGGGCTGGACCTGGAGCTGTCCGGCGCCCGGCGGGCCCGCGGCACCGACGGCCGCGACCTGCCGCCGACGGTGGTTCTCGGCGGCGGCCAGGCCGTGCTGGTCTTCGCGGTCGAGCCGGAAGGCAGGCCGGGCGAGCCGCCGGTGCCGGTGGTGGTGCGGGTGGTGGCCGGCGGCCAGTGGCAGGTCACCGGCGTCCTCGGCGGCGAGGTGGACACCGCCACGCTGGTCGGCGTGCTGACCCGGCGCGGCGTGGTGGCCGCGGCCGGCAGGCTGCTCGCCGGCACCGGCCGGGGCTGCCGGGTCTCCTGGCAGGACGTCCCGGACGAGCCGCCGCCCCCCGCGGCGCGCCGGAAGGCCGCCACCGGCAAGGCGGCACCCCGGAAGGCGCCTACCGCCCAGGCCACCGCTGAGAAGGCCGCCCCCGCGAAGGCGACCACGAAGGCTGCCCCCGCAAAGACGCCGAAGAAGGCTGCCCCCGCAGAGGCTGCCCCCGCAAAGACGCCGAAGAAGGCTGCCCCCGCAGAGGCTGCCGCCGCGAAGGCGGCGAAGAAGGCTGCCCCCGCAAAGGCAAAGGCCGCCCAGGCGAAGGCTGCCCCCGCGAAGGCTGCGAAGAAGGCGGCGCCGGCAAAGGCCCACGGGAAGGCTGGTCGCGATGGCCGTCGGTGAGGGCAGGTTCGTGCTGTACTCGCGGATCGAGCCGCCGCTGGAGGCGGGCGACTACCGCTTCACCGCCAGCCAGGGGCTGACCGCCACCGGGCTGTCCCAGGCGCAGCTGCCGGTCTCCGAGCTGCCCGTCCACGTCACGGTCCGCTCGCCGCGCTACGTGCTGCCGCCGGACCAGGTGCTGTCCACCTTCCCGCCGGCCGGCAGCGAGGGGGCGTACGGCGCGCGGCTGCCGCAGGTGGTGATCCGCCGCCGGACCCTGCCGTGGGAGCGGCTGGTGCAGGCCGGGGTGCCGCGGCAGACCCCGTGGCTGGCGCTGGTGCTCATCGCCGAGGGTGAGGCCGAGCTGCGGATGAACGAGCCGGTGGCCAACTGCGTCACCCCGGGTACCACGCTGCCCGGCAGGGCGGAGGTGGAGCTGGGCAACTACCTGAGGATCCGCAAGTCGGTGGTAGACCGGATCTTCCCCACCCGGCTGGACGTCCCGCTGCTCGCGCACGCCCGCGAGGTGGACATCCACGACACCGAGCTGATGATGGGCGACGACGACGGCTTCCTCGCCGTGGTGATCGGCAACCGGCTGCCGCTGCCCGGCATCGGCCCGGACGGCAAGCCGGCGCCGGTGAAGTACCTGGCCTGCCTGGTCAACCTCGAGGGGCAGTTCACCTCCCTGCTGGAGAAGGCGCCCGAGCCGTCCTCGTCCACCTCGCTGCCCAGCAAGATGGCCGACATCAAGGCCGACCAGGCGCAGTGGGACCACACCAGGATGGGCCGCCTGCCGTACCAGACCGGCGGCTTCGGCCTGCCCGGCGGCGGTCCCGGTCCCGGCGGCGGTCCCGGCCCGGGCGGCGGCGGCCCGGGCGGCGGTCCGGGCCCCGCGGCGGCCGCGGCGCCCCAGCAGGGCACCGGCATGGTGGTCGGGGTGCCCAGCGCGGCACCGGCCGCGGCGCCGGCCAGCCAGCAGGCCGGCTGGTCGGGCGCGAACGTGCGCGGCTCCGCCGAGGTGTACACCGACATGGCGCGCGACTTCTCCCACGCGGTGGTCAGCGGGTTCATCGCCGGGGAGAACGTCCTCGTCGACCCGACGCTGCATTTCCCGGTGCTGCTGCACTGGAGCTTCACCTCCTACGGCAGCACCACGTTCCGCTCGCTGGTCGAGGGCCTGGACTCGGGGCTGCTCGGCACGGTCGGCGAGGACCCGCAGGACACCCAGGGCCGGTTGCCGCTGGAGGTGGTGGAGACCGGCCACACCGGGCTGGCGCACCGCACCCGGCGCGGCGACGCGGTCCGCTCCTGGTACCGCGGGCCGTTCGTGCCGCACCCCACCACCGACCCGCCCGGCGGCCGGCTGCCGCTGGCGCACGCGGCCGACCAGCTGCGGATCATCGTGCCGGACGGCCGGGAGGACATCTCGCTGGCGGCGGCGTTCGAGATCGGCCGGCTGCTCGCGCTGGCCCGCCCGTCGATGGTCGCCGCGCTCATGCGCTGGCGGCAGACCGGGTACCAGACGGCGCGGCGCGAGGCCGTCTGGAGCGACATCGCCCCCGTCGTCGAGGCGGTGGTCGGCCACAAGGTCGACCTCGCCATGGAGCGGCGGCTGGGGGTGCTGCTCGGCCGCGGGCTGGTCGAGGCCACGGTTGCCCGCCCGGCCGACCTGGTCGGCGACCCGCTGCCGCTGGTCACCGCCGGCCGCGCCCTGACCGTGGACGGCACCCCCGAGACGCTGCTGGCGCTGGGGTTCGGCCTGGCCCCGGAGGTGTTCAAGGGCGACGCGGTGACCGTGCTGGGCCGGCTGCGGGACAGCACCGTGCTGCGGCCCGACTCCGGCATCCGGGCCGACGGCGAGCAGGTGCGCGCGGTGCTGGCCGACCGGCTCGATGCCGAGGTCACCCGGCTGGTGCAGGACGCGCTGGCGATCACGATCGGGCCGGCCGCCGGGCCGGACGCGCTGGACCGGCTGATCGACGGCATGCGCGCCGGGGAGGCGGAACAGCCATGAACGCGGGCAGCCACGAAGGCGGGGCCGCGATGAAGGCGGGGCGGCCACGAAGGCGGGGCCGCGATGAAGGCGGGGCGGCCATGAAGGCGGAACAGCCATGAAGGTGGACGCGGGGCAGGTTCTCAAGGAGCTGCCGCTGGTCCTGGCCAAGGCGCCGCCGGTGGTGCTGGCCACGCAGGACGACGGCGACGGCGCGATCCCGGCCGAGCTGCGGCAGTGGCTGGTGCGGCTGCGGCTGCTGGACGGGGTGCCGTTCGCCTACCTGCTGCCGGACACCGCGCTGCTGCCGGAGGAGTCGATCCGCTGGTTTTACGTGGACCGCCGCTGGACCGACGCGCTGGTGCAGGGCGCGCTCGCGGTCGGCACCGTGAACAGCGACGACCGCACTCAGCTCACCGCCCGCTACCCCGGCGTGCGGGACGAGCTGGACCGGGAGGAGCGCAACCTGCGCCGCGCCGCCGGCTCCGACCGCTACACCGGCGACGGCGGCCCGATCAGCGGCTTCCTGCTGCGGTCACGGGCGGTGTCCGGGTGGCCGGCCATGCACGTGCGGGCGTTCAGCGTCGACCCGGGGCCGGACGGCGACGACGCGAAGATCCCGCAGGACCAGCCCGGGCGGGTCCGGCTGCTGCGGCTGGAGCGGCTGGCACCGGCGGTGCTGCTGTGCCTGTTCGACGGCATCCCGACCGTGGTCCACCTGGAGGAGCCGCGGCAGGGCGTGCAGTTCGGCTTCGAGCAGGCCGGGCAGGACGACAACCTCACCGCGACGCTCAAGCCGCGCAACGCCACCACCTTCGAGTACCTGTCCGTGCCGCCGGTGGAGGTGCCGTTCCGGGTGGGCGCGCCGGGCGTGGTGGACATCCAGCGGCTGGAGCGCCGGCTCAAGCCGATCGTCGGCAGCGGCGCCGCGGACGGGCTGGACAGCTCCGAGTACGCACTGCAGCTGGTCCGGTTCCCCTTCCGGCAGGTGTTCGGCGACACCGCCGACACCCCGGTCACCATCGTGTTCAAGCCGACGGTGACCTACCAGGTGATGGTCGAGCAGGTCTTCGCCAAGGGCGGTCACTGATGGCCCGGCTCGACCCGCAGCAGCGCCGGGACGCGGTGCTCGATGAGCGGTTCGCCGCGCTGGCCCAGGCGCGCACGGACCTCGGCACGGTCAGCACCTGGGACCCGCACCTGGTGCGCCGCACCCGCATCCTGGTGCCCGCCGACGTGCAGGCGTTCGTGGTGCCGCCCGGCGGCGGGGAGGCCACCGTGCCGGTCACCGGCGGCCCCGGCGACCCGGTGCCGTTCGCCGCCGGCACGGTGCGGCCGGCCGGGGTGCACCTGCACTGGGCGATGCCCGACGCGCTGCTCGCCGGAGCCCACGACGAGGCCGCGAAGTCGCTGGCGCTGCCCCGGCTGCCGGACCGCTGGGCGGTGGTGCGCACACTGCAGCCGGTGGGGTCCCGGCAGATCCGGCTCCGCGGCTGGGTGATCGACGCCCGCACCGGCGCCGTGGCCCCGCTTTCGACCTTCACCGGCACCCCGCCGGCCGGCGGGGTGCCGTACGAGCCGCTGGACGGCGCCGCCGGCGGCTCGCTGATGTGGACCGCGTCCTACACCGCCAGCGCCGGCCGGTTCGGCTTCCACGACCCGCTGGACGACCTGGCCGGCGGCACCGAGCGGTTCGAGGGCGACCAGGCGGTGTACACGGTGGCCGGCTGGTGGAGCGACGTGGCCGCCGACCCGCTCGGCGCGGTGGAGGGCATGCAGCGGCTGGACGCCCGGCTGGCCGAGCTGGGCTGGCACGTGGTTCACGACGGCGACGACGAGGCGCTGGTCGAGGAGGACCCGCGGGTGACCCGCACCCGGGCCCGGATGGGCATGCGGTCGCCGGCGGACGCGCCGCCGGCCACGGTGAAGGGCGCGGACGGCCGCACCATCGCCGGCGCGCTGGACCAGGTGACGTTCGAGGCGAAGGTGCCGGTCGCCGAGGCCGCGGAGGTGATCCTCACCCCGGCGCTGCCGCGCTACGCCTGCCTGGTGCACGGCAGCGTGCTCGGGGTGCCGGTCGGGGCGCTGCCGGGTGCGGACGACCGGCCGGCCGCGGGGTCCCTCGGCGTGGCGCTCGGGCAGGACCTGGACGATGTGGCCACCGCCTTCGGCGCCCGGGTGCTGAACCTCGACGCCGCGCACCGCCGCTCCGCCGAGACGCTCATCGCCGCGTTCACCAGCGGGCTGATCGAGCAGCTGGGCACCCCGGACGGCCTGGAGGACCTGGCCGAGCGCGAGCACGGCGACGGCTTCTGGTCGCTGCCGGGCACCCCCCTGCCGGCCGCGAAGGCCGACCGGCTGCGCGCCGAGGACAGCGCCCCGGTGGGCCCGCTGACGGTCGGCCGCAAGGGCCGGGCCGCCCAGCCGCAGGAGCGGCTGGAGGCGACGCTGGCCTGGTCAGACCCGCTCACCCTGCACGCGGCCGGCAGCGGGAAGACCCACGCGGCGCGCGCCGGGGAGACCAAGGTGGCCGCCGGCGGCAAGGAACTGGCCGAGGCCAGGGAGGTGGAGCGGCCGGCGCCGCGGTACTTCCGGCCGCAGCCGCCGATGCTGGCGCTGCGCGGCGCCCGGCCGAACCACCGCCACCACGGCGACGGCCTGTACGACGACTCGGGCACGCTGCGCTGCCGGTACCCGCGCGAGTGCGTGCCGGGCATCTCCGGGGTGGTCGCCGGCGCCGCCGTGGTGCCCACGCTCGGCTCCGGCGCGGTGCCCGCCGAGGTGCTGACCGTGGTCCGCGAGGCGGTGGTGATCAACCCGTACGGCTACCGCTGGCTGGCCGCCGCGGGCGCCCCGCCCGGCTCCTCCGGCACCGTGGCCACCGCGTACCTCAACCGGGTCGGCGCGGAGATGGTGCGGCTGTACGGCACCGACGGCCGCTACGACGGCACCAGCCACCTGGCCGCCCGGCTGCGCCAGGTCGGGGCCCCGGGCCGGGGCGGAGCGGCGGGACGGGCGGCGGGACGGGCGGCGGGACGGGCGGCGGCCGCCTCGTGGCAGCAGGTCTCCTCCGGCGGATCCATGGTGGACCGGCAGGTGGCGCAGGAGCTGGCGAAGCACTCGCTGCTGGAGGGCACCGCGCCCAGCCCGGTCGCGATCACCACGTGGCGGCAGCCGTGGGTGCCGCTGTGGCTGGAGTGGCGGGTGGCGCTGGACGGCACCGACTCGGTGGCCGGCTGGGAGCTGTCCGGCCTGGATTTGGAGCCGGCCGCCGCCGCGCCGCAGCAGCCCGGCCGGGCGGTCACCCGCACGTTCACCGGGCGCAGCGCGCTCGGCCAGGGCGCCGCCACCACGCTGCAGCGGGCCATCCGCCGCTGGATCGAGGCGGAGCAGCAGCGCGACGCCACCGACGCCCCGAGCCTGCCCACCTCCGACCAGGACGCGCTGGCCAGGCTGGGCGACCTGCTCGCGCCGCTAGACATGGTCTCGGCGTCGCTGGACGGCATCCGCGAGCAGCTGCTCGGCATCCCGTACGTCGGGGTGCTGGACCGCGGCACCGGCACCGACCCGCTGCCGAAGGCGACCGGGGACCCGGTGCCGCTGTTCGGCGGCACGCTGCTGCTGGCGGCGCTGCGGCTGGTGGACGCGTTCGGCCGGGTGCTGGAGGTGCCCGCCGCCGCGCTGGCCGGCACCGCGACCACGCTGGACCTGGAGGTGGCCGGCAAGCCCGGCACGATCCTGCTGCGGCCCCGGGTCCAGCACCTGGCCCGGTGGCTGTTCCGGCTGGTGGACGCGTCCCAGCCGGCGCCCACCGACCCGGCCGACCTGCGCGAGGCGTTCGTGGACCAGCTCGACCCGGACGGCGGGGTCAACCCGGTGGCCGGCTTCCTGCTGCCCGACCACATCGACGAGGAGCTGGAGGCGTTCACCGTGGCCGGCCTGGCGATCGGGCAGCTCGGCCACGATGCGGTGACCGGGGCGGTGACCTGGGAGCCGGCGCCGGGGCGGCCGCTGCCGCCGGACGCCGGCCCGCTGGCCGGCCTGCCCGCCGGCGCCCGCATCGCCGGGGAGATCGCGGCCGGGCTGGTGCAAGCCGACGCCGCCGCCCGCAGCCTGCCCACCCCGCCGGCCGGCAGCGCGCTGACCGCGCTGCTGCGGGCCATCGACACCACGCTGTGGACGGTGGACACCTTCGCCGCGGTCGGCTCCCCCACCGTGGCCGGGCTGGTCGGCCGGCCGGTGGCGGTGGTGCGCGCCGCGCTGCGGCTGGACGCCCCCGACGACCTGACCGAGGTGGACGTGGTGGCGCCCGGCGGCGCGCCGGCCCGGCTGGCCGCCTTCGGGGCGCTGGCCGGCCAGCGGTTCGGCGTCCGGCTCGGCGCGCTGACCCGGTCCGACGACTCGCTGCTCGGCTTCTACGTCGACGACGACTACGCGCACCTGCACCTGGTGGACCGGGTGATCGCCGCGCAGGCCCTGGACAGCGGCCGGCACCGCGGGCAGCTCGGCCTGCTCGGCGCGGTGACCGCCCCGCCGGTCGACCCGCTCGCCCACCCGTACGTGGTGCCGGACGGCACGGTCTGGCTGCGGCCCGGCCAGACCGTGCGGCTGACCATGCTGATGCTGCCGCTGGGCCGGGTGCACCTGACCTCCGGCGTGCTGCCGCGCAAGCAGCTGGGGCTGTCGGATGAGTGGGTGACTCCGGGGCTGCGCCGGCTGGTGCCCTCGGTGCGGGTCGGCCCGGTGCTGGTGGACCCGGCGGAGATCCGGCTGCCGCTGGTCACCCTGCTCGGCGAGCACCAGACGTTCACCCGCCGGACCGGGCCGCTGACCTGGCGGGACGACCCCATCGTGGCGGCCACCCAGACCGCGTACCTGCCCCGCCTGCCGCACGAGGTGCAGGAGGGCTGGGTGCGGGTCAGCCCCGCGGAGGAGGGGAAGCAGTGACCGCGGCAGGGGGGAGCCGCCGGGGGCGGGCCGCCGAGCGGCAGGCGTTCGTGGCCGGCCGGGCCGGGGAGTTCGACCGGGCCGCGCTGGCCGCCGCCATGGCCGACCGGCTGGCCGAGGAGCGCCGGGTGGCGGAGGAGGCCGCCGGGCGGGCGGACCCGGCGGCCGCCGCGGGCATCGCGGAGGTGTTCGCGACCGGCGACGCGCGCCGCTGGGTGCCGATCGGGCCGTCGGTGATCCGGTCCATCACGAGGGCGTCGTTCAAGCGGTCCACCGGGCGGGTGCGCGACCTGCAGGTCAGCGACGACGGCAGCCGCGCCTACGCGGCCACCGCCAAGGGCGGCCTGTGGTACACCGACGACGCCGGCGGGTTCTGGTCGCCGGTGGGCGGCTGGGCCGAGCGCAGCCGGGTCAGCGGCGGGGCGGGCAACGCCCAGGCGTGCGGCTGCCTGCTGGTGACGTTCGACCCCGGCGGCGACGTTGCCAAGGACTACGTGATGGTCGGCACCGGCGAGCTGCAGGGCTTCGGCCGGCCGCCGGTCCGGCCGGCGCTGGGCGGGATCGGGGTGCTGGCGGCCCGCGGCCCGGCCACGGTGCTCGGCGCCGGGGGTGACCCGTGGGAGCCGGAGGCCGGCCTCGCGCTGTTCGAGGGCAAGGGCGTCTTCCGGCTGGCACGCGACCCGAAGGCCACCGCCGGCAAGCCCAGCGGCGCCGATGCGGACCGCGTGGTGGCCGGCACCAGCGCCGGGCTGTTCCTCGGCACCCGCGGCCCGGCCGGGCCGCCGCACAACGGCAAGTTCACCTGGGTGGCCAAGCCGGCGCTGCGGGCGTTCATGGGCGGTTTCCCGGCCGGCGTCCAGCCGCTGGTCACCGACGTGCTGTGGCTGGACAACGGCACCGCGAACGGCCGCATCGTGGTGGCGCTGGCTCGCGGGCTGGAGACCGTGCCGGCGCCGGCGCCGGTGGGCAGCGGTGTCGCCTACAGCGACGACCTGGGCGCCACCTTCCACTGGGTCACCGGACTGAACCCCTCGGTGGCGGGCGCGCAGAAGGGGATCGGCCGGATGAGCCTGGCCAACCCCGCGGCCGACCGCGTGTACGTGCTGGGCGAGCGCAGGCAACTGGTGCCGGTCGTCTCGGACATCCCGTCGCTGTGGCGGGTCGAGACGATGAACGCGGCCGCGCCGGCCGCCGACCGGGTCGCCGGCGTGCCGCCGCTGTGGACCAGAGCGTCGACCGGCAAGAACCAGCGCGACTACGACCAGGCGATCGCAGTGGACGTGGTCGGCGGCACCGACCGGGTGTACCTGGCCGGCAACGTCATCGTGCTGGGGCCGACGCAGCGTGCCGCCTCGGTGTGGTGCTTCAACGTGAAGATGCCGGCCAAGACGCTGGAGGCGGTGCCGGACATCTCCCGTGCCGGCACGCCGCCCGCCGGCGACGGCGCCTCGGTGGCCGGGCTCGTCGGCGACGACATCCACGCGGACGTGCACACCGTCCGGCTGGCCGGCGCGGCCGGGCCGGACCGGCAGGTGTGGGTGACCTGCGACGGCGGGGTCTACGTGTCCCACCGCGCCGGCCGGGTGAACACCTTCCTGGCGCGCGCCACCGGCCTGTCCGCCGTGGAGGTGAACTTCCACGCCGCGCACCCGACCTCCAGCCACTTCGGCGCGATCGGCACCCAGGACAACGGCCGGCACGTCCGCATCGGCGACGTGGTCTGGGAGGACGTGATGGGCGGCGACGGCGGCGGGGTGGCCATCCACCCGAACGCCTCGCAGTTCATCGTCTCGCAGTTCCACGGCGCGGGCTGGAACGCCACCCCGGCAGCCGGCTTCGTGGACCCGCTGGACCAGGGCTCCGGGGTCGGCGCGACCGACCGGGAGGACAATCTGTCGGCGTTCTACTCCGGAGCGGCCACCGCCCGGAAGTCGGCGCTGGTCGGCCGGCTGGCCATCGGCACCAACCGGGTGTGGGTGTCCGACGACCTCGGCGGCGGGCCGGACAACACCTGGAACGCGCTGCCCTTCGCCTCCGCCGCCTCCCTGGCCACGAACCCGCGGGCCGGCGGCCTGGACGCGCTGGCCGACCGGAAGACCGGCGTGCCCGGGGGCGGGGCGCTGGCGGCGGTGGCGGCCGGCGGGGTCGGCCCGCTCGGCGAGGTGATCACCCTGAAGTGGGCCTCGCCCCTGGTGCTGCTGGCCGTCTTCGCCAAGGGCCTGGTGCGCTGGAAGCAGGACGGCGTCACCCTCAAGTGGACCTCGCAGCTGCTGGTGGGGCCGGGCGCAGTCGGTGCCACCGGCGCGCCGAACGTGGCCAGGACGCTGCTCAGCGACGTGGCACCGCTGCCCGGCAGCGACTTCTACCTGGTCACCACCGGCGACACCGGGACCGGCGAGACCTGCCTGTACTTCACCGACTCCGACACCACCTTCCGCAAGACCGGCCTGCGCGCCGAGCTGCCGCCGCTGGACCCGGCCTACGCCGCCGCCGCGGACCCCGCCGATTCCACCGTGGTGTACGTCGGCACCGTGACGGGTGTCTGGCGCGGGGAGCGCCTGGCCGGCCCGCCCACCGCCACCGAGTGGCCGCACGCGTGGACGCCGGACGTCAACGGCCTGCCGCAGGCCGCGGTGCAGGACCTGGATGTGTGGACGACCGACCCGCCGGTGGCCGGCGACCCGCGGCTGCTGCGCGCCAGCTTCCAGTCCCGCGGCGTGTGGGAGCTGGACCTCGCCGCGGCCACCGAGCCGCAGCGCACGTACCTGCGGGTGCACGCCGCCGATGACCGGCGGCGGCTGCCAACCCCGATGGCCGACCCAAGGCTGGAACCGGGGGCGCCCGCCGCGCTGCCGTACGCCAGCCCGGACATCGTGGTCCGCCCGCAGGCCGGCCCGGCCGCCCCGCCGAAGTGGGGGCTGGCGGCAGGCACCTTCATCGACGCGCTCAACCCGGTGGAGTACGAGCTGTGGACATTCCAGACCGCGTTGCGCTGGCTGTACCCGTCGGTGGCGGCGGACGGCCGGTGGAGCGACGCGCTCGGAAGGCTGGTCGAGCTGCACCGCAGCACCGCGGCGGCGCTGGCCCCGGTCGAGCAGAGGATCAACGAGGCGCTGTGGAAGGCGGTCGTGGGCGACATCGTCGGTGGCGTCGTCGTCGGTGGCACCCGGGTGGACGCCGCCGGGAGGGTCAACAACGCGCCGGGTGACCCGCTGGCGGTCTACCACCCGCCGTGGCAGACGCCGGTGGCGATGAACGCGGTGCCCACCGAGATCGACCTGATCGACAACGTGGTGATGTCCCAGCTGGCCGGCGTGGCCCAGGTGTACCGCGAGGAGAGCACCGTGGACGTGCTCGTCCACCACCGCGACACCCGGCCGCTGGCGGCGGGCGACGCGTTTGTGATCCTGCTGTGGAGCTTCAACGCCGCGCAGGCGCCGCTGCTGGCGCAGGATGTCAGCCCGCTGCTGCCGTACGTCGCCGGTGCGGTGGCCGGGGGCCCGGTACCGGCCACGCCGGCGGGGTGGAACCCGGTGCTGACCGGCGCGGGATCGCCGCTGCACCGGCTGCCGGTGCCGCTGGACGCGCGGATGCCGCGGGCGGTCAGCATCGACGTGGACCTGAGCGCGGTGACCGCCGGGCACCGGGTGCTGCTGGTGGCGGTGGCCGGCTCCAGCGTGGACCGGTGCGGCACCGCGCCGGTCGGGCTGCCGGCGACCCCCACGATCGCGGACCTGGTAGGCCGCTGGCCGTACGCCGCTGCCCGCCTGGTCCGGGTCATCGCCCGCCCGTAGCTGCCCACAGCGGTCCGCCAGGCGGGTGGCGGACCTCGGGCGACCTCGCCCATGATGACGCGTGAGGCGGCGGATGCGGTTCCGTGGCCGGGATGACGGCGGGGATTGCGAGAACGGCGACCAGACCACCGCTTCGCGGCGATAACCGTAACGTGGTTGTCTTCACCGGATGCGTGTGGACCCGGTGCAGGACTAGCGTGCTCTCCAGCAGGGCTGCTGAGGTGTTCAACCATCAGGAGGTTCCCGTGCGGTGGAGGGGACTGTTCGTCGCGCCGATCATGGCTACTGTTGCTGCCGTCAGTGGGGTGTCCACTCCGGCCGTCGCCTCGTTCGAGACCCAGCCAGCGGAGTCCGGCACGCTGACGCTCGCCAGCGACCCCGGTGAGTATCTCGGGCAGGGCGGCTCGTACTCGTTCTCGACGGAACAGGGCGACCAGCTGTACACCCATGTTGATCAGGACTTCAGCTACCTGGCTGTAACCGGCTACGGCTCGGCCGGTTCCGTCGAGGTCGACTTCAACACGACCTTCGGCGAGAAGATGGCGCCGGGGACCTACATCAGCCAATCGACCTACATATGGATGCGGGTGAGATTGAACGGCCGGTACTGTGATGATCAGTCGTCCACGTCCACGTTCACCATCCGTGACGTGGTCTTCGGCCCCTACAACTATCTCCAGCAGTTCGACGCCAGCTTCGAGTTCCACTGCGGGACGCTGGCCGACCCGGCCCTCCGCGGCGATGTCCGCATCGTCAACTCGCCGCCACCTACCGCACTCGAGCTGAGCGGGCCTTCAATCGCATCCACCGGCACGGTGGACCCGTTCACCGGGGCCGCCACGGTGACCGTCGGTGTCGACTGCAACGAGCCGGCAGTCGTCTGGATCGAGGTCACTCTCCATCAGGTGACCAAGACCGGCTTCGTCGCGTACGGCGTCAGCAGCATCAATCCCGACTGCGTCGGCTTCGGGGGGCAGTGGCAGGTCGTTGTTCCGGCATACAACCTCATTGCCTTCGACAAGGGCAATGTACAGGCACAGGTGACCGTTACCGCATACGACCCGGTCTACGGCGTTCAAGTGGCCGTCCAGGCCGCGTCCGTGGTCAAGCTGAAGCGGGCGTGACCGCGCGGCACGTACCAGGTCGCGCCGCCTCATGATTCGGGCCGTCCCCACGGACGGAATGCTGGGGCAGGCGAGTGCAGCCGCCGGTCCCGCCGGCCGGGTCCGGCGGGGCCCTGCGGCTCAGGCGGTGGCGGTGCGGCGGTACTCCCGGCGCGCGGCCACGCCGAGGACGACCGCGGCGGCCAGCAGGGCGGCCACGATCGCCCACTCCAGCGTCCCGTCGCCGCCGTCCGGCTGGGTACCTGTCAGCGCCTCGATCCACTCCGGCCGGGCCGCCGTCAGCACCTCGGCGGCCAGCGCGAGCACGCCCAGCGTCGATTCCACCCAGAATCTTGCCCGCATCCCTGACACCCCCACCGCAGCCCCCCATGGCCCTGATCCATTCCCCGGGCAGAGTGTGGCACCGGGCCGGACCGGCGGAAAGGCACATCAGGGCAGCGGGTGGGGCCGGGTGCCGTGACCGGTGCGCACCGGTGGACCGGTGCGGCGCCGCACCCGGTCCGCCGCGGCGCCCGCCCGGACGGGCCGTTGCCGGGTCCGGGAGTGCGGACAGTGCCGACAGGCCCTGCCGGGTAGGGGTGGAATCCCGCTACGCCACCACGGGCAGCGCGGCGAGCCTGGTGGCAGGAGAGCGGCAGCCGAGTGCCGCGGAGCGTGGGAGCGCGACGCTGCCCGGGAGGGGTGAGGCGGCGGTTGCCCGCGCGGGACAGCCGGTGCCGGATTTGCTCGCCGGAGGAGGCATCCAAAGGTGCGGTGCCGGTCAGGAGGCGAACCGGTTGCGGTCGGCGAAGCGGGCGATGTCGCCGACGTCGGCGAGGATGCGGGCGGCGCCGGCCGGGCCGATCCCGAAGATGGTCAGCAGGCCGGAGCCGGCCGCGGTGACCTCCTGCCGCAGCCGCCGCACCCAGCTGCTTAAGCTTGCCGTCGAAGAAATCCGCACAGGCGACGCGACAACCCGGCCGTCTCGCAAATATGCCATTCATGCCGCGCGCCGTGCACATTGCGGGCGGCATTGGTCGTCTCCCCCATCCCGGTCAGCAGCCGACAAGTCGCGGTCGCGACTGGCCGTTTCTGCAAAAGTGGACATGTTGATCGGGTTGCTATCCCTTGCGACGGTTCCGGCCGGACCGGGAGACTGCACGGAAGCGTGCCACGAATGTGCTGCTGTGGTCATCAACGCCCGCTCCCGAACCGTCCTCGGCCGACGCGCCGACCCTGACTCCATGGGAGCTCGACGAGGTCGCGGCGGGTTACGATGAATGGGACAACACGATCTGCTGGGTCACCTCGGAGTCGTCCAGGACGAGCGTGATCTGCGGTCGAAGTCCGGCTGGGGGCGGTAGCGTCGGTTGCGTGAGCGGCCCCGTCGGTGTGCTGCTGCGGGTGCTTGCCGTCGTGGTGGCGGTGGCGCTGCTGGTGCTGGCCTGGGCGCTGCAACGCAGGTTGATCTACCTGCCGGCATCCGGGCCGGTGCCATCGTCGGTAACGGTGCTGCCGGGCAGCCAGGAGGTGGAGTTCGACACCGAGGACGGGCTGCGGCTGCGGGGCTGGTTCGTCCGCGGCGGGGCTGGCGCGGCCGCGGCGACGGTGCTGGTGCTCAACGGCAACGCCGGGAACCGCGCGGGGCGTGCGCCGCTGGCCGCCGCGCTGGCCCGGGCCGGTATGTCGGTGCTGCTGTTCGACTACCGCGGTTACGGCGGCAACCCCGGCCACCCGTCGGAGACCGGGCTGGCCGCCGACGCCAGGGCGGCGAGGAACTACCTGCTGTCCCGGCCGGACGTTCGGCCAGAGTCGATCGTCTACTTCGGCGAGTCGCTGGGTGCGGCGGTGGCGATCGGGTTGGCGGTCGAACATCCTCCTGCCGCGCTGGTGCTGCGGTCCCCGTTCACCAGCCTGGCCGACGTCGCCCGGCTGCATTACCCGTACCTGCCGGCCCGGGTGCTGCTGAAGGACCGGTACGACTCGGCCGGACGCATCCGGGGGGTGCGGTGTCCGCTGCTGGTCCTGGCCGGCGGCACCGACGATATCGTCCCCGCCCAGCACAGCCGCCGGCTGTTCGACCTGGCTGCCGACCCCAAGCGTTACGTCGGTATCCCGGGCGCCGGACACAACGACTGGGAGCTGCTGGCCGGTGACGTGCTCCTCCGCGAGGTCCTGGCATTTGTCCAAGGCGCACAAGGACGGCGGTGACTGCTACCGAACGAGGCCTGCACCGGTATCAGTCGGATGGTCGGACCTAAGCGTGAACCTGGCTCAGCCAGGGGTGGCCGGGTGGACTAACCAATTTCAGCGCGGCAGCCAGGTCGGCGGCATCCTGCGGCTGCATGGGCTGGCGCACGGGCTGGTCATGCCTCTACCTGCACCGGTCGTGGCTGTGGCACAGATGCGCCGGCTGACCGCCCGTGCGCCGGTTCATCGCGACGACCGCGACGCGATCCTACTCGGGACGCGGTCGCGTTCGGATGGGCGAGCCTAACCCACCGGATATCCTAGGTGGTGACCAACGGCGTCAGCATGCGGCCGCTGTACCATTCCGGCGATCTGGTCGTAGTGGCGCGGAAGAACTCCTACCAGGTGGGCGATATCGCGGCCTACCGGTACGGGCCCGGGGACCTGGTGGCACGCCTGGGCGAGGACGAGTTCGCGGTCATGCTCGAAGATGTCACGCGCGCCGACGTCACCGGCCTGGCGCGGCACATACTCCGGGCCGTCCACGAACCGTTGACCGTCAACGGCAGCCAGATCACGGTGTCGGCCAGGGTGGGCGTGGCCGAGGCCCGGTCCTCCGACAGCGCCAACGACCTCATACAACGCGCCATGGCCGCACTCGCCACGGCGCCTGGTACGCCGAGACATCCGCGCCCGAACCGGAGGAAGGCCGGTAGCACCGTCGGGGCGGCCGCCGCCCCACCGGCGAGGTAGGCGTCCTGTACCGCAGCCCGGCGCACTGCCCCGAGCCGGCGCTGGAGGAGTTGATCGCCATGGCCCCGGACGGTGGGACCATGGACGGGGTGCGCCGGCAGGTCGCCGGGCAGAAGGCCAGCGCCTGATGCGGCGGTCGGCGGCGCGGGGAGCGAGGGGGCCGGTATGGCCGGTATGGACAGTGCGGACTGGGACCGGCGTTACGGCGCCACCGGGCTGCTCTGGACGGCGTCGCCCAACCGGTTCGTCGTCGCGGAGCTGACCGGCCTGGCCCCGGGCCGGGCGCTGGACCTGGGCTGCGGGGAGGGCCGCAACGCCATCTGGCTGGCCGAGCAGGGCTGGCAGGTGAGCGCCGTCGACTTCTCCGCGGTCGGGCTGGACAAGGCCCGCCGGCTAGCCGGGGAACGCGGCGTCACCGTGAACTGGGTGAGCGCGGACCTGCGCGACTACCAGCCGCCGCCGGGCGCGTTCGACCTGGTCCTGCTCGCCTACCTGCACCTGCCGCCCGGTGACTGGTCGGCGGTGCTGCACAGCGCACGGGACACGCTCGCTCCCGGCGGCACGCTGCTGGTGGTCGGCCACGACGTGGCCAACATCGCCGAGGGCGTCGGCGGCCCGCAGGATCCGGCAGTGCTGTACACGCCGCAGTCCGTCGCCGCCGAACTGTCCGGACTGGACATCCGCCGCGCAGACCGGGTGCGCCGGCCGGTCGAGACGGACACCGGCCCACGCGAGGCCATCGACACACTGGTCCGGGCGGTTCGCCGTTGACAGCGGCCGCCCGCGGCGCGCCCGGCAGGGGCCTGCTCGGCGAGCACGACGACCGCCATGGCGGCTCAACACCTCGCAGCGCCCGCACCGTCCGCTCATGCCCTTGAAACCGCCCTGCACTGCGCGCGGAGCGCCCCCCATGCCGCCGTGCGTGAAGCATTGAGCATGGCACACGTCCTTCGGCTGGGTCTGGTCAACGCCTACGCCGCAGCCGCTTGATGAACGAGGCCGGCGCCCACGCAACGGCGTGGGCACCGGCCTGGTGACGAGGGTGTCAGCGCGCCGAGTGCAGCCAGGGCTGCCTGAGGTCGAAGAACTCTGGCTCCCCGATGGTGAGCTTGTTCATCTCCTCCATCTGGGCGGCGAGCTCGGGCGGCGGCTGCTTGCGTTCGCCCTCGCGTGCCTCGGCCTCCGAGGTGAAATACAGCGCCATGGTGTAGGCGCCGCCCTCGTGGCCGACCGCGACGCTGCCGATGACGTCAGGGCGGAATTCGGCCCATTTGTCGGCGTCCTGGCTCATCAATTCCCTGGCACGCTCCGGGTCGGAGCCGCGACCCCGCATAACCTGGACAAATCCGGCCTGGTCGGGATCACCGTTGAGGTCGACCGTGACGTCCTCGCTGTCGGCGAAGGTGGCCTGTCCGTCGAGCAACTGGGATGTCTCGCTCCACCACCGGTCCTGCTCCGGCCGCTGGCTGTTGCGGCGCCCAGCCTCAGCGGACTCAAAGCGGGCCAGCGCGATGAACCGGCCGTCGTCGGTCACGCCGCCGGTGGACCCCAGCCACCCGGTGGCGCCCGGAGCGAGCTCCCGAGCCCACCGGTCGACCGCCGCGCGCAGCCCCTCCGGGTCCTTCGTCCTGCCTTGGATCACCTGGACGAACATCTCGATCCCCCTTCGGACGTCGTCGTCAACCGGAAGGTCCGGCTCCGCGGAAGCTATGGCAGGCCGGCACACCGCGTCCAGGGGCTGGCCCGGAATCCGGCCGCCTCGAGCCCGCCCCGCCCACCGCTCGACGCCCCGCCCTACGCACCTTCGTACCAGCCTCGTCGGTGGAACAGGACAATTTCGCTACATCCGCACCTCGTCATGATCACGCCGAAGCGCAGGTGTCAGCAGCACTCTCATGCCGCCCGGCGGTCGATGGAGCGGTGTCCGGTCCGGCAGGTGACTGGCGGGACGCTGGACCGTTGGCGGGATGACGAGCCTCACGCAGTTGTTGCCGGCCGGCGGGTCGGCGGCCGGTGTCGATCCGTTGCGGCTGGCGGCGGCGGCCTACTTGGCCCGGTTCACCGGGCTGTCTCGTACCCATGCCGAGTCCGACCTGCGGGTGTACCTGAGCTGGTGCGTCGAGCGGGGTGTCGATCCGCTGGCCGCCGGCCGGGCGCAGGTGGAGTTGTACGTGCGGTGGATGCGGGAGGGGCGCCGGTTTAGGCCCTCGACCGTGTCCCGGCGGATGACGGTGGTGGTCGGCTTCTACCGCACCTGTGTCATCGACGGCGTGCTCGCGCAGTCGCCGGCCGAGTACGTGCGCCGGCCTGCCGTCCCGGCCGACTCGCCGACGCTGGGGTTGACCCACCTGCAGTTCGAGGCGCTGCTGAGCTCGGCCCGGGACTCGGCGAACCGGTATGACTTCGCGCTGGTGTGCCTGCTGGGTCTGCTCGGCCTGCGGATCTTCGACGCGTGCGGCGCGGACATCGCCGACCTGGGCGAGGAGCACGGCCATCGGGTGCTGAAAGTCCGGGGCAAAGGCGGCAAGACCGTGCTGACACCCTTGCCGCCGGCGGTCGCCCGCGCGGTCGATCGCGCCGTCGCCGATCGGGTCAGCGGGCCGTTGCTGCTCAACCGGAACGGCGGGCGGATGGACCGGCACGCGGCCACCCGCCGGCTGACCGCGCTCGCCGCGGGCCTGCCGGATGCGGATGCCGCGAATACACCCGCATATGCTCAGGCATACTTTTGTGACCACTATGCTCGATGCCGGCGTCGACCTGCGCGATGTGCAGATCGCCGCCCGGCACGCCGACCCGCGCACGACCATGCGCTACGACCGGGCCCGCAACTGATCATCTACACCAGCATCCTGGCCATCGACGACGGCTGAGCCGCCCAACACGTCGACCTTGACCGGCCGACATGCGTCCGGCTCCGCATAGACCGGCACTGGCATGCCCAAGGACGTCGCCGACCGCGTGTTCGAGCCGTTGTTCGCGGCTGGCGTCCACTCCGCCGAGTACGGCGGCGGTCTCCCCGGGTGGGACGAAGCCGTTGAACGGGGCGTCCTCGGCGAGGACCGGCAGAGCGACGGGGTAAGGACATCATGTTGACGGCGAGCGCGGTCCACGAGCGGCCGGTCGCCGAGGATGGGTTCACCGGTCACTACCAGCGGGTGAAGATGTACCTCGCCGAGGTCGAGCTCGGCAGCTCGTCGGCCTCGACCGACGACATCCGCTCGCCGTCCTGCCCTGACGGTCGGTTGGGCAGGGATGATCGATCGCGTTACCGAGCTGCGCGGCTGCGGTTGTGGTGCTGCGGCCGGCACTTGCGGGTACTGCGCGTCGCGCCGGTCTGTCCGGCTCAGACGATGGCCCGTTGAGCGATCTGTTCGTTGGCGTCGAGGTGGTGGAGGACGGATGCGGAAACGGCATTGGGATCGCGACTTCGGAAGGCTTCGATCATCTCGTGGTGGGCGTGTTCGCGTCGGTTGTGTTCGTCCGGGTCCGCGTCCAGACCGCTGAAGGCGAGTCGGATGTAGCGTTCGGCGGCGTGCCACAGGATTTCCAGAGTCTGAATGTCCCAAGCGGTGGCTGCCGGACGGAGTAGCTCAAGGTGGAAGTTGTGGTGCGCTTCGTAGATCTCGTCTATGCCGAGTCGCTCGTCGGCGAAAGTCTTCACGACGTCATCGAGGTGTTCGAGGTCTTCATCCCCGAGGAGCAGGCAGGATCTGACTGCGATTTCGGGCTCGATCTGTCGGCGTAGCCGGTAGATGCCGTGCAGGTCTTGGTGGGACAGTGGCGCAACGGAGGCACTCTTGCCGCGCTGGGTGACGACCAACCCCTGCCCCTCGAGTCGCCGCAAGGCCTCACGCACGGGAATGAAGCTGACTCCGAGTTCGTCCGCAATCTCCCGTAGGGAGAACTCCTGCCCCGGACGTAGCGCGCCGGACAGGATCGACCGTCGGATCTCTTTAGTGACCTGGTCGACCACCGACGTCGCCTCGACCTGCCGCACGCTGCGCGCGCGGACCTGCGGTTCGGCCATTACGCCCTCCTTCCGTCATGGCGAGCCCGACCGGCCTATGGAGCCAGCGAGACATGATGCCGGCGACGAACGCTTCCGGTTGACCGCGGCGTTTCGTTATCAAGTATAGCAGACTGGTCGTCGGTGGCTCATGTGCTGGCCCACTCGCTCGCGGCCGAGCACCCGTCTCTTCCCGGGTCTCGGACGTCCACGCTGGTGCCAGCGGGCGGCACGTGTGACGGCGCTTGGGCGTGCGTCGACGGTGAGCACCGTGACCGACACGGCCCTGATGTCGCTGCTCCCGGTCAGGCTCCGGGTGCTCGGCGGACGTAGTCGCCGGGTGCCTCGGCCATCGGTTTGAACGACGTACTGCCCAGGGACTCTGGTGCGGGCCGCTTCGCGCCTGCGTATGGGGTGATCCAGTCTGCCCACGCCTCCCACCACGACCCAGCGTGTTTGGTGGCAGTCGCCAGCCACTCGTCAGGGTCTTGACCGGGCTCCCGCCCGGTGTAGTAGGAGGCCTTCGGGTTGCCCGGGGGGTTCACGAGGCTCTGGATATGGCCGCTGTTGCTGAGCACGAACGTCATGGGTCCGGACAGCAACTGGGTTGTTCGGTAGCAGCCTTTCCACGGTGTCAGGTGATCGGTGATCGCTCCGGTAGCGAACGTCGGCATGTTGATGGTGGTCAGGTCGACCGGCGTGTCCAGCATGCTTGTCGCGCCGGGCTGGCACAGCAGGTTGGTTTCGAGGATGTCCAGGAACTGACGATGCAATGCGGCGGGCAGGTTGGTGCCGTCAGCGTTCCAGGACAAGATGTCAAAGACCGGCGGCTTCTCCCCCATCAGGTAGTTGTTGACCCAGTAGTTCCAGATCAGATCGTTGGGCCTCATGAGGGTGAACGCCGCCCCCATATCGCGGGCGGCGATCACGCCAGCTCGGCTTGACCGAGCGCGAGCGAGGGACAGCAGTCCGGCGTTGGAGAAGGCCTGGATGGGTGCCCGCTGGCCGAAGTCCAGCAGCGTGACCGCGAAGGAGGCGGTGTGGATCCGGGTATCTCCGGTAGCGGCCAGATGGTTCAGCACACCGGTGGTGATGACGCCGCCCGCGCAGAACCCCATCACGTTCACATCGGGCGAACCGGTGATCGCGCGAACGGCGTCGATTGCCTGCAGGACTCGAGCCGCGTAGACGTCGAGGTCCCAGTCTCCTTGCTCCCTGCCGGGGTTACGCCAGCTCAGCAGGAAGGTCTGCAGTCCGCGGGAGACGGAGTATTGGATGAAGCTGCGCCCGGGGCGCAGGTCGAGGAAGTAGAACCGGCCGATCGGCGGCGGCACGACGAGCACCGGGCGCTCGCGCACGGTGTCGGTCGTCGGCGTGTACTGGATCAGCTCGGCGACCTCGTCACGCTCGACTACCGAACCGGGGGTGAGCGCCAGGTCGCGGCCGACCTGCAGTGCCTCCCGGTCAGCCATAGAGGGCATGCCGCCGTTGTGCCGGACATCGGCCACCCAGTTGCGAAGTCCGCGGGCGAGGTTGCGGCCGCCGGTCTCGAACGTTCGCTTCATCGCTGCGGGATTTCCCAGCAGGAAGTTGGTGGGTGCCACCGTGCTGGTCAGCAGGGTGACCGCGAACCGTGCCTTGTCCGAGTCCTTTCCCGACTTCTCGGCTTCATCCACCAGCCGGTCCATCGATCCGCTGAATGACAGATACGCCTGCCCGACTCGCCGATAGACCGGGTTCTCCTGCCACGTCGGGTCGGCGAACCGGCAGTCCCCCTTGGCCGGCGCCACCGAGGAGGAGCCGGTGGAAACCCGGAGGAGTTCCCGCACCAGCCGGCCCGCTTCGCGAGCCACCACCCGGCCCTGTGTGATGGTGTCGGCGACGGTGGACAGGACCGCAGAGCCGCCGGGCACCGCCACCGGCCGGGTCCATCCGGCGCTTTCACCTGCTCGTAGTGCGGTCGCGGAGGCGGCTGCTTCTGGTTCGCTGGCCTGCCCGGCCGGTGGGTGAGCCGTGGGGCCAGCTGTGTCGGGCGTGCGCTTGCCGGCGCCGCCTCGGCTATTGGTTCGACTCGTCGTCATCGACACTCCCCTTGTAATTGTTACCCTGGCCAAGCAATGTCAGGTCACATTTCGAGTCCCCCGTTGACCGGGATAACGGCGCCTGTGATGTAGGAGGCGTCGTCCTCGGCGAGGAAGTGGACGACCCGAGCCACCTCTTCGGGTCGGCCGAGTCGGCCGACGGGAATCTTGGACACGTACTGCTCCAGCACGTTGCTCGGAACGGCGGCAACCATGTCGGTGTCGGTGTAGCCCGGGGCCACACAGTTTACCGTGATTCCCTTGCGGCCGGTCTCGAGCGCCAGGCTCTTGGTAAAGCCGAACAGGCCGGACTTCGACGCCGCGTAGTTCGCCTGGCCGAATGCACCAGTCTCGCCGACCACCGAGCTGATGTTGATGATCCGGCCGAAGCCGCGTTCAAGCATGTGCTCCAGCACGGCCTGAACCATGTAAAAGGCGCCGGACAGGTTCACCCGCAACACGGCGTGCCAGTCATCGACGGTCATCCGGCGGACCGTCTTGTCGACGGTGATACCGGCGTTGTTGACCAGGACGTCCACTCGTCCGTGTAGGGAGAGCACTTCCTCGATGACCCGCCGGCAGTCGCCGGGATCGCCCACGTTGCCCTTGTGCACTGAGACGGAAAGCCCATCTGCGATCAGCTTCGCGCTGAACTGCTCGGACGCCGCCCGGCTCTTGCTGTATCCCGCGGCGACGTGGTAGCCCTCCCGGGCGAGTGTCGTGGTTATGGCGGCACCAATACCCCGCGTCCCGCCGGTGACCACTGCGACGCGGTCGGCAGTCTGTTTCATTGTTCGCTCCTGGAAGGTTGGGACGAGTCAGGCGTACCGGGGAGCGAGCTGGAGCCGCTGACGAGGTCGTGCTTCGGCTCCGGCCGCTTCCACGAACTTCGGGGCAAGTTGCTGATCCATCGGAGCCGCCATGGGCTGGATCGGCTCCGGTCCTTCGCGCCAAGCGCAGCGCGACGTTTAGGGCCAGGCGCACCGTTGCTCTCATAGAGTTGCGGCTGGTGTGGCCACGACGGTGAGCGTGACGTGGACAAGCCGGGACACTCCGCACAGTGGTGGGAGCATCCCGAAGGGGGAGCGGTCGACGCTGCCGTGTGCCTCCAGCCGCAGGGTTCCGTCGCTGAGCTGCATCGAGTCGAGTTCCAGGCCAACGATGGCGGGATTTCCCCGGACGACGACCAGGACGTCGGCATGTCCGGATGCGATGTCGGCGTCGTCGACCGACATCTGGATGTTCGGATGCTGTGTCGTGTGCAGGTAGTGCCTCGTGCGCAAGTGCCAGTCCCGGGCCCGTACCCCGGTGCTTAGTCCGCTTGCGGCGACCTGGCCGGTGCCCCGGAGCCGACCCTCTGACACGTGAATGGTTCCGCCGACCGCGGGCATGTGCCCGCGCACCCAGATCAGCCCGAACGCCTTGGCCCGGAAGCTCAGCCGTGAGCGTGCGGGATCGGCTGCGTAGGTCCCCGAGGGGATGGCGAGCGCAGCCGGGCGCTGCGCGGTGTTCGAACGCTCGGTGCTCCGCGTCATGGTGCAGCTCCCGTGGATCGATGGACGGTGATATATATGATAACACACTCCCTGACACGAGGGCAGGCGCTGAGCAGCCTTGACCGAACCGCCGCGGTCGGTCCTACCGGCCGGTCGGGTCCGGTGTCGCTGCGGTGATGGCCAGGACCGGGCGGGCGCCTACCGAGGCTTGCGGTGTGTGCCCACTGCCGGTGCAGCCGCGGCCGGCGGGGTCGGGAAGCGGCCAGGGAACCGGACCGATCGAAGACCGGACCGCCCTCGGGCCCCACCCCAAGCGAGCGCAGGTTGGGCGCGCTTGCTCGCTCGAGGCCGCGGCGCGGGCTGGCCGACGCCCGCTCCAGGGGGCACGGTCAGCGTCCACGGCGGGACCGAGTCGCAGCCTGATCCACGATGCAGGGCACCGGCGGCGTGGTCCAGTCGACGTTCGGCGCCGCGGGCCTCCGGGGGCCGGTCCAGAAGGTCTTCGGCCAGGGGTTGCTGTTATCACATATAACGTGCACACTGGGTCCGGTCCGCCCGACGTTCGAAGGGAGCTCACCATGACGGCCTCGACTGGCCTCACCCCGGAGCAGGTCGTTGAACGCAACCTGCGGGTTGTGGGGGAGCACTTCCACAACGAGAACCCGGCCGACATCGACAAGGCTCTCGACCTCTACGGGGACACGATCGTGTGGGAGGTGCCGGCGCGCGGCGTGCTGCTGCGCAGCAAGGCGGAGGTGAAGGCGGCCTACCTGCGGATGTTCCAGTCCTATGCCATCCAGGCGCTGGTCCCGCTCCGGCGCTTCGGTGCGGGCAACTTCGTGGTTGACGACACGATCGCCGAGATGACCCTGGTGGGCGACGTGGAGACCAACGTGCCGGGCTGCCCGCTGCCCGCGGGCACCCGGGTGAGCCTGCGGGTGGTGCACATCTTCGAACTCGACGACGAGGGCCGGATCATCCGCGAGAACGGCTACGAGCTGTGGCGACCCGCCGACGGGCCGATCAACGACGACATCCCCGCGGACGCCGAGATCGTCCACTTCGACCGAGCGGCGACCTGACGATGACCGGGCACGCGTCGACGCCACAGGCCGCGGCCGAGCCGAACGTGTTGTGGCAGCCGCCGCCGCAGGTCGCGGCCGGCTCCCGGCTGGCACGCTTCCAGGGCTGGCTGGATCACACCCACGGCGTCGCCACCGCCGACTACGAGCAGTTGTGGCTGTGGTCGGTTGAGCATCCGAGCCGATTCTGGGCGGCGCTGTGGGAGTTCTTCGAGGTCAAGGCCTCGGCGCCATACGAGTGCGTGCTGGGCAGCACCGACATGCCGGGCGCTGCGTGGTTCCCGGGTGCACGGCTCAACTACGCCGAGCATATTTTCGCCCACGCCACCGACGAACGGCCGGCGCTGCTCGCGCTGTCCGAGGGCCACGAGCCGCGGCCGGTGTCCTGGGCCGAGCTGCGGCACCAGGTCGCGGCCCTGGCCGCGACGCTGCGCGGCTGGGGTGTGCGGCCCGGCGACCGGGTCGCCGGTTACCTGCCGAACACACCGCATGCGGTTGTCGCGCTGCTGGCCGCCGCCTCGATCGGCGCGGTGTGGGCGTGCTGCCCTCCCGACTACGGCACCGGCGCGGTCGTGGACCGGCTCCAGCAGATCGAGCCGTCCGTGCTGATCGCCGTGGCCGGCTACCGCTACGGCGGTAAGGACTACGACCGGAGCGAGGATCTGCGGGCGATCCTCGCCGCGCTGCCGTCGGTGCGGCGGGTGGTCCTGGTCCCGTTCAGCTCGGCCACCCAGGCCGTTTCCGGGTGGCACTCCTGGGAGGAGGTCACCACGGCGGCGGCCGAGCTGCGCTTCGAGCAGGTCGCCTTCGACCACCCGCTGTGGATCCTGTACTCCTCCGGCACGACCGGCCTGCCGAAGGGCATCGTGCACGGCCACGGCGGCATCGTCCTGGAACACCTGAAGTGGCTGGGACTGCACAACGATGTCCAACCGGGCGACCGGTTCTTCTGGTACACCAGCACCGCCTGGATGATCTGGTACGTCCTGGTGGGCTCGCTGCTGCTCGGCGCGACCGCGGTCCTCTACGACGGCAGCCCCGGCTACCCTGGACCGGACGCGTTGTGGGACATCGTCGCCGGCACCCGCGCCGCGTACTTCGGCACCAGCGCCGGGCATCTCCTCGCCTCCGCCAAGGCCGGTCTGCGTCCGGGCATGACACAGGATCTCGCTGCGCTGCGCTGCATCATGTCCACCGGCTCGCCGCTGCCGATCGCCGGGTGGCGATGGGTGTATGACGCGGTGAAACCCGATGTGTGGCTGGACGCGCCGAGCGGCGGCACCGACGTGTGCACGCCCTACGTCGGTGGCTGCCCCACCAAACCGGTGGTCGCCGGGGAGATCCAGTGCCGCTTTCTCGGCACCCGGGTCGAGGCCTGGGACGACCAGGGCCGGCCGCTGATCGGCGAGGTCGGCGAGCTCGTGGTCACCGCGCCGATGCCGTCGATGCCGTTGTACTTCTGGAACGACCCGGACGGCCAGCGGTATCGCAGCGCGTACTTCGACGTGTTCCCGGGCGTGTGGCGACACGGCGACTGGGTCACGATCACCGCCCGCGGCACCGCGACCATCCACGGCCGGTCCGACTCGACCATCAACCGCCGCGGCGTCCGGATGGGCAGTGCCGAGATCTACGCGGCGGTCGATGACATCGGGGCGGTCAGGGACAGCCTGGTGATCGGCGCCGAACTGCCCGACGGCGGCTACTACATGCCGCTGTTCGTGGTCCTCGCGCCGGGCGCCGAACTCGACGACGGGCTACGGGACCGGATCAACCGGCACATCAGGTCGACCTGCTCGGCCCGGCACGTGCCGGATGAGATCGTCGCGGTGCCGGCCATCCCGCGCACCCTGACCGGGAAACGTCTCGAGGTCCCGGTGAAGCGGCTGATCCAGGGCGCCGCGCTGAACGCGGTCGTCAACGTCGGCATCGTCGACCAGCCCGATGTCCTGCCGCTGTTCGCCGAGGCCGGCCGTCGGGCACGTCAGGCCAACCAGGCCGGGGGTGCACGATGACCACGCTGGTGCTGGGATCCACCGGACACGTCGGCCCGCACGTCGTCTCGGCGCTGCGCACCCGCGGCGAGCGGGTCCGCGCCCTGGTGCGCAACCCGGGCTTGGCCGCGTCACTGCTACCCGGCGACGTCGAACTCAGGCGGGGCGACCTGCGCGACGGGCAGGCGGTGCGCGCCGCGCTGCACGGCGTGGCCAGCCTGTTCCTGCTGACCCCGCACGGGCCATCGATGGCCGCCGACCAGCACCGGCTCATCGCGCTGGCCCGCGAACAGGACGTGCGCATCGTGAAGCTGTCGGGCACCAGCGCCGGCATTGGCCCGGACGGGCCGGACGCCTGCCGACAACACTGGCAGGTCGAGCAGGACCTGGCCACCGGGCAGACGCCGTACGTGATCCTGCGTCCGAACGCGTTCATGCAAGGCCTGGTCGCCGGCCTCGCGGCGAGCGTGGCCGCCACCGGCACCATCGCCAACCCGCTCGGGACCGCGGGGCTGAGCGTGGTGGACTGCGCCGACATCGGCGAGGCCGCCGCGGCCGTGCTCACCGACCCGGCACACGACCGCAAGACCTACGTGCTGACCGGCCCGGCCGCACCGACCTACCGGCAGATCGCCGCTCACATCGGCGAGATCCTCGGCGTTGAGGTCACCGTCGTCGACACCACCCCGGCCCAGGTCGGCCAGGCCATGCGCGCACGCGGCGCGACGGACTGGGAGGCCCGGCATCTGACCGAGATGCTCACCATGTTCCGCCGCGGCGAATCGGAGTACCTCACCGACCACGTCGAGAACCTCACCGGCCACCCGGCGTGCTCGGTCACCGACTACCTCCACAGCCACGCGGACCTGTTCGCGACCACCTGAACACACCAGACCAACGCGGGTGCCGCGAATCGAGGGCACCTCTACCGACGCTGCCACAAATCAGGGAGCTGCCATGCGCATCATCAACACAGACGGCCGGCTGGGCCTGCTCGCCGGCGGCGGATACCTCGACGTCGAAACCGCCAGCGACGGCACGTTCGACGCCGACCCGCAGGCCGTCTACGAGCGGTGGGACAGCTTCCGCGAGTGGGCCCGCGACATCGTCGCCACCGCCCGGATCGACGAGATCCGCCCGGTCATCAACGAGCGGCTTCAGGCGCCGGTCCCGCGGCCCCGGCAGGTGTTCGCGATCGGGGTCAACTACCGCGACCACGCCGCGGAGGCCGGCATCGACCCGCCGGCGGAACCGATGGTGTTCACCAAGTTCCCCAGCGCGATCACCGGGCCCTACGCGACGATCGCGCTGCCCCGCGGCTCGGTCGACTTCGAAGCCGAACTGGTCGCCGTCATCGGCCGCGCCGCCTATCAGGTTCCCGAATCGGCCGCCTGGTCCCACGTCGCCGGGCTGACCATCGGACAGGATTTGTCCGAACGGGAAACGCAGCTGCGCCCGCCCGCTCCGCAGCAGTACAACCTCGGCAAGTCCTACCCCGGCTTCGCTCCGCTCGGGCCGTGCCTGGTCACCCCGGACGAATTCGCCGACCCCGATGACCTGGCGATCGGCTGCAGCCTCAACGGCGAGCAGATGCAGAAGGCCCGCACCAGCGAGTTCGTCTTCACCATGGGCCAGCTCGTCTCCTCGCTCTCCCACGTCGTGGCGCTGTTTCCCGGCGACGTCATCTTCACCGGCACCCCGAGCGGGATCGGCTGGACCCGCAACCCGAAACGCCTCATCGGCCCGGACGACGAACTCACCACCGTCATCGAAGGCATCGGCCAGATGCGCCACCGATTCATCCCCGCCGCATCCCCCCACCCGCAGAAGGGCCACAGCAATGTCTGACCACCAGGTTCCGGTCCTCATCATCGGAGGCGGCGGCTGCGGCCTGTCCGCGTCGATCTTCCTATCCAACCTGGGCGTCGAGCACCTGCTCGTCGAACGGCACGCCAGCACCTCGCTGCTGCCGAAGGCCCACTACCTCAACCAGCGCACCATGGAAGCGTTCCGCCAGCACGGGGTCGCCGACGCGATCCTGGCCGTCGCCGCCCCGATCGAAAAGTTCGGCAAGGTCCGCTGGACAACCTCCCTGGGCGGCGACGGACCGCTGGACCGGCGCATCATCCACGAGATGGACGCCTTCGGCGGCGGCGCGCTGCGGCCGAGATACGAAGCCGACAGCCCGTGCCTGTCCAGCAACTACCCGCAACTGCGCCTGGAACCGCTGCTGCGTGAGCAGGCCGAACGGCGTGCCCCCGGCCGGATCCGGTTCCACCACGAGGTCACCAGGTGGGAACAGGGCGACGACGGGGTCACCGTGGCGGTGCGCAACCGCGACACGGGCGAGGATCTCACCGTCAAGGCCCGCTACGTCATCGCCGCCGACGGCGGCCGCACCGTGGGCCCGAAGCTGGGTGTCCAGATGGCCGGCCCACGGAACATGGTCGACATGGTCAGCACCCACTTCAGCTGCGACCTGTCCGAGTACTGGGACGACGGCACCCTGATCAACTGGTTCCTCAACCCCGAGGGCGCCGACTCCTGGGGGTCCGGTGTCGTGGTGCAGATGGGACCCACCTGGGGCAAGCACTCGGAGGAGTTCGTGCTGCACTTCGCGTTCCGCACCGACGACGACGAGCGCTTCAACGAAGAAGCGATCATCCCACGGATGAAGGAGTTGCTCAAGCTGCCCGACATCGAACCGAAGGTGCACAAGGTCAGCCACTGGATCCTGGAGCGCATCGTGGCCCAGCAGTGGCGCTACGGCGACATCTTCCTCGCCGGCGACGCCGCCCACCGCCAGCCGCCGACCAGCGGCCTCGGCCTCAACACCGGAATCCAGGACGCCTACAACCTCACCTGGAAACTCGCCGAAGTACTGGCCGGCCGGGCCGGCGACGCGCTGCTCGAGTCGTATGAGACCGAACGCAAACCGGTCAGCACGGACGGCGCCGACTGGGCGCTGCTCACCTTCATGAACCACGGCGTCGTCGACGCCGGCGTCGGCCTCGTGCACGGGGCTCCGGTCGAGGTGAACACCGCCGCCTTCCACGCGCTGTTCTCTGACACCCGCCTGGGCCGGGCGTTACGCGCCCGCGCCGAGGTCACGATCGGCACCCAGAGCTGGGAATTTCAGGCCCACGACGTCGAAATCGGCTTCACCTACGAAGGCGGCGCCGTCGTCGATGACGGTTCCGCGCCGGTGGCACGCGACGACAGGGGCCGCATCTACACCCCGTCCACCAAACCCGGACACCGGCTCCCACACGCCTGGCTCGACCGCGACGGCCAACGCCTGTCCACCTACGACCTCGCCGGGCAGCACGGCGGCTTCGTCCTGATCACCGGCACCCAAGGTCACCCGTGGGCCGAGGCCGCCGCGACCGCCGCTGACAAGACCGGCGTCACGATCAAGACCGTCACCATCGGCGACGACTACCGCGACGCCGACGGCACCTGGGCCCAACTGTGCCAGATCAGCGAAGACGGCGCGATCCTCGTCCGCCCCGACAACCACGTCGCGTGGCGCAGCCCTGCAACGGCACCCGACCCGGCCGGCGTCCTGACCGACGCCCTCTGCTCCGTCCTCGGCCGCTAACCACAAACCGCGGTGCCGGCGGCCACCCGCCCACGCATTGGCGGGCCCAACCGCGAGCCTTCCGCGCGGCGGTCGCCAGCCGGCCCGGCCGCGTCAACCAGCACCAGGAGATCGCCATGCCAACGACCAGTCGGCAGGACTTCGGCGCCAAGATGTTCGCCGTCGCCGACGCCCTCGACGTCGACAACTACGTCACCTACCTTGCGCCTGACGTCCATTTCCGGTTCGGCAACGCCGAGCCGATCATCGGTCGCGACGCCGTCCGCGACGCGGTCGGCCACTTCTTCACCACCATCAAGGGCCTGCGGCACACCATCGTGCGGGAATGGCACGACGGCGACACGATCATCCAGCAACTCGACGTGACCTATACCCGGCTGGACGACAAGCAAGTCACCCTTCCCGCGGTCAACCTCCTCCGCATGGACAACGACACGGTTGCCGACTACCGGATCTACGTCGACCTGGCCCCCGTCTATGCCTGACGCCGGGCCCGAACAGCCAATCCCTGACCGGAAAGCAGGCCGAGGTGTTTCGGCCCGGGAGGTAGGTAAGACGTGACGAGCACGGTGAACCCCCAAGCGCGGCCGACGACCGACGCCGAGGTCAATCGTCTGGACGTGCTGCGCACCGTCGAGCAGCGACTGCTGTGGCTCTCGACCGCGATTGTCGACCACGCCAACCGGGTGCGGCCCAACCCGTCCGGACTCAAGGTGGGCGGCCACCAAGCCTCCACCGCCTCGATGGTGACGATCATGACCACGCTGTGGTTCGACCAACTGCAACCTGGGGACCGGGTGTCGGTCAAGCCGCACGCCTCGCCGGCGCTGCACGCGATCAACTACCTGCTCGGCGAACTGGACGAGTCCTACCTCACGACACTGCGGGCCTTCGACGGCCTGCAGAGCTACCCGAGCCGGGCCAAGGACCCTGATCCGGCGGACTACTCAACCGGCTCGGTCGGCATCGGCGCGACCGCACCGATCTGGGGCGCGCTTGCCCGCCGGTACGTCAACACCCGGTTCGGCGCCGCCGGAACCGGCCGGCAGTACTCCCTCGTCGGCGATGCCGAACTGGACGAGGGGGCGGTATGGGAAGCCGTGCTGGACCCTATGGTCACCGAACTCGGTGAGGTCGTCTGGATCGTCGACCTGAACCGGCAATCCCTGGACCGGGTCGTGCCCAACATCGGCGCGCCACGGTTACAGGGCATGTTCGCCGCCGCCGGCTGGCAGGTGCTGACCGTGAAGTACGGACACCTCCTGGAAGATCTCTTCGCCCAGCCGGGCGGGGCGGTCCTGCGTTCCAGGATCGACGCGATGGCCAACCCCGAGTACCAGCGGTTGCTGCGCTGCTCGGCCGGCCAGCTACGAAACCGGCTGCCCGGCGACGGGCCGCACGCCGAGATCATCGAGCACCTGCTCGCCGACGTCACCGACCAACGACTGCACGCGGCCATCCGCAACCTGGGTGGCCACGACCTCGCCGCGCTCAGGGGCGCGTTCGCGGCCATCGACGACACCCGACCGACGGTCATCTTCGCCTACACGATCAAGGGGTACGGCCTGCCCAGCGAGGGCCACCCGCAGAACCACTCCGCGCTGCTCAACATCGAACAACTCACCGACCTCGCCCACCGGGTCGGCGTCGACCCCCACCACCCATGGCAGACGTTCCCGCGCGGCTCCGCTGCGGAGAAACTGTGCGCCGACACCGCCCACCGGCTGCGCCGCGAACAACCGGTGGCGGCCCCGAACCTGGATCTGCCCGCAGACCTTGGTCGGACCCCGACCGGCGTGGCCACCACCCAGGCCGCTATCGGTCGCACCCTGCTCGACCTCAACCGCGCCGCGCCCGAAGTCGGTCGGCGCATCGTCACCGTCAGCCCGGACGTCAGTTCCAGCACCAACCTCGGCGGCTGGGTGAACAAGGTCGGTGTCTGGTCCCAGAACGAACGCTCGGACTGGTTCGCCGACGACACCGAAACCATCCTGCACTGGCGGGAGAAACCAACCGGGCAGCACATCGAACTCGGCATCGCCGAGACCAACCTGGTCGGCGTCCTGGGTGAACTGGGCGCGACCTGGAGCCGCTGGGGTCAGCCGCTGCTGCCGATCGGCGTCCTGTACGACCCGTTCGTCGAACGGGCCCTGGAACCATGGTCGTTCGGCATCTACGCCGGCGGCCAATCCATCCTGATCGGCACCCCGTCCGGGGTGACACTCGCCCCCGAAGGTGGCGCCCACCAATCGATCAAGACACCATCGATCGGCCTCGAACAACCAGGATGTGTCGCCTACGAACCCGCGTTCGCCCTCGACGCCGAATGGGCGCTGCTCGCCTGCCTGGCTCAACTCGGCAAACCCGGCGGCCGGTCGGCCTACCTGCGGCTGTCCACCCGCCCGATCGACCAAACACTCGCCCGCATCCCGGACGACCCGGCGGGCCGCGAACGTCGGCGGCGCAACGTCGTCGCCGGCGGCTACGCCCGGCGCCGACACCCACAACCGGCCATCACCATCTGCGCCATGGGCGCGGTGGTACCTGAAGCGCTCGGCGCCGCCGACCGGATGGACGCGATGGGCTTCCCCGCCGACGTCGTCTGCCTGACCAGCCCCGGTCTGCTCTTCCAAGCGGTCCAGGCGCGCCGCGGCCACGGCCAGGCACCCACCCGGATCCTGGACTCGCTGCTGCCCGCCGAACGCGCCACGCCGATGGTTACCGTCCTCGACGGCCATCCGCACACCCTGGCGTTCCTCGCCACAGTCAACGGCGTGCCCGCCACCCACCTCGGCGTCACCCGCTTCGGACAATCCGGAGACCTCCACGACGTCTACCGCTACCACGGCCTGGACACCGACAGCATCGTCGCTGCCAGCCTCGACCTTGTCGACTGACCTCCCGCCCACGCCAACCGATCTCGACGCCCACACAGCCTGTACGGCGAGCAAACTAGTCGCTGCATGAATATGCGTGGAGCGGCGGCCGACCGACTGCACGCTCGTGCCGCATAGTGTGCGTTTGCGGAGGTCCCGCAACGAGAGGTACTGAGAACGCCTACCGTGGCGGATGCACGGTCGATACGACGACGGGAGGACGGGCCTATGTCACATGTACGACGCTTCGACCACGTCGGCCTCACGGTCGCAGATCT
>WNGF01001275.1_pt1 | contig 37029 bp, 29 predicted proteins | sample 5400641 | NCBI WGS metagenome assembly WNGF01 (sample SAMN13153371, study PRJNA577476) | soil metagenome | isolation source: 80 cm soil or saprolite under grassland replicate 2 | place: USA:California | collected 2016-06-15 | reverse complement strand
CTGATCAGGAGCGACGTCGTCAGGCAAAATCTTCAGCGCCACTGCGCGATCGAGTTTTGTGTCCTGCGCCAGATACACCTCGCCCATGCCGCCCGCGCCGATCTTGGAGACGATGCGGTAGTGCGACAGTGTGGAGTTGGCTGCGAGTTCTTTAGGCATCCACTCTCATTCCAATTCGGGCAAACCTATGCGGCGGGCCAAATCCTTGAATCGCGGTTCATCGCGCAGGGGAGTCAAGAGGCGGCAAATATAAAAAACCGGGCATCGTTGCATTACGAGATTGAAAGTCCTTTCCAACCACGCGAAAGCCTTTCCAGCTTCGTATCTTCAGCAAGATAAACCTCGCCCATTCCGCCTGTGCCGATTTTGGCGAGGATGCGGTAGTGTGAAAGAGTCGTTGGGGGAAGCAATTCTTCCATTCAGTTTTCAGTTCACTGTCAATCGAAAGTCTGCCTTAGTTCGCGCGGCTGTCTGGGCAGCCTCGACGACTGAGTTCGGCAGGAAGGAACTTCACTTCTGCAGTACAGCGAAAGGTACTTGTCCGAATAGAGAAACTGATGGTACAGGCTGCGTATTCTAGCTGCATTGAGATGAGCGCGCTAGAGCGGACAGGTGAATCCGTGAGCCGGCAAAATCTTCAACGCTAATTTGCGACCGAGTATCGTGTCCTGCGCGAGATACGCTTCGCCCATCCGGCCGGCGCCTGGCTGTGCGCAGATTTCATAGCGGCCAAGTTTTGTTCCGGTTTCAAATGTAATCGTGGCCTGTCCCGCGATTTCACTGCGGTAGCCCGACACGCCGCAGGAGATCGGCAAAGCGTGGATCCGAGCGCAGGCCATCCAATTGCGGGTCAGTGGTGAGCCAGGTCAGGTAGCCCGGATCGAGTTGCTGTGCCCGTTTTGCTTCGGCGATGGCTTCCTCGACCCGGCCGTGCTCGGCTAAAAACCATGAATAGAATTGGTGCGATCTGGGATCGTTCGGATCAAGTTCGAGCGCGCGTTTGTACTCCGGTTCCGCTGTCGCCCAATCCCAATCGTGCCAATCGGAGACCACCGCCAATGAAGCGTGGGCGGCGGGAAGCGTCTCGTCTACAGCCAGAGCTTTTTTAGCTGCCTCTCTGGCTTTCGGCATTGCATCACGAGGAGCCAGGTACCACTCATTTGCAACGATGTAGTAGTAAGCCAATCCGTTATAGGCCAGAGCGTAATTCGGATCGAGAGTGATCGCCTGATTGAAGTATTCGATCCCCTTTTGTGATCCATCCTTCGTGTAACGGGCAGCAAAATAATTTCCCTTGAGATAGAGCTGGTACGCCTCAGGGTTCGTGGTTGAGCCCTTGATCAGCTTCTGTCGATCTTCACCCGAGATGTCGGTTCGAAATTTTTGAGAAATCTCATTATTTCACGTCCCACGGGGTTCTCCGTGTCTCCAATCAGGTGTTAGTAACCTCGGCTGCGCGGCCCGGTTATGGTCCGGTAATAGCGAAGGTTGGGCTTTTGAAGGATTCGTCAATATACTCCCGACTCAGTTTCAGATACCCATTGGACCGAACCCAAATTAGTCATTTGACATCTACATTAATGTGAAGTATCTTGATATCAAGGTACATAAAGAAAGATGAGCAAGCACAAATCGGAATCGTTGACGGGCGGAAGTGGCGTTCACGTTTTCCTGGTGTTGTGGAAGGCGGCGCGTGCGGTGCAGGCCTACGCCGAAAAGAGCGTCCTGGAGTTGGAGATGTGCGGCAGCGACTTCGCCGTGCTCGAAGCCCTGCTGCACAAAGGGCCGCTGCCCGTTAACGAGATCGGGAAAAAGGTTTTGCTAACGAGCGGCTCGATCACAGTCGCGGTTGACCGCTTAGAGGCGAAGGAGTTGGTGGAGCGGCGCGCGCATGGCACCGACCGGCGGGCGAGGATAGTTCACTTGACGAAGGAAGGCAGGAAGCTGATCACCCGCGCCTACGCCGATCATGCCGACGAAATGGAACGGCTCGCGTCCGCCTCCCTGACCAGGGCGGAGCGCAAGGCGCTCATCCGACTGTTGAAGAAGATTGGCTTTGAGGCGGCAGGTGCGTTAGAGCAAGGTGAAGGGGAGAGTACAGCGTGAGTCGTTTACGTTGTTAACTGGGCGTGCCAAAGCGGTAAAGAGAGGAGATGTTATGTCGATGGTGAGTGAAGTTTTGAGAAATGATTAGTTCCTACCGATTGTAGTTTCAACAGAGGTTTCAGCGATGGCTAAATGGATTTTTGAACCTGGACACACCGCGGCCGAGTTTCGTGCCCGGCACATGATGGTGACCTACGTCCGCGGACATTTCAAAAACATTCACGGCACACTGGAGTTTGATCCAGAAAGCCCGAACAATTCTTCGGTCGAAGTACAGATTGATGCCACGGGACTCTGGACGGGAGTGAAGGAACGTGACGATCACCTGCGTAGCGCAGACTTTCTTGATGTGGACCATCATCCGGAGATCACCTTCACGGGCAATCAAGTTGAGGTCAAAGGCGAGCACGACTATGCAGTCACAGGGGATCTGACGATTCGGGGAGTTACGTGCCCAGTTACGTTGAATGTCAGCTACCTGGGACAGTGGGAGACGTCCTGGTGGGAGGATGGAGTTGACAAGGGACCGAGGACGCGCGCGGGTTTTCTAGCTACCACTCAGATCAATCGTCAGGACTTTGGGGTCAGCTGGCAAGACACAATGGACCGCGGCGGGATTGTCGTCAGTAATGAAATCGATATCGCCATTGATGTTGAAGCGGTACTTGAAGAGACTTGACGCTGCTCGCCCTGTTCCCGTCTGCTTATATCGGATTGAGCGGATGTTGACTATCAGTCCTATCACCAATATAGGGTTTTACTGGTCCGGCTGAGTCAAGAACGTGATCCCCCCATTGCGGATCACTCCCCCCGTAATCCCCAAAGATAAGTGTCAGTTCGTCGATCATTGGCTTTTCATCGGTTCCACAAAAAAACTTTCTGGCAGAATGTCGATTCGAACACTCTCCGTTCGACTAACTAGTACAGGCTAACAAATACATTCATGGTAATCGCAATGAGGCATGATCATCAGGGCGATTAAGTATTTGAGGGAAATAAACTTACAAAGACAAAAAGGAGAAAAAATGGCTGCGATTAATCCGTACTTAAACTTTAATGGCAACACCGAAGAGGCATTCAATTTTTACAAATCGGTGTTTGGTGGAGAGTTCCTGGCCCTCATGCGATTCAAAGACAACCCGGCGTGCGGGCAGATGTCCGAAAGCGACAAGGAACGGATAATGCACGTGGCTTTACCGATCGGCAATGGTAACGCTTTGATGGCCACCGACGCATTGGAATCAATGGGACAAAAGCTAACTGTCGGTAACAACTTCTATATTGCCATCTCTCCGGAAAGCAAAGAAGAAGCAGAGAGACTCTTCAAGGGGCTTTCCGCCGGCGGGAAAATAGAAATGCCGCTGCAAGACATGTTCTGGGGAGGGTATTATGGTTCATTTACCGACAAATTCGGAATTCAGTGGATGGTGAACTACGACAAGAACCGACATAATTAAGCACCAGCTGAATGGCGCGTTAAGGTCGTTCGCCCCAACTGACTCTGGGGAAATGCGGATTGATGGTCTAAGGTAAGCCGGAAAGGAAAAGCACAATGGGATTAATCGATGGAATCTTGCAAGAGCTCGAACAGGAATCACACACGACGCGGCGAGTGCTCGAGCGCGTTCCTGACAATAAGTTGGCTTGGCGACCGCATGAAAAGGCAAGGACGCTTGGCGAGCTTGCGCTACATGTCGCGATCGTGCCCGGCTCGGTCGCCGAACTCGTCGCCACTCAGTCCACGGTTCAGGCGCCCCAGTTTACCGACCCTAGCCCGAAGAGCACTTCGGAGCTGATTCCGGCCCTCGACGAGAGCATCGCGAAAGCGAAGAAGGTGCTTGGCGGGATGGACGACACCGCGCTTATGGCTACGTGGCGCATGATGCAGGGCGAACGCGAGCTGTTCGCGGTACCGCGCGTAGCGCTTCTGCGGTCGATCATGCTGAATCACTGGTACCACCACCGCGGGCAGTTGACGGTATACCTGCGCGAGCTTGGCGTTTCCGTCCCGTCGATTTACGGCCCGAGCGCGGATGAGAATCCCTTCGCGTGACGCTGCCTTGAGGGATGGAACAGTCCGCGCGTCTCTCTTCCCCCTTGGAGGGCGCAAGAGTCGTCCCCAGATTAAGGAGATCACGCAGCGCGGCTGACGGCGCAAACCAGATGAAGTTAGGTTCGGTTCGGCTTTGCCGCCGGATGTGAGGCGATTGGCTATGCCTCGCCGGTTACTAAGGAGATCACGCAGCGCGGCTGACGCCGCAAACTAGATGAAGTTAGGTTCGGTTCGGCTTTGCCGCCGGATGTGAGGCGATTGGCTATGCCTCGCCGTTTACTGGGGCTTTTAACCTTGGGCTTCGCCCTTGGTTCGGGCTGTGCCCCCTCTAGCACCGGACGACTCGGCAGGGACAAATGACGCAGCGCGAACAAGCAGGCGTTCAACTGCTAAGGGCAAAGCCCGAACCAAGGGCCGACCCCAACAGTTAAAGGGCAGCTGACCGGCGAGGCATAGCCATCGCCTCAACATCTGGCGGCAAAGCCGTTACGCAAAATCTGCTCAAGAAAATAAGAAGTTGACGGTTTGTTACACAGCGCGGATCCGGCGGCACCTGACTCAAAACATGATCCACGCGCATCACACGCAGTGAAATCACACGAAGTAACCTGACAACATTTCGCGTCAGTTCGTGTCTTTGGTTCGTGTGATTTCGTGGTTCCCTCATCACGTGCAAAAGAGCCCACGCGAAATGGACCTTGCCGCCTCGCCATACTTCTACTTTCTCACATAAAACTGATCCAAAAACTCATAACGCGCGCGCCCCTTCTCTTGCTCCGCGCGCGTGTTGACATCAATGGTCATGCGCCGCGCTTCGGCGAACGCCGGCCATGCGGGCAGACCATGACCGTTCGGATTTCCGGTCTTAATAAAGTTGGCAAAGTACTCCTGCATGACTTTTGAGACTTTGTAATCGTCCGCAGTCCACGCAAAGACGTGATTCAAATCTAAATTGCCCATCGCATACTCAATCTCCGCTGAGTGAACTGCGCCCCGCGCAGGAGTCGCGCCCGATGTTCCGGCTGCCACGGCCATCGCGGGACGTGGCCGAGCGTAGAGGTAATAGTAACTTGGCTTGCCGCCGCTCCTGGTGGCCAGGTCCAACCACTTCCAGGTGCTATAGCTGATGAAGCGATCGCTCGCCAGATCCTGCGCCACGTCCATCACTTCTGCGTCTGTTGACGCGGGATAAAGATTGAAGATCTGCTCAGCCTTCTCGCCGTAAAGCCTCTCGAGAGCTTTACGATAATTCGCAACCGTCGGCGCGTCGCGACCGAGTATTGCGACATAGGATGACTCCTCAGAATTTGATCCAACAAGCAAAGGAACACGCGCCTGTTCTCCCGCAGCGTAAATTTCAAAAGGTGATTTCGGTAAGAAATAACCGTCAACATTCGGAGACGGCCAGGGCGTGCCGGGCTTCGCAGTCGCCTCGAGTATTTCCGCGGCAGATTTCGCGCGAAGTACCGCCAATGAATCTGCGCCGATGCTCGTCGCAAACTTGATTCCGTTCTTCTCCGCCTCATCCAAAGGCAGCGCTGGTAACGTTCCGAGCAGCGACCCACTCTCTCCAATCGCGCCGGCGATTAAACCCTTCGATAGCGGTGAGGCCATTTGTGCGCTGACCGAAACCGATCCGGCTGACTCACCGGCAATGGTGACTCTCTTTGGATCGCCGCCGAAGGCTGAGATATTCTGCTGCACCCATCGTAAGGCTGCACTCTGGTCCAACAGTCCATAGTTGCCGGAAGCATGATGAGGCGATTCCTTGGTCAACTCCGGATGCGCGAAGAAACCAAAAATAGCCAACCGATAATTTACGGTCAGGGCAACAACTCCCTTGCGAGCCATGTTTGCGCCTTCATAGCGCGGCTCCGACCCGTCGCCACCGACGAAACCGCCGCCGTAAAAATAGACCAGCACCGGCAGCTTATCTTTGGCGGATTTGGCCGGTGTCCAAACGTTCAGGTACAGGCAGTCTTCGCTCATGCCATTGGAACGAAACACCATGTCGCTATAGATCGGTCGTTGCATACAGCGTGGACCAAACTGGTCCGCTTTGCGTGTCCCTTTCCAATCTGTGACGGGTTGTGGTGGCTGCCACCTCAGCTCGCCGACCGGCGGCAATGCGAAGGGAACGCCTTTGAATGTTCGCACTCCTGTGCTTTTGTCCACCGTTCCTTCAAGTATACCGTTCGCAGTCTTGACTTTAATTTGACCCAAGCAATTACCGGACAGCCCATTCGCAAACAGAATCGCCGTGATTAAGAGGACAGGGAAGTGACTCAGTTTCATGTGCGCGACAACCTTTCGTCAGACGAAAAGGGTGACGGGGGTTATCCACAGATATTGTAGACTTCGTGAGACGAGACTAAATTGCTCGTGTCATGAAGTCATCCGTCACGCGGTAGCGTCGGGTCCGAACTCCGGAACGCGCCTCGTAATGTGCAGTTGACCCGACGCTACCGCGTGTCGGTACTGATGACCTCATCGCAAGTTAGATTCGCGCGATCAAAAGCGTCTAGTCGGATCGACTCGCTAAAGAAGCTAGTCTGCGCAAACTCCAAAACTGAAGCGTGTAGGGAGTAAACAGGAAGGACATTCAACTATTGAGAGGAGCCGTGCCTCAAAAGTCTGCTTCGGTTTTGCAAGGCCGCAAAGAAGCACAAGAAGCGCAAACAGTTTATAGAAGACCTTTGTGCTTTTTGTGCCTCTTAAGTTTTTATTACGCTTTCAGCGTTAAATTCATTCCGGTTGTGTTCTAGAATTTGCTTGAAATCCCATTCGAAAAATGCCTGGCGATCTGAAGACTGGAGCGAGTAGACTTTACCTCCTTCGTTTCCATACATTGGCTTTTAGCAACCGGCAGGCGAGGATGCGCTCCCGGCTTCATGAATGACTTATGGACACATTAATCAAAGATATTCGCTATGGTATTCGAAGTCTCGTAAAGCGGCCGGGCTTCACTGCCATCGCGGTCATGACACTCGCACTCGGTATTGGCGCCTCCACCGCGATCTTTAGTGTAGTGGATGGAGTATTGCTGCGGCCCTTGCCATATCCGCACGCCGAACAACTCGTTCAATTGCGTGAGGTCAATTCGGCCGGCGTGAAAACAGCGTTTGCGGAGCCGAATTATCTCGACGTTCGCGCCCGAAGCCGGACGCTCGAGGCCATCGCTCAATACGGTGGGGACTTAACAACCGTGACGGGGGCCAGAGAGCCAGTTCGCGCTCAAACCTTCTGGGTGTCTGGCGATTTCTTTAACGTGCTTGGCGTCAAGCCGGTCGTTGGTCGCACCTTTGCGCTAGAAGAAAGCAAACCAGGCGGTACGCCGGTAGCCGTGGTAAGTTATGGCTTCTGGCAACGACTATTGGGCGGAAAATCAGACCTGGCCGGAACAACGTTACGGTTGATGGACAAGAACGTCACCGTTGTCGGAGTAATGCCAGCTGGTTTTGCCTTCCCGCAAGACGCCGAGGTTTGGATCCCACGCGAATTATTTCTGCAGGAAACCTCGCGATCGGCTCACAACTGGAGCGTCGTTGCCCGACTGGGTCGAGGCATCAAGACTGAACAGGCGAACGCCGAAGTGAGCGCGATCGGCAAGCAACTGAAACAAGAATACGGCAAGGATATGGACGCAGTGAATTTCACTGTGGTTCCACAGCAGGAATATATGGTGGGGAATATTCGCGGCGCTCTGGTAATGATTTTCACGGGCGTAGGATTCTTGTTAGCGGTGGCCTGTGCAAACGTCGCGAACCTGCTGTTGGCCCAGGTGACAGCGCGACAGCGAGAGTTTGCCGTGCGCTCGGCGCTGGGAGCAACCCGCTTGCGGCTGGCGCGACAGTTCATCACGGAGAACCTGCTGTTGGCTCTTACTGCCGGCGCATTCGGCGTTCTCCTTTCGTTTTGGGGAGTTGATCTACTACTAGGCTTGAATAAGCAGAGCCTGCCGCGCATGAGTGAGATCGGAGTAAATGCGAGAGCAGTCGCTTTCACCTTGGGCCTTTCATTGTTGATTGCGACAGTGCTCGGAGTTGTGCCGCTGCTTCGCTTTTCAACCGAGTGTCTGGAAACAAGTCTCAGAGAAGCTGCGAGCGGCGCGCGCGGATACGCGGGCCGGCATTTGCGAAGTTTGTTGGTGGTGGCGCAGATGGCGTTGACGCTGATTTTACTAGTGGGCGCTGGATTGCTGGGAAAGAGCTTCTATCGCCTGCTGCGAGTTGATCCCGGTTTTCGCACAGAGAGCGCCGTGGCAATGGAGTTATCGCTGCCCATTACGACGCCCTGGGCCGCGGACGAGCAGCGCTACCAAAAGTTCATCCAGTCGTACAAGCGCTTGATGGAACAGGGCGTCGCTCCTGATACCACGCTTCAGTTCAGCGCGGAAGAAGAACGACAGAGGCAATTTCAAAGGCAGCTCATGGAACGTTTGAGCGCGACTCCGGGAGTGATCGCGATCGGGAGCATCAATCACTTGCCGTTGGCCGGAGGTGGGCCCGACGGAACTTTCCTCATCAACAACGACCCGACGAGAAAGGGACACGCGGAATACCGCCTAGCCGACTCGGGTTATTTTGCAGCGATGAGGATCCCATTGCTGCGCGGTCGGACGTTCGATGCCAGCGACCAGCCGAACTCCCCTAATGCGGCTGTTGTCAGCCAATCACTCGTGCGGAAGTATTGGCCGAACGAAGATCCGATTGGTAAAACAATTCAGTTCGGAAACATGGATGGGGACTTGCGCCTGTTGCACGTCGTCGGGGTGGTGGGTGACGTGCACGATTACGGTGTCGATGTTGGGATTAGCCCGACGATCTATGCCAACGCACTCCAGCGGTTGCCGTCACCGAGCTTGAACGTGGTGGTTCGGGCTCAGGTGGGGGCTTCCGCGTTAATCCCGGCGATGCGTGAAGCGGTCCGATCGCTTGATCCGCAACTGCCTCTCAACTTTCGCACCTTGGACCAGGTCTTTTCTTCATCCTTGGATCAGCACCGCTTTAGTCTGGTGATCTTCGGAGTCTTTGGAACAGCCGCGCTGTTGCTGGCTGCCATGGGCATTTACGGCGTCACCGCCTATGCGGTGGCGCAACGCACACAGGAGATCGGAATCCGCATGGCGCTGGGAGCGCAAATGAGCGACGTGCTGAAGCTGGTGTTGGGAAATGTAATGTCGTTGGCTTTCATCGGCGCGGCGATCGGACTTGCAGGTGCTTACGCCGTCACCCGCGTAATGTCCAACCTGTTGTTCGAGGTCGCCCCTACTGACCTCGCTACTTTCGTCGCAGTCTCAGCGATCTTGATCATAGTGGCTTTGCTGGCCTGTTTCATACCCGCACGCCGCGCGACCAAAGTCGATCCGCTGGTGGCGCTGCGTTACGAGTGAAGGATTTCGGATTCAAATAGCGAAATTGCGGAGTGAACCCCAAGAGTTATCCGCGCAATAAATATAGTTCAGATCTTCCGCTCCTATCTTGAGGCCTCCGGACCTGATACACGATGGATCAGAGACCTCAGCGACGAGCGTATTGCACCTGCTCTGCGCCTCATACACGGGGAACCAGCGCGGGCCTGGCCGGTGGGGAGCTGGCAAAGGAAGTTGCCATGTCACGAACAAGCTTCGCTTTGCGCTTCAAGTCCATTGTCGGTGTAGTTAGTAATTTCTCATACAGGGTAGCGGCCCTATCGTCTCATAAAATCTGCTAGATCGTTCACAATGTCACCGCAAATGCGCCACCCACGCTACGGTCACGATAAGGTCCTCCCGCCTGGAGCCTGAGCAAGCCGACACCAGACGGCAACGAGGCCTCCGATGTATCCATGTGAGTTGATAAGCAAACAGCGCCAGCCCATCCGTGGTCACACCGCTAACCAGCAAGGAGATAACTTGCGCGCAGAACAGCAGGCGAAAGTTGCGATTGCACCAGAGCGTGTTCGTTGCTTGGGTCGTCGCTTCCATTTTTCAGACTGGCGGATCAATCAGAAGGCGATATGATCCTCTCGCTCAAAACGTGAAATCGCGAGTCAGTTTAATCTGAAGACTATATGAAGCCCGTTCAAGGCCTGCGCCAGTACTCTGGTTGTAAATGACGAAGAAATCGCTGTTGGGCCGATAGATGTAACGAAGCCGCACGTTAATTACCGATAGGCGAGCCGCGGAGTTCAGCTGGATTAGCGCGGACGTCAACAGCTTGCGCGAGAAGTTGTAGTTCAATCTCCCGGCGAACAGACTTGTGGTGAAGTTTCCTTCACGCAAACGTACTTTGTTGTAGCTCTCTGATAGATCAAGGAACACGTGTGGGTTTGGTCTCCAGGTTATTCCCCCAGAGGTTTCATATCTCTTTCCCGAATAGAAATCTCCCCACTTCTCGCGCGCATTGAAAACGATGCGCTTGCTGAGGTCACTCGTAAATGACACCCGCGGACGATTGAAATGATAAGTGCCCACCGGAATGACGATTCCCCGTCGAATCTGAAATGGCTCGGTCAGGACATCGTTTACATCCTCGATCGGTCGGAAGAAGAATTCTGCGGAGTTCTTGAACATCGTGTCCCATGAGAGTTCCGTCTGCCGCGTCGCGAGTTTCCCCGCGCGGTCGGTGTAGTACTCGATCTGCGTCTCAAACTCCATCTGCTGCACATGCGGAATAAACTGCGGTCGCGGTTTGAAGGCGGCCTGTGCAAAATATTGATGAATGCCCGTGCGCTCGGCAAAACCAATCTCGGGATTGAAGTTTGAACCGATGTCCTCGTAGACGGTAATAAAGCGCCACAGATCATTCTCGAAGCGCGAGTCGAGCCGGCCCGAAAGTAAACTTGAGCGCAAGCCGGGGGTCGCCGTACCCATTAAGAAAGCTTTCAACGTGTAGTGGTTGGTGAGATTAAGTTCTGCATCTAGACCTGCGCCACGGTTATAGCGACTCCCGCCTACGGACGTGGCACCCTGCCTGTTAACAAACATCGCGCCTACGTATGAACGTTTCAAAATGTCTCGCTTGATCCGCGCAACGGCAAATTGTTGGCGCGGTATACCAAAGCCTGATGCCGGGTCACCCAGCTTGCGCGTCTGCACCTGAAGAAAGCCGACATTGTACGCCCCCACCTTCCCGGTCAACTTTGCTCCGTAATCGATTGCCACTGGAGCACCGTTGTCAGTCAAGCCGATGCGCCGCGTGAAGAAAAGCTGGTTCGACTCCGCTCGACCGAAAAGAAAGACTCCCGCGTTCTCCAAAAAGAAGTCGCGCTTTTCCGGAAAGAAGACTGAAAAGCGCGAGAGATTAACGACCTGATTATCAACTTCCGCCTGGCCAAAATCGGGATTGGCGGTAAGCTCGGCCGTCAATGATGGCGTGATGCCGATCTTAGCAACCTCAAGTCCGAGCTTGGCATTCGCACCCGCATCAAAACCTGGCTCGCCGTTGAGCGGCACACCCTGGAGCCATCCTCCGGTGATATAAGGCTTAACCTCATATAGTCGGCGGCGCTTGATTTCTTCTACGCCAACGAGTTCCCCCGCTTGCGAGACTCGCTCGAGACCATATGAACGCTGCCAACTGGTCCAAAGATTCTCCTCGTTCTTGCGGCGTACTACCCGAGAAACATTAAATCCCCAGGCACCGATCCCTTCGGTGAAGCGAAGCGTAGTCAACGGTATGGCTATCTCGACAATGTACCCTTTCGCATCGACGCGTCCCGCAGATATCCACGACCCATCCCATGAGAGATTGATGTCGCGGCCTTCGTCGGTAATCAGAGCGTCCTGCTGAGTGCCTAGCGGGTTGACGGCAAAGCGAAAGGCATTGCGCCGGTCGTGATTGGTGTCCAGGATAATCTCGACCCTGTCGTCGGTGGCGAAGGGCGAGTCGCGAACCAGGTCGCGCGCGTTGATTTTGGCCGGATCGGCATCAAAGGCGCGGATGCCCAGGTAGAGGTTCTTGTCGTCATAAAGCACGCGCACTTCTGTTTTCTCAGAGGCAGGTGCGCCTTCTGTTGGAGTTTCCTGACGGAAATCGGTTGCGGGCTCGGCCGTCGACCAGACAGGTTCATCGAGAAGACCATCAATCTTGATCGCGCCGGTAACACGCATGGCCCGAATCCGTCGTGGGCCGGTGCTGTTCTGCGGTAGCTGGGCGGGTGTCGCTGTCGTAGGTTGCTGGTTATTAACTTTGGTTGAGGGCTGCTGTGCCTGGGCGACGATGGCGAACAGGGCCACGTTGAGCCCAACCACCAGCGCCCGTAAGCGTTTCAATCCATTATCGAAACGCCTCGATGCTCTTGTCATAGCTGCCTATCAGAGGGCAGTGCGATTCTGAGAACGGGTTTCCCGCCAACGTTCTGTATTACCTGATTCATGATCGTATGCCCCTTCACTTGGCGAACATCGTAACGGTCGTTACAATCTAAGTTCCCTGTTACTTCTGACTCAATGACTAAGAACTCGGCAAAAAAGCTTGAGTGGATTCTACTGATCCATCAGTTGCCGCCCAAGCCCACAAACTTGCGCGTACGCATTTGGCGCAAGCTGCAGAAACTCGGGGCCGTAGCAATTAAGAACTCTGTCTACGTCTTGCCCGCTAACGAAAGTACTCATGAAGACTTTCAGTGGTTGAAACAGGAGATCGAATCCGCCGGCGGCGCAGCAACTGTTTTTCAGGCCGCCTCGGTCGAAGGCGCGACTGACGAAGAAATTATCGCGTCGTTTCGCAAAGAGCGTGATGAACAGTTTGCAGGTATCGCGGCAGAACTTGACGGACTGGCCGGCGCGGTTAGGCAACAGACACGTGGAAAGCATCTTTCCATCGGACGGCTGGCGACCCACGAATCGGAGTTGGATATGCTGCACTCGCAACTGGAAACGATCATCGCCAACGATTACTTCAACGCCGATGGGCGCGCACTGGCGCTCGCGGCTCATGAGCGTTGTCAGAAAGCAATTCGTGCTGCGCACGGTTCGGCAACGAAAGCGCCACGATTGACGAAAAGATCGCACGCTCTCGATCTGGCGAAGTATCAAGGTCGCCGCTGGATGACCCGACGCAACCTTCACATCGACCGGCTGGCTTCGGCCTGGCTAATCAAACAGTTCATCGACAAACGCCCGCGTTTTTATTTTGTTGCTGAAGGCGAGACCGTTGAGGGCGCGATTCCCTTCGACATGTACGGCGCCGAGTTCACCCATCATGGTGAGGACTGCACCTTCGAAACGATGCTCAAACGATTCGGCTTGAGCGCTAGCAAAGGTCTGCTTGAGATTGCCGAGATTGTTCACGACATAGATTTGAAGGATGACAAGTTTCATCGTCTTGAAGCTGCGGGTCTTAATGCAATCATCAACGGCTTGAGCGAGACGTTGCGTGATGACCGCAAACTCCTTCAGCAGTGCAGCGCTATCTTTGATGGGCTGTATTCGCTGCTCGGTCAAGATAAAGGGAAGCGTAAAGTGAAGCGATCAACCTACTAATCATTCCTTCCTAATAAAAAAAGCTGCAAAGACGATCTGACGTACTCATGAGAGACGCTTCGAAAGACAAGCGTCATCTACGCTCACTCTAAAGCGGGCCATCTCAACTGTTGCGGCTGATCTGTGTTTCGGAGCGACATGCCGAGCTCAGTCTTTACCAGCAGATTCAGATGACTCAATGACCCTGGTGAATACGGCTTGATATCAGGGAAAAGAGTTTAGAATTGGACGAACCCTACACTCAATCATTCGTTGTAAAGGTCTGGCTTGAGGAAACAGTAGAAGAGTCGGGTCGAGCCAGATGGCGCGGACATGTCACTCATGTGATGAGTGGCAATCGGCAGTATTTAGACAATCTTTCGGGCATAGCCACCTTCATACGGCCCTACCTGGAACGCTGGGGCGTAAAGTTCAGCGTCTTTCATCGTTTGCGTCTCTTCCTGTTTGACAAGCTGGGTCCAGATAGGAAGTCGAGGAAATCGGCTCGAAAGAACGTTCTCTTCTGAATGGGTCATTTCGGAAACGGTGCTTTGTCAGACCAGCGTCTGAACCAAGGATCAACATGTATACAGCGTTGCGAGCGACCAGTCAGACCCTAAGCAAGTTTCTCGAAGCACGTTTTCAGGCTGACCCGCTCTTGAGCAGTTTCTTCAGCGGCGGTGGAATGGTCGTTAGCCTCAATACGCCGCACGAGATGAGTGAAAAACCTGCCGAAGGATTATCAATCTGGCTCTACAGGGTTATTCGCGATGACCAACGACTGAACGACCCGCCCGTGCGCTTGAGTCCGACTGAACTGCAGCCGCCTCCGCTTCCGTTGCGACTTCATTACCTCATAACGCCCGTCACCAGCGAAAGATTTGGTGATCCCGAGACAGAGCAGATCATCCTCGGAAAAGTACTGCAGGTTTTTCATAGCCGCCCCGTCCTGCGCGGAATTGATCTGCAAGCTGAATTCTCAGGAACTGAGCTTGAGTTGAGGGTCAGACTGGAGCCGATGGTTTTGGAAGAGATTACTAGGGTTTGGGAGGCACTCGAGGGCTCGTATCAATTGTCAGTGTCTTACGAAGTCAGTGTTGTTTACATAACTCCTGAATTAGAACCTGAGCGTGTGACGCCGGTTGAAATAGTCATGCCAGAGTACGGTTTGATTGTTGGAGTCGAATAAGCCCACAGCTTGGTAAATTTTAAATGTCACGTCGCACCATTCAGCTCGAGAACCGGACAATTATCTTTTCGCCGGATGACCCTGTCCCTTTGGCCAACCGGATTCAGGCGTTACTCAAGCTGCTGATCACTGACGAGTTGACGGGCAAGCCGCCCGAAAGCGCCATAACTCTGAGAGTCGAAGAGAACGGTTATACACCTCGAGTAGCAAGTGACGGTCTCGCCGGCTTGGTTGGTGTGCCGCTTCGGGTTGTTCCGCGGCTGGATGCGAAAAACTATCCGGTTAATCTTACGGTCAGCGCCAACGGTTACGTAACACGCGAACTGCATGAAGACATCCCTCAGGATCTGGGTTTTCCAACGCACTTTGCGGCTCGGCAAATCGACCTGGCACTACATCGCCAGCCTGTAACCATTTCGGGTCGCACTGTTCGCCTCACAGGAAATGCATCAGCACCGTTGCCGGGAACCGAAGTCAGCCTGACGGGAATCTGGCGTATCGCGCCGCCCGCTGATGTCATTGTTCCACCCGATCCGCCAGATCTTATCCATCTTCAACCGGGGTTGTATTTGGATCGACAGGCGCTCACACAGTTCCTGCAGCCCAGAGACCTTCCTGTTTTAGTCGGAAGCGAAAAGACGCTGCTCAATGATGTAGTGCCTGGAATTGATGCCATTCTCCTGTCGGACCGTCAGGGACTTTCCGTCGGCGACGTCTTGCGGATTGACGTTGATCAACCGGATCTTGCTGAATTCGTTGAGATCAAAACAGTGCCAGTGACGAGTGCGCCAGATCAGCCAACGCTGATTACGCTCAACCAGGTGGTGATGCAGTCGCACCGGCGCGAATCCTTGGTTCAGCGAACCGTTCCTCAGCCGCCGGGCATCGCGCGCCCATTCACAGTTGATGGAACCGCAGGTGACACCTGCGTTTTTTTAGACGATCTCACCGGATTGGCCACTGGACATGAAGTCCAGATTACCGGCCTGGCAGACAAAGATGAATATCACAAACTGACAACTTTTTCCGTGCTCAGCGATGCGGATGGATATTACCGCTTGCCGCCGTTAAGCCGAGTCGCCCAAATCGAAATTCACGCCGAAAAAACGGTGGGAATAGACACGTTCAAAGTGATAACGACTTTTCGGCCCGATTATCACCAGCGCGAGAATCGTCTCGATCTCACGCTTACCGCGTAGCAGATCGGCCAGAAATGCGAAACCGTACCGTTGACCGGAACAAACAGCAGAATGCGGGAGGACTGCGATGCCTGAATATCTAGCGCCAGGAGTCTACGTCGAAGAGATCGACACCGGAACAAAACCCATTGAGGGTGTGAGCACCAGTACTGCCGGGATGCTGGGTGTTACTGAACGTGGGCCAGTCAACGTAACAATCCTGATCACCAGCTACGGCGAATACACGCGTTGGTTTGGCGATCGCCTCAACATTCTCGACTTTTCCCAGGGGCCGAACGACCCACACTGTTACTTGCCTCAAGGAGTTGAAGGCTTTTTCCTCAATGGTGGTAAACGCGTTTACGTAACACGTGTATTGGATACTGAAGGCGCGGCGCGCGCAGCCTTCGATCTTCATGATCGCGGAACTTCAACATCGGCCGAAACGGTCCTGCTGCTTCCGGCGAGCGAAGGTGATGGCGCGGCCGGTTCTCCAATCTACGTGTTGGACCAGACAGGTCTTTCGGCCGGGCCGCCGCCTACAAGGATCCGCATTGGCTCGGGCAGCGATGCCGAATACCGAACACTCGGCGCTGCTCCTGGTGCGTCAAATCATGTCGCCTTGAATTTTCCGTTAAGTCACGGCTACGACCCGGGTGTCACGGTACACGACATCCTGAGAGTGCTCGCGGCCGCTCCAAATAGTTTTACACTGGCTGGGGCCGCAGCAAGCGGCACAACAATCCTAGACGTTACGGTTGCCGCACCTACCGACATCGCAGCAAACGATCTGCTCGAGATCGGCGGCAATTCGAATGGTGAACTTCGCTTTGTGCGCAGTGTGGCGGCCGCTCTGGGCCAACCGGCGCGGGTAACACTCGACAGTCCTCTCATCTTGAGCTATCCAGCAACGACAACCAACGTTGTCAAGCTCAATCCCAATCCGGGAGGCCCTGGTGAACTCGTTGAAAACAGCAGCTTAGGCTCTGCGGCACGAACTGCCGACTCTGTCATTCTACTGGCAACACCACCCGCAAATTTTGTTGATCGTGATGAGTTGGTGATTTTCGATCTTGCCGACAATGAGGCACGACAGGCACGCAGGATTGGAAGGCTCAGCCGACTTCCGCTTTCAACCGGGGCATATCGACCCTATCCAACGTCAGCTGTAATCGAGGCGGTTACCCTCACCGACGATGACATTTCCGGTACAAGAGTGCTGGACGCCGATGCCGCCGGGGGAACAAATATCATTCGAGTCAGCAATCGTGCAGGCCTGACAATCGGAGACCTGCTACGGGTCGGCGCAGCTCCGGACCTGGAGTTTGCGACCGTGCAGGCATTGCCGAATCCTTCGCCGGGTGGTGCTCCTCCAAACGCCGGTAATGTGGTCTTGAGTGAGCCGCTGGCGAGAGCTCGCACGGTTGGAACTGAAGTAAACCGTCAAAAAGCTCCCACGCTGGTTACTAACCTTCCGACCACCACCCTGGTTTTGCCCGCTGATGAAGGTAGCCGCCAATTAGCAGTAGCGGACGGAGGAGACCCGGTGTTCCAGGAAGCTGACATCGTCCGCGTCTCGAGTGGCGGCGAAGCCTCATATCATCGCCTCGAGGCTGATGCTGAGTTGATGGACGCCCGCCCTCTTACCCTGAATGCGCCGGTCACACAGGTCCATCCGGCTGGCGCGGCCATAGCTGAGCGCGAAGTGTTGCTTAATGTGCAGGCTTTGGACGCAGGCGCGTGGGGCAATCGCGTCCGTATCTCAGTTGAAGACGAAGAATCAGGGTTGGTAGCCAGAACTCCGCTCGCATTCGTTGGCGGTCCAACACAAATCCGACTCGCGTCGGCGGCAGGTGTGGAACGCGGCACGATCCTGGAGTTAATCAACCCGATCACAAATGCTACAGAGGGCGATCTGCTGAAGGTATCGAACCTCGATCGCGCTACGAGCAATATCACGCTCCAGGACGGAGGACTCTCGGCGGCTCAGCTCAATGCGATTGCAACTTTGCCGCCCGGAACCCAAATGATTGTACGTTCACGGGAGTTTCGCTTGAGCGTCTATCTATTACGCCAGCCTGATCCGGCGACACCGACGCGAAATATTTCAATTCTCGATTTCGAGGTGTTCCGAAATCTATCGTTGGACCACCGGCACAGCCGCTATGTTCATAACGTCATCGGCACGACCTTCAGCTCCACACCCGGTACTGTATTGGACGATGACCAAAAACGATTACGTCTCTACGATCGTCGTTCTGAGGGGGAATCATGGTACGTGCGCGTCCGAGACGCAGCACAAAGTTTGACTGAACCGAATCGCACGACCGCTCTCGAGAGTGTGCGCCTCGGTCCTGAAACATTGGTGGACGTGTTGCCCGACGGCAGACGAAGAGCAGCGCGACATCCTCTCGAAGGAGGGAATGACTCGATTGGAACACTCTCGGATGCGACGTACATAGGTGATGACAGTGCCACGCCTGAAGAGCGCACCGGTCTTCATTCGTTGCGGAACGTCGAAGACATCAGCATTGTCGCATGTCCCGGCCGCACAAGTGCGCAAATGCAGAATGCCTTAATCATTCACTGCGAACTGATGCAGTATCGCTTTGCGGTGTTGGATGGGCTGCGACCACCAAACGACGCGCTCGCAAATATCCAATCTCAGCGACAACAGTTCGATACAAAGTATGCCGGCCTTTATCACCCGTGGCTGTTGGTGCCCGATCCCTTTCCGCCCAACCTCGCCCGAATCGCCGACTATCCGTTACCGCCAAGCGGCCACGTAGTAGGTATCTATGCACGCGTTGATATTGATCGAGGCGTCCACAAAGCCCCTGCCAACGAAGTCGTGCGCGGAATCACAGGCCTGCAACGCACACTCAATAAGGGCGAGCAGGACATCCTGAATCCGTTTCCCGTAAACATCAATGTGATTCGCGACTTTCGTACCAACAACCGCGGCCTGCGTGTTTTCGGCGCTCGGGTCATGACCAGCGATCCGGATTGGAAATACGTCAACGTGCGACGCCTGCTTATCTTTATCGAGGCTTCGATCGATCGTGGACTGCAATGGGTCGTGTTCGAACCCAACGGCGAAAAACTCTGGGCGCGCGTGCGGCGTTCTATCTCCAATTTCCTCACCCTCGTTTGGCGCGATGGCGGACTGGAAGGTACGAAGGTCGAGGAAGCGTATTTCGTCAAATGTGATCGCACAACAATGACCCAAACCGACATCGATAACGGACGGTTAATAGTTCTGGTTGGTGTTGCGCCGGTCAAACCTGCGGAGTTTGTGATCATCCGCATCGGATTGTTTACGGCCCATGCAGATAACTAGCGCGAGACGAAAGGAAAGGTGAAGAGATGGCAACTGACCCGTACCGTTCATTCAATTTTGAACTCGTGATCGACAACATTCCATCGGGTGCCTTTAGCGAGTGTAGCGGGTTAACTGCTGAAGGCGATGCCGTTGACTACCGTGAAGGGACCGATCGACAAGCCAACGTGCGGAAGCTCGTGGGACTCCGCAAGTATGCCAACATCATGCTGAAGCGCGGTTACACGCAGGACACGTCACTGTGGACCTGGTACGGCAATATTCGCGACGGTATCGCCGACCGCCGCAATGTAACTATCGTTCTGCTGAACGAACAGCGTGTTCCGGTTCTGCGTTGGCATGCCGAAAGGGCCTGGATAAACAAGATCGAAGGCCCGGCTTTTAAGGCCAGTGGTAATGAAGTAGCAATCGAATCGGTAGAACTCGTTCATGAAGGTCTGACCATTGAAGTGGCCTAAGACTCAAGCGGAGGATCGATAGGTGCAATCACCTCAGACACCAGGTGTTTATTACCAGCGAGTCGACGTCAGCGCGCCGGCGATTTCGGCGTTACGCACCGATATTGCGGGTTTCGTTGGGATCGCCACACGTGGGCCGCTTCATCAAGCCTTACCGGTCCAATCGTTCCGACAATTCCAAGCCTATTTTGGCGATTTCACCGGCGCGGGTTTCCTGGCGTATGCGGTGCGAGGCTTCTTTGAGAACGGCGGCCAACGGTGCTGGATTGTTCGAGTTGCCTCTGAACTAGCCGCTGCGGCTGAGAGCACACTGCAGTCAGAAACGGCGCAGGACATCTGGAAAGTCTCGGCATCGAGTCCCGGTGTTTGGGGTAACGATCTGGAGATCGCACTCCGGGAAACACATCGAGCACAAACTCTTTCAGTACCGACGGGTAGCTCTCCTGAGTTTTCCGAAGTAGCCTCGATTACGGGATTCAATCGCGGAGTACATGTCAGGCTCAGCCAGAGAACCAACACGATCTATAAGGTTGTGTCAGACATAGACGGCGTTAATAGTCGCCTCATTTGGCTACACCCCAGCCCCGAAGCGCGCTTGCCATATGACAGTGTATTGAGCGGTTTCAATCTTGATCTACCAATTCTGATTGAAAGCATTGAGTACACGCTTTGGGTAAGGGAACTTGGAACGCTTACAAGGGTTTACGAGGGCCTCTCGCTGGTGCCGGAGAATCCGCGTTATGGTCCACAAGTTCTGGCGCAACTTATTGTCCAACCGTTTTCCGGAGAATTCCTAACCCTACCTGTCTCTCCTGAGCCGCTGGTGATTGAAGAACTTCGGAGCCTTCCGATTCTCGACCTTACGCCGATCGCGGTCAGTTCGAACACGTTGATTCCGCTTTCAACTGGCGCCGACGGAATGGCCACGCTGCGGAAGTTTGATTTCGTCGGCGAGAATGTCGACCCGCATGACAGCGACACCGTGAAAGCAACAAAGATCCGAGGCATCCGCGCCCTGGAAGAGATCAGTGAAGTTTCAATCATTGCCGTTCCGGACATTAATATTCAACCGCGTCTCACACCGCGCTACATTCCACCACCTCCTTGCATCCCGGATCCTTGTTTGCCCCCAGGTCCGCCGGCTCCAGCTGTGCCCCGTCCGCCGGCTGTCGGCGATCTGCCACCCGTTTTTTCAGAAAGTGAGATCTTTCAGGTGCAAGCAGAAATGATCGAGCAGTGCGAAAACCTCCGTGATCGGATCGCACTGATCGATCCTCCCTTCAGCGCGGCGCGGGATGACAAGGTTGGCGTGGGAGCTGTTCGAGCGTGGCGCTCTCGGTTCGATTCAAAATACGCGGCTTTTTATTATCCCTGGCTCCGCTTAGTTGATCCGCTGCGTTCCGCCATCTCGATCACTCGCGACATTCCTCCCAGCGGACATGTTGCCGGTCAATATGCCAGGAGCGATTTCCAGTTTGGCGTTCACAAGGCGCCGGCCAACTCACCAATGGTGTGGATTCAGGATGTGACAGTCGCGATTAACGACCAGGTTCACGGGGTTCTCAATCCGATTGGCATCAATGCAATTCGCCCTCTCGCCGGACGGGGCATCCGTGTCTTCGGTGCTCGCACAGTCAGCAGCGATCCGGATTGGTGTTTCGTCAATGTCCGCAGGCTGATGATGATGATCGAGAAGGCGATTGACGTCGCCACCCAATGGGCGACCTTTGAACCCAACGACGTATCGACCAGAACCAAGATCCATCTTGTCTTAACGAGCTTTTTGATTTCGCTTTGGCAACGGGGCGCGTTAATGGGTAACGCAGCGGAAGAAGCTTTCTTCGTCAAGTGCGACGAAGAAAACAACCCACCCAGCGAACGAGCAAACGGACGAATGCTAGCAACGGTCGGAGTGGCGCCGTCACACCCGTTTGAGTTCGTCATTCTGCGGGTCGGTCGGGCCCAAAACCAATTTGAGATAACGGAGATGCCGGCCAGCGCTTCAGGAGCGGGAGTTTTCTAATGGCGATACAAACTGGCAACCCTTTGCTAAATCACAATTTTGTTATCAGTTTGATCGACAGCAGCAGCTTGCTGGGAACACCCGGTTCGATCTCCAAGTCTGGGATTTTCGATATCGCAGTTGGCGGATTCAGCGAATGCAGCGGTCTCGAGATGTCGATGCAGCCGGACGAATTCAAAGAAGGGGGCAACAACGGCTTCATTCACAAGTTTCCCACCCGGGTTACCTGGGCCAACATCATTCTGAAAAAAGGAGTTGGCGCCGGCACTGCTTTGTGGGACTGGCAGTATGGATTCGCGGTCGGCAGAGGGAGGCGTCGTGACGGCGTCATTATGCTGCTGACCGATTTTCAACAGGTGCCCAACAACATCTGGCAGTTCCGGCGCGGGCTACCAGTGAAATACACGGGACCAGCCATGAATGCCACGCAGAGCAGTGTGGCGATTGAGGCGATCGAGATCGCTCATGAGGGGATCTATCAGGTTCCATTTGTCGGCGCTAACGCCGCGACAACCTGAACCACGGCCAGCTTGACTGCTTAAGAATTGGAAAGGGGAGTGTTCGATGGAAGTGGAAATTGGCGACTTGAATAGCACCGTTCGCGCTGTTGACGGCGATGCGCTCCTGTCGCCTCCTACTTTAGAACGGATTGTTCGGATCGTTCTGCAGGCAGTTGACGACCGCGACGCTCACCGCTGGCGGGTGCGCGATGAAGAACGAATCTCGACCGGCATTAACCACGACTTCGACGAAACGGAGTGGCGCTCATGGAGCAGGTAGCCAAGGCATTGTTGCACGTTGAATGGGCCGAAGTTATCGACGGGAAACCGAGAACTGAGGACATTCCTCTGCAGTACAACCCGACGGAACTGTCCTGGGACAAAGGCGTCCAGATTGCCGAAATCTCAATTCCGGGACTTGATGCCCCACTACAGCAATTCGTCCGCGGACAAGCCGAGAGACTAACACTCGAGCTGTTTTTTGATACCACTGACGAGGGTGGGATGGGAAGGAACGCCGTCAGCGTTATCAAGCACACAGATCGGATCTACCAGTTACTAAAGATTGAACCTGAAAGTCACGCACCTCCAATCTGCACTTTCATCTGGCATGAAGAATTTCCAGGATCCACCCTCAACGGAAAACGTGGGAGTGCCTCGAGCAGGTTTGAAAGTGAAGCACCTGGCGCACTGGCGAATCTGAACGGTGATGCGGCTGAGGCAGCCGGTGACGTAGTCGAACCGGTTGTCGATTTCGCGACCGGAAATCAGCGTCGTAACGGTTTCAAGTGCATCGTCGAAAGCGTCAAACAAAAGTTCACGCTCTTTAGTCCCAAAGGCGTTCCTTTGCGGGCAACTCTCTCGGTCACGTTGCGCGAATACAAGACCCTTGAAGAGCAACTTGCGCACTTGAACCTGATGTCGCCCGATCGAACACACAGCCATGTTATCCAGAGTGGCGAGACTCTTTCCGGCCTGGCCGCCCGGTTTTATCAAAATCCGGATAATTGGCGGTTTATCGCGGATGAAAATGAAATTGAAGATCCGCGCCGCCTGGTGGTTGGCACTTTTCTGACCATTCCACCGACACAGTAGGAGCGATGCAGTGGCAGTAGTGACTCTCAGAGAGGAATCGGCAAGACAGGGTGGCTTTTATGTCCCTCGTTTTGAAATCAAGATCGCCGGCGCAAATTTGCCGTTGGACGTTTTACGCGACGTCATGCAGGTCACCTACAAAGACAGTGTCAAAGAATTGGACAGCTTTGAGATCACGGTGAACAACTGGGATGCAGATAAGAAGCAGTTCAAGTATGTGGGCGCTGAGACTCAGGATTCGTTGAAGAAGAATCCTTTGCACAATCTGTTTAATCCCTGTGGTCACGACGTGGATGTACTGATGGGCTATGGCGCAAATCCTCTCACCCAGATGCTCAGGGGAAATTTCGTTACGATGGAACCCAACTTCCCGAGCAGTGGAGGATCGACACTCGCGGTCCGAGGGTTAAACGTACTGCACAAACTCCGGACCAGCCGCCGCACCTATGCATGGGAGCACAAGAGACCAAGTAAGATCGCCAAGAGTTTCGAGGATCTGCCCACCGATACTAAACAGAAAGACTCGAAACCCTTTCCCCTGCCAGTCGACATCGACGGGAACGATGTCAATAACGAACCCGAGATTACATACATTGCCCAAAGCAATCAGTGGGACATTGAATTCCTGCTCGCACTGGCTCGTCGTGTCGGGTATGTCATTTTCGTAAAAGAGGAAGAGAAAAAGGGGGATAAGGTCAAACCAAGACGACTTTATTTCGGACCCTCCGATGCCAATCATCAAGGCATTAGGCTTGTGACCTTCGAGTTGAAGTGGGGTCTCTCACTCATCGATTTCAAACCCACACTAACCACGGCCAATCAGATCAAGAGCGTCACTGTAAATGGCTGGGATCGCAAGACAAAGCAACCCATCCGAGGTACAGCTTCAATTGACAGTCTGACGCTGAATGGCGATCTCCGTGAGAACTTTGAATCCTGTGATGAACGAGAAGAACGAGTTGAAGACGAGCCTGTTTTCACTCAAGACGAGGCGGACAAAAGAGCGAAGGATCTTTTGAAGGAGCGCAGCAGAGACCTTGTAAAGGCCAGCGGAACCTGCATTGGCCTGCCTGAGCTGCGTGCCGGTCAGCGAGTGGTCATTGGCAACCTGGGAAGCCGCTTCAGTGGCCAGTATTTCATTACTGATACGACGCACACGATCAGCGACAGCGGCTACATAACTAAGTTCAGCGCGCGTCGCGAAGATCCCGACAAGGAGCGATCATGAAACGCTACCCGGGAGTCGTGACTGGGATAGTTAAAAACCTCAACGACCCGGATGGTCAGGGTCGGATTGAGTTGCAGTTTCCCTGGCTGTCCGACTCGGTTCGCAGTTCGTGGGCTCCAGTCGCCTCAGCGCTGGCTGGAAAAGAACGCGGAGCATTCCTGATGCCCGAGATCGATGACGAAGCGTTGGTCGCTTTCGACCACGGTGACATTAACCATCCGTTCATTGTCGGTTTTCTCTGGAACGGCGTTGACACACCGCCCGAAACAACCAACCAGAATCGCGTTATCAAAACCCCCGGCGGACATCAATTGCGCTTCGAAGACAAAGATGGCGCGAAAAAAGTGATCCTGAAATCAAACGGCGGTCATCAGGTCGAGATCGACGATGCCGCCGAGACGATCACGATCAAGACCAATTCCGGTAACCAGTTCATTGTCCTGAACGACGCCAGCAAATCCGTAACGGTAAGGGGTGGTGGCCGCAGGGTAGAGATGGTCGGCGGCCAAATCCTGATGACTTAGTCGAATCACGTTAGAGAAAGGCGCGCAAATGCCGCAGGTCCTTACTACCAATGCCTCGATCAAATGCCCCCACGGTGGTGATGGGAAGAGCATATCGACTACTAATCTCTGGTTCGTCAATGGTGGGACTGTATTGGTCGAGAACGACACTGGAAGCGTGATCGGTTGTCCTATTTCATTTCCTTGCAAGACTTATGTACTTCAATCGATGGGCTTCAACGCAACTCGGGTCACTGGTAGGCGAGTGGTTCTGGTGACTGATTTTAATGTCACCGATACGGGGCTGCCGCTAATCATCAACGAATTTCATGAAGTTAAAGACAACACTTCGCCCGCACCCATTCCTGACGGACAACCTGCGCCGCCTTTACCACCGGATATTGAAGACGACCACACGAGACCGGTGATTACAGCCAGCCTGACGAGTCAAACTTTCGACAAGACGGCAATGACGCCCCCCACCGTGAGCGTTACGTTCACACTGATTGCGGAACATCCAATGCAGTGGATACTCAGGCAACTCGATGAGCCGGAACATATCAACAGTGACCGAACCAATGTGCAGCCGCCGGGAATGACAGTCAGTCCTTCAGGCGGCATCTGGAATATCTCACCGTTAAACATCGACCTGACCATGACCGCAGCCTACATGGCAACTCTGGCTCCTCTCAAACACCGCTTTTACATGATCGGGATTAATAAGAGAGGTCTCTCGGCAGTCGTGGAGTTCGTACTAACAGTTGTCAGTTGAGGAAACAACCAAGACGATGAACGGAACGCAACGAAGCAGTCAACGAGAATTCCTGGGCGTGGGTTGGAAGTTTCCGCTGCAGGTAACGCCAGGTGGCACTATCGCTCAGGCGAAATACGAGCAACGTATTGAAGAGTCGATCTATTTGATTTTGAGCACGGCCAAAGGCGAGCGGGTGATGTTGCCTGACTTTGGTTCTGGCATTCACGAGCTGGTCTTTGCGTCGAACAATACAACGACCATAGCACTCGTGGTCCAGAAGGTTCGCGAAGCGCTTGTTGCTTTTGAGCAACGCATTGACGTGCTCGACATCAGCGCCGAGTCTGCTCCTGATCAACTCAATCTGCTGTTGATCAGAATCAATTATCGCGTTCGCGCAAACAACGCCCACGGCAATCTCGTGTACCCGTTTTACATTCGTGAAAGCGCATAAGAAATGCCACTGAACCAGGCCATTCCAACGATCGACGATCGAGACTTCGACAGTCTGCTGGCGGAAGTGCGAACCCGGATTGGGCGATACACGCCGGAATGGACACCGGTCTGGACCGACGTAAATGACAATGATCCGGGCATAACCATGGTTCAGGTGTTCGCCTGGCTCGCGGAAATTCTTACCTATCGCATGAGCAAGGTGCCGGAGCTGAATTACATAAAGTTTCTGCAATTGCTGGGCATTGAATTGAGTGCAGCTGAACCGGCAAATGCCGAAGTTACTTTTCCAGTGAAGAGTTCATTTACCGAGCCGTCGATAATTGTACCCGCGGCTACTCAGATTACCGCGCAGGCGCCGGGGGGCGGACCCCCAATCGTCTTTGAAACGGACCGCTCACTGATTGCGCTGAAGGCGCCACTCGCCTCACTGCTCGTTTTCGATGGTTTCAACTTCACAAGTGTCACTCAAGAGAATGAAAATGCGCAGCAAGGCTTCCAACCATTTGGACCAGCCGTCAATGAAGACAATGCTCTGCTGCTTGGCTTTGAGGCGACAGGGGCATTTCCTTCACTGGAGCTCAACCTGGCAATTTGGACACTGCCGGACATTTCAAGGTCGGCTTTGTTCAAATGTGGTCTGCCCGACGCGCCCTCATTTGCTTCAGCAAAACTTCGCTGGGAATTTTGGAACGGCAGTGAATGGCTTCGCCTTAGTTTGCTCAAGGACGGAACGCTCGCATTGACTCGCACAGGCCACGTCTTTCTGCAGACACCTGCCACTGGAATGCAGCCCGCAGTGTTTCCGCCCGAGCCGAAGTCGCTCTTCTGGATTCGCGTTCGCGTCGAACAAAGCCAATACGAACGGCCACCGAAGCTGCTTGCGATTCGCACCAACACGGTCTCTGTGCTGCAGGCTGAGACAGCTCAGTTTGAAGTCCTCGGCGGTAGCAATGGGCGGCGAGATCAAGTGTTTCGACTCGCGAATGTGCCGGTGCTGAAAGGTTCCCTCCAGCTCGAAATAGACCAGGGCAACGGGCCTGAGCCTTGGACCGAGGTAACGGACTTCTTCGGCTCTTCTCCGGCCGACCTGCAGTACGTGTTGGATCGAACCAGCGGCGAGATTCGCTTTGGCGACGGGCTCAACGGCGCCATTCCGGTCGCGAATGCCGCGAACCCGGACGGAAACATTGTGGCTCGAGAGTACCGTTTCGGAGGTGGGAAAAAGGGCAATGTTCCCGCCAAAGCAATTAAGACACTGTCCAGCTCGATCGATGGAATCGACGATAACCGCGTGGGCAACCTGTTTCCGGCTAACAGCGGTCGTGACGAAGAGACTCTTGACGAGGCAAAGAAGCGAGCTCCGCGCACGATCAAAAGCCGTTGCCGGGCGGTTAGCGTGGAAGACTTCGAGTATCTGGCGATGCAAGCTTCAACAATCAAGCGCGCGAAAGCGTTGCCTCTGTTTCATCCGGACTTCCCGGGCATCAAGGTCCCAGGCGTGATCACGGTCATTGTTGTGCCCGACGGAGATGATCCTGCGCCAACTCCGAGCGAAGGTACGTTGCGAACAGTTTGCGCCTACCTGGATCAGCGGCGCCTGCTGACCACGGAGTTATATGTGATCAAGCCGAGTTATCAGCAAGTGGAAATTGAGGCGGAAGTAGTGGCCGACGATAACGCTGACCTGGCAAGCGTCAAGAAAGGAGTCGAGCAAACGATTAAAGACTATTTCCATCCACTCAAAGGTGGCGAAGACGGCCAGGGTTGGCCCTTTGGGGGCACGATCTTCTACTCGCGAGTCAGTCAACGAATCTTTACTGTCTCTGGCTTGCAGAGCATCAGGCGGCTCGTGATTTTTCTCGATGCGCAGGAGACGCAATTCTGCAGCGATGTCACCATCAATGAAGCAGGACTGCTTTTCTCAACCGATCCACAAATTGAGGTTCATTACAGTTTTGAAGAGTAAAGCACAGACTAAGATTCATTAAGATGCAGGTCACCACACAGAGTCAACCAGCCATGCTGCCGCCGATTCCGCGGCCACCACACGATCCGACGTCGTGGCTGCTCAATGGCTATGTGGGATGGCAGCCGGCAAAGTTGGATCAGATTGAATACCTGCCGCCGAAAAAGTCCCTGGTCCTGCCGCTCGCACCCGAAAGCAAACGTTCCTTGACCGAGGCCAGCGGAAGCTTCGGCGGTCTTACAACACCTGGCAACATCGCTATTGGCCCAGACTGCAGTATCTATCTTCTCGATACCGATAGCGCGCAGCTCAAGCGTTTCGATCCTTGCGAATGTAGCTTTGGGAATGTTCCCTGTTTTGGTGGCGCGGGCGAAGGACCAAGGCAGCTAACCAATGCTCACGGGATCGGTATCTGTTCGGGCAATCTCTTTGTTTGTGACACCGGCAATCATCGTCTGAGCGTATTTGCCCTACACGGCTTTGTATTGCGCGGTCACTGGCAACCGCCTGCCGCGGCATACCAGGGACCAAATCCCGTCTTACACAACATCTGGGAACCGTTCGATCTGGCATTCGATCGATACGGAAAGGTTTACGTCACGGACAGTGCTAACGGAGCCGTTCATGTTTTCAGCCCATCGGGGCAGTGGCAAAAGTGTTTCCCAGGGATTGGGTCGGTTACCTGGATCGCGACCGACTGTGGGAACAATGTCTTCGTTGTTGTAACAGGTCCTCCGGATACAGTCCTACGCCTAAATCCGGACGGAAGCAGCATTGCAGTCGAGTCGAATCCCGAAGAACTGGGATCGCAGTTTCCGGGGGCGTTATTTCCGGTTGATGCTGAAGGGTTACTGCATCTTGGTAAGTTTTGTTCAGATCCAATTCCGTGTCCTCCGTGTCTCAGTGGCGATAGAGCGTCCAAAAACAACTCACCACAGAGACACGGAGGACACGGAGGTTGCACAGAGACAAACCGAGAAGGTGACGACAAACCTTCTTCAATTAAGTGTCCTCCGCAACAACCTCAAGAACGAGGTCTCTTTGATCTTCGGGGCGATGCAGTCAACAAGTGCTCTGCGCCGATCACAGCGAGTTACCTGACTTCCGGAACATATATCAGCATTGCGCTAGATAGCGAGTTGTATCGCTGTCAATGGCATCGCGTCATTTTGCGCGGAGACATTCCAGGCGGCACGCGTGTTGTAGTTTCAACATATACAGCCGAAGCGGTGCTTACCGATGATCAGATCCAGAATCTGAGTGATGATGAGTGGGATACAAATCAAACTGCCGATGAAATGAAACTCGGTGAATGGGATTGTCTGGTGCGGAGCGGTGGCGGACGCTTCCTCTGGTTGAAGCTTGACTTTCAAGGCAACGGTAAAGCAACGCCTCGCGTTGACAGCATTGAAATTGAGTTCCCTCGCATCAGTCTTCGCCGTTATCTGCCCGCGGTTTTTGGCGAAGAGCCTACCAGTGCTGATTTCACTGATCGGTTTCTCAGCCTCTTCGATACGACGCTGCGAAGCATCGAAACAGAAGTTGATAAGCAAGCTAAGTTTTATGATCCCCTCTCGACCCCTGCAGAACGTGATCCAAAAACAGGGATCGATTTTCTGAGCTGGCTTGGCTCATGGATGGGCGTCACCCTGGATCGAAGCTGGGCTGAGGCAAAGAGACGAAGATTTCTGAAAGAAGCCGGCCGTCTCTTTGATCTGCGCGGAACTCGCGAGGGATTGTGGCGCGAACTGCTACTGCTCCTCGAAATAGAGAGTGATTGCTGCGCAGACAATCAACCGCGAGACCGCTGCGTTCCGTTACCGTCGAATTGCGCACCCGTTAAGCCGCCTGTTTCCAATTGGGAACCGCCGCCATTGATCCTGGAACATTTCAAATTGCGCCGCTGGCTCTTTTTGGGAGCTGGTCGAATTGGAGATCAGGCAGTCTTGTGGGGCAAACGCATCGTCAATCGGAGTCAGCTAAATGACGGCGCGCAAGTTGGACGCTCGCAATTGCGGACGATTCAAGATCCCCTTCGTGATCCATTTCATTACTACGCACATAAGTTCACTGTATTCGTCCCGGCTTGTTATCGAGCGTCAGAGTCGAATCGCAAATCACTGGAGAATTTGCTGCGAAACTCACGACCTGCCGCAACCCTGGCCCAAATCGAATACGTCGAGCCGCGTTTCCGGATCGGATTTCAATCGATGATTGGCTTTGACAGCGTTATCGCGCGTTATCCGGCCGGCGTCACATTGGACAAAACACCGCTTGGTCGCGCATCAGTGTTAACGAAGCCGCCATATAAACAGGGCGCACCTTCATTGGAAATCGGCAATCAGGCGCGAATCGGCACGACTACGAAGCTGGAGTAAACAACGTAATCAAAAGCAGAGGCGAGCTATGTCTCATTCACACCAACATACAAGTCAACACATCTGTCCGGCTTGCAGTTATGGGCCCTTCACTCGGAACAACTACTTCACTGGCAAGCTGATGGTCGAGCGCGACTTTACCGACGAGACACGTTTTCACATGGAAAAGATGCGGCACCACGAACAGCAGCTGCACGGCTGGGGCGTGGTCTGCGGTCTCAAGGTCAAACCCCATCCGAACGAGGCGTGTCGTGATCGTTTTGTCTGCATCGAGCCGGGCTTCGCCGTGGATTGCTGTGGCCACGACATTATCGTGCGCGAAGAGGAATGCGTTGATCTGTTGGCCTTGCCGGAGATTCAGGCGCTCAAGACCCAGGGTGACACTGAAGCGCACAAGTTGCAGATCTGCGTCCGCTTTCGTGAATGTCCGACTGAAGACATTCCCGTTCTCTACGACGACTGCGGCTGCGACGACACGAAGTGCGCGCCTAATCGCATCCTCGAGTCTTGGGAGTTTGGTGTCATCCTTGATCCCAAAGACGAGCCCAAGCCGTTTCACACCCCCGGATTTGAGTGGGCAAACTCGATTGCCATTGCCCATGCCGCTCAGGTGGCTTTGCATGATGCAACACACCGATTGTACGTCGTCACTGCCGATTCACCTTCAACGATTTATCAGGTAAGCACCGACAACCATGCGACGATCTCTTCGCGAACACTTCCTGCTAAAGCGGTCGCGGTTGCAGTCTCAAACGATGGTTCGCGGCTGTACGTCGTAACGGAGCCGGTGACTCCGGACACGCTTCTTCAATTGCGCGTTTTAGATACCACGCAGACTGGACTCACGGATTTCAATCCGACTCCGCTTGATCTCCCGAATAGCGCGGGTAGCGATGTGTATTTAGCAGTCGCAGCGAACGGTCGATTGTTTGCGATGCTCGGTTCATCCGGAGACCTGCTGCGCGGTCCTGATGATCTGGATACGAATGACGCGGCCGATGCGCCGGAAAAGATCAAAACCGTTGCGGCCAACATTAAAGGTCTTGTGATAAGCAGTGATGGGAGTTCAGCGTTTTCTGTAGGACCCACCAATCAAATTCAGCAAATCAAGGCAATACAAACCGCTTCGCCTACCGTCAGCGCGATCACAGTATCGCCCCTTGCGAACCCGACACTGATCGCCGTGGTTAGCAGCACCGCCGAGGACATGCTGGCAGTCGTTGAGGAGACTGGCGCCAAGTTTCATCTCATTTCATTGGGCGCGACGCCGGCAGTCGTGGGCAGCGTCACATTGGATCACCCGCCTATTTCGCTTGTGGTTTCCCCCGGTGGCCACTGGGCTTATGTGCTCGAGCACGACGGAACAGACAGTTTTGTTCAGTCTGTCAGCCTCGATCGTTTGCAGTTGCACCTTCCGGTCACACCAGGCGACGCCTTTCAGGTTGGTAATGATAGTCAGCAGTTGGTTCTCAGCAGTTCAGGTGATCATCTGTACATTCCTTTTATTGACGACCTCGCTCAACCGACGCTTGGTGGCGTGGCTATCATTGAAATTTCCGAAGATGCCTGCAGCGAAGTCCTTTGGCGGCATCTGAATGGCTGTCCCCACTGCGATCTGCCCGACTGCGTTGTGTTGGCAACTATTGAGAATTACAACCTCGGCGATCGCATAGAAGAACAGACCGTTCCACCCGCCGATCCTCAACAAGACACAGCTGACAAGATCGCGCGCATTGACAACCGTACGCGGCGGTTGTTGCCGAGCACTCAAGTGTTGGCCGAATTGGTTGAGTGTCTGCTCGAACATGGGAATGGAGGAACGGGAACACAAGGACCGCCAGGCCCACCGGGACCAGCAGGACAACAGGGACCCCAGGGCGAGCCCGGTGTGGGACAACCGGGCCCAAAAGGAGATCCCGGGGCGGGTCTGGAAGAAGGTCTGACTCGAATTGAGGCACTTAGCTGGAGTCATAATCAGATGCATACTGCGGGCTTTCCGCAAGGGCCCGACACGTTCTTCGTCCTCATCGACAGACTCGATGGCTCACAAGCTTCTGGACTCGTGATTGGCTTCACTGCAGAAGTTCAGGTGAGCGCGACAATTGACGCCGCCCACGTATTCCACGTCCTGGTAGCAACACCTCTTCAAGATAATCAATTCGATAGTGGCTTTGCTTGTCGCTGTCCGATTCGCGGTACCACGGTGCCTGTAGAACTCAAGCTGGATGGCCAGGGCAGAATCGTTGTCAATGCAGGCGGGCGTATCGACGCGGCCAAGGAGCTTCCGGCGGGCAATGCTCGAGGCGTGGCGTTTCTGCTTGACAGAGAGCAAGCGCCGATAGTGCGTAACATTCTTAGCGGTGGTATCCCAGATGTCGGGGTCCTACTGCGCGGAGATTTTGTCAAAGACACCAAAGATCGTGCGATCGATGCTGAATTCGTTCGCGCTCAGTTACCGACGGGTGATCGTCCGAGACCACCCGCAGCAGAGCCGCTCGACAAACAGGTCGGGATTCAGGGCGGGCTTTTTGAAAGCTGGTTCTCGGTGAAGCCACAGGAATAAAAAACTTCTCGGCCGGTTAGATCTTGTTGTGTAGTCAGGAGAATTTTATGGCACTCGCTACCACGACCACTCGAACGCCCAATATCACACGCTGCCCTGTTTGCGGCGGCCTGGAATGTTTATGCCGGCCGCGCTTCTTCGCCGGACAGTTGCTCAGCGAAGACGATCTCAACCGTCTCGAGCACTACATCATAGCGAAGAACAAACTCCACAATCGTTACCTGCATGGTTGGGGTGTGGTGTGCGGTCTTGAGGTCACGTGCCACCAGTGCAAAGGTTTCGTCACGGTCAAATCCGGTTATGCGCTAAGCCCGTGCGGCGACGATATCGTTTTGTGCGGCGATCAAGCCGTGAACGTTTGCGAACTCATCCAGCACTGCCGGCAGCAGCAATTTGAATGCGAGCCGGCCTTCCCGGCGCCCCAACCAATCTGCGGCGATCAGGACGAGGACTGGATACTCTACGTCTGTTATGACGAAAAGCCATCGCGGGGCATTGCACCGTTGCATGGTGGTAGTGGCGCAACGTGTTGCTCGAAATGCAGCTGTGGCGGGTCTTCTTCATGTGGTTGTGGCGGGTCTTCCACTGGAGCTTGTGGTTGCAGTGGTTCGACAAAGAGTGAACAGCTAGCCTACCGTCAGGTCCCGGCCAAGGCGATGCCTCAATGCGAACCTACCGTGCTCTGCGAAGGCTATAAGTTTCAGCTGCGGAAGGTTCCTACAGCCCCAACTAAGCGAGACTTGGGTGAGTTTATTAATCGACTCCAGGCCTGTCTCAAAGACTTTACTCCACTGCAGACGTCGATTGATAACCTCAATAACTCAACCCAACCCAGCCAAATCCAGGCGATCAAAGCAACTCTAATCGCCCTTGCGAATCAGCATTCAATCTATGACTGCGGTCTGTTAAAGCGAATCGCAGACGTCTCATCAACCGCGCCAATAAACGAGGTGAAACAAAGTCTGTCGAATATTAATTTTGAGCTCTTCAAAGAGTGTTTCTGCTCGGCCCTGCTGCCACCTTGCGGTCCTCCGGCAGATGAAAACTGCGTGCCCCTGGCGACGATTACTCTGAATTGCAGAGGGGGTTGCAACGTCGTGAAGATCTGTAACTTAGAGAACCGGCGCATCCTCGTTACTCTCCCGACGCTGAAATATTGGCTGGAAGGACTGTTTCGACTGCTTCGTATCGGTGATGTCATAACGAATTTGTGTTGTGAAGAGCGTGAACTTCGAATCGGCGCCGTGTCGAGGCCTGACCTGCTGCAAAGCATTTTTAACCAGGCTGTGCGGCAGGGTGGAACAATCAGTTCGCAGGCTGTCTTTCAACAGCTCGGAGTGATGCTGAAAGAAATTACGGCATTCACTCGTCAGTAAAACGGCAGGAGGTGAGTGATGGCGCCCAGCCAGACGCAACGACCGAAGTTTTTTGAAGAGCAATATCTCGGCGCAGAGGATCTAACAGCGGCTGTGGATTACGCGCGAACTCAACAGGCAAGGCATGCTCTCGGCGCGCACACCTGGGGAATTGCCGTTGGACTACAGCTTAAGGAAACACCACTACCAGGAGGTGGTGTCAGCGTCTATCTGCTGCCGGGCTATGCCTGGGATGGTTATGGTCGCCCCATTGTCGTGTTGTCACCCTTCAGGATTCCTGAAGAACAATTTGCGCAATTCACGTTTGATGTGGCAATCGATTCAGAAGGCACGGGGCGATTGATTCCGATCTGGTTACGTTATAAGGAAAAAGAGACGGCATTCTCAAACACGGTCTCTGTCTTTTGTGATTCATACAATACAAGTTCCCGTATCCAGGAAACCTTTGCCGTCGAAATCGGGGAGAAGAACGAAAATGAGCTCACTTCTGGAGTTAACTTAGCCGGGAAATTGCTTGCCAATCCCAAAACTTTTCTACGGGAATTTGATCCCGCAGCTTCACTGGTCTATGACGAGTCGATACCGCATCAGAATTTTTCGGAGCTGGCGACCAAAGCGAGGTGGCTGATTCCAGTCGGTTTTGTGCGCTGGTTGCCGGTCCAGAATCAACCCGGTCATTTTGTAGCGCGCGACGACAGCGGGACTGATCCCGACTCGGACAAGATTCGTCGATTTCGTCGTTACATCGGCGTTGTGGCCGAGCAGATTGAAGCAGCGGACGGAGCGATTCGTTTGCGTAATCGCACAGACGATCCTTCAAGCAGTTCGTTCAAGCCACCGTCCCAGACTCAGTCAGAAAATGATCTTGTCTGGGTCGAGGGCAATATGCGAGTTGAAGGTGACACCAGGATTTGCGGCGGCTCCGTTGATTTCCGTGACAGTGGCGGCCGTGACTTCGACGTTCCTATGCGCGTGCTACGGAACGATGTTGGTCCTGGCGAACGCGCACTGAGAGTCTTAATTGGACCAAAGGCTGAGACTTCCAATCGTTTCGCGGTCGCAGTTCAGGATGGTGCAAACCTCGAGGATAAGTTCGTGGTGCTGAGCGGTGGCAACGTTGGTATCGGCACTAAAACTCCGACCGATCATTTGCAGATCGTGGGCGACCTTCGGATCTCAGGCCTCGCGCGAAAACCGGATGGCGGAGGGTGGACTGTTGCTTCTGACGCGCGCCTGAAACAGAACGTAGAACCGCTCAGCGACGCACTCGATCTGCTCTTGCAACTACGCGGGGTGCGTTTCGAATGGAGAGAGCCCGATAAGATGGGAAGTTTCTCGGGTTCACAGTTTGGTCTGGTTGCTCAGGAAGTAGAGAAAGTATTTCCTGAATGGGTGACCAAAGACAGGGATGGTTATCGAGAACTAACGCTGAGAGGTTTTGAAGCACTGGTAATCGAGGCTCTGCGAGAATTGAAGACCGAACTCGAGGAACTGAAATCAAACCTCACGACCAGTAAGCCGTCTGCGACGAGACAGAAGAGTCAATCTAAGAAAGCTAAGAAAGGAACGCCGGCAAAGGCTTAGCCAAACCCCTGGCCTCACTTGACGGAGAACACGACCTATGACCGATAGTCGATTGCAGATCCGTCGAGTTCATGCCCAGTATCTGGTGCCCTCCGATCATCCCGCTCCCGGGCACGTCAAGGCTCGTCTGGACGATGAAATCAAACGTGGCCTTTCGCAAGTACTGTCCGCGGCCTTTTCCTCGTGGTTCTCGAAAACAGATTCGAGCCTCTGGTTTGTTCGCCGCCTCGAGATAGATCTTGCCGTCAATGCTTCCGGCGGTGGCGAACATGTGTCGAGGACGTTCACCCGACAACTTGGGCGCGTGTTGGGCGACACACTCCAGGATGGCACGGATCATAACAATGTCGTCCGTTTTGCGAATCCGGCTGAGTATCTGGCTCATTTTCTCTCAGATCTAGCGGCGGGTGCGGCCTGGGGCCGCTGGTACTACGAGTCGTTCTTCGGACTGCGCATGTTGCCAACGTCTGCCGCGCTGCGAACCGCCGTCTGCGATCGGGCGGAGAGGGGAAGGGCTGCGCTACTTCAGCTGCACAGCGCGGAATTGAGAAACGTGCTGCGCGCTCTAAATCGGCAGGACGCGCGCTTGATCCTTGAGAGTCTGACTGAAGATGTTGGCGACGACGACGGATTCGATTGTAGCGAGATGGCCTGGTCGGTCTCGCGGCTACTCGATGCCGATTCACTCAACGGGTTGTATGAGTGGGCACGAGCGCTCGCGTTGTACCTTACCGCAGCGCGCGAGCAGGAAGAACGAGGTTTGCATCCGACGGATACCATCGTCGGACTGTTGCGATCTTCGCCTGCTCGGTTACGCGAAGTCGCGGAAGAGCTCAA
>WNGF01002237.1_pt1 | contig 37035 bp, 39 predicted proteins | sample 5400641 | NCBI WGS metagenome assembly WNGF01 (sample SAMN13153371, study PRJNA577476) | soil metagenome | isolation source: 80 cm soil or saprolite under grassland replicate 2 | place: USA:California | collected 2016-06-15 | reverse complement strand
GCTTCGGATCGTTCGTGGGCGCGAGCACCATCGCCCCCGCGCCGTCGCCGAAGAGGATGGCGGTGTTCCGGTCGGTCCAGTCAGTGATCCGGGTGAGCGCGTCCGCGCCGACGACGAGCGCGTTCTTCACCGCGCCGGAGGCGACGTAGCGGTCGGCGATCGAGAGGGCGTAGATCGAGCCCGCGCAGGCGGCGGACACGTCGAACGCGAAGGCCTTCTTGTTCCCGAGCTTCCCCTGGAGGACCGTCGCGACGGACGGGAACGGGTAGTCGGGGGTGATCGTCCCGACGATGATCGCCTCGACGTCCTTCGGGTCGAGCTTCGCGTCGGCGAGCGCCTTCTGCGCGGCGCGCAGCGCGAGATCGGAGGTGGCCTCGCCGTCGGCGACGACGTGGCGCTCCCGGATGCCGGTCCGCTCCACGATCCACTGGTCGTTCGTCTCGACGAGCTTCTCGAGGTCCGCGTTCGTGAGGACCTTCTCGGGGGCGTACGATCCGGTGCCGACGATGAGCGAGCGCATGCGTTCTCCGTTTCAGGCGCCCGGCGACGGGGCGCGGGCGCGGGTGGGATCGGCGTCGCCGGGTTCGGCGGCGGCGGCCTGGGCGAGGAGCGCCTCGGACGGGGCAACCGCCTGGGCGATCTCGTCGGTGAAGTGGGTGCGGGCGGCGTCTCCCGCGCGCCGGATCGCGTTCTCGATGGCGAGGGCGTCGGAGCGGCCGTGGCTGATGACCCCCACGCCGTTCACGCCGACGAGCGGCGCGCCGCCGACCTCGCGCCAGTCCATCCGCTTCTTCATGCCCTCGAGCGCGGGCCTCGAGAGGAGGCCGCCGATCTTCGCGCGCAGCGAGGAGCGGAAGGCGCGCTTCAGGTACTCCCCGACGACCTTGGCGGTGCCCTCCATCGTCTTCAGGGCGACGTTCCCGGTGAAGCCGTCGGTGGCGATGACGTCGAACTCGCCGGTGAGGAGGTCGCGCCCCTCGCAGTAGCCGACGAACTCGATCTTCGAGCGGCGGAGCGCGGCGGCCGCGGTCCGGGTGAGCTCCGTCCCCTTCGAGTCCTCCTCGCCGTTCGCGAGGACGGCGACACGCGGCCGGGCGACGCCGAAGACGCGGCGCGCGTACGTCTCGCCCATGAGCGCGAACTGGATGAGGTGGATGGGCTTCGCGTCCACCACGGCGCCCATGTCGAGCATGATGGGCGAGCCCTTGAGCGCGGGGAGCGGGGTGATGATGGCGGGCCGCTCGACGCCCGGCGGCCTTCCGAGCACGAAGATGGCGCCCGCCATGACGGCGCCGGAGTTCCCCGCCGACACCATCGCGCTCGCCTGGCCCGAGGCGACGAGCTCGAAGCAGACGCGGATCGAGTTCTGCTTCTTCCGACGCATCGCCTGGCCGGGGTGGTCGTGCATCTCGACCACCTCGCTGGCGTTCCGGATCTCGACGGGAAGCGACGGCGCGGCGCCGAGCCGGCGCAGCTCGTCGCGGACGCGCTGCTCCGGCCCGACCAGCACGACCGGCCGGCCCTGGCGCGCTGCGTTAATGGCACCCTGCACGATCGCGCCGGGGGCCTGGTCTCCCCCCATCGCATCGACGGCGACGGGCGCGATCGGATCGATCATCGGCGCTTACTGCGCCTCGGTGATCTGCTCGCCCTTGTAGGTGCCGCAGGACGGGCACGCACGGTGCGAGAGGACGGGCTCCTTGCACTTCGGGCACTTCGTCACGTTGACCGGCTTCAGCTTGAAGTTGGCCGCGCGGCGACGGTCGCGCCTCATGCTGCTCGTTCGCTTCTTGGGAAGACCCACGACGTGCTCCTTTGCTCGGATTCGTTGCGGCTACTGCAGCTTCAGGTCCTTCAGCCCCGCCCAGCGCGGGTCCGGGACGTGGCGATCGCAGCCGCACTCCCGCTCGTTCAGGTTGCCCCCGCACACGGTGCAGAGCCCCTTGCAGCTCTCCTTGCACACGGGGTAGCCGGGAAGCGCGAGGAGGAGCTGCTCGCGGACGATCGGGTCGAGGTCGATGACCTTCCCCGTGTACGTCTCCTCCTCCGCGTCCGCCGGCGCGAAGCTGCCGGCGACCCGCCCCTTGTCCCCGTCCCGCTCCCCGCCGGAGAGCGCCGCGCGCTCCTCGGCCGGCACGAGCGTCAGATCGAAGGCGACCGGCACGTCGAGCGAGACCGGCGCGAGGCAGCGGCCGCACGCGACGGTCAGCTCGGCCGTGGCATTCGCGGAGATCCGGACGCGGCGCTCGAGCTTCTCGAGCTTCGCCTCGACGTGCGCCGCACCGCGCGCCCGGTAGCCCGCGCGGTCGCCCGCCACCATCTCGTCGAGTTGCTCGCGAGCCACGTCCCAGTTCCGGCGAAGTCCGGCCTCCTTGATTTCATCAATGTTGACGCGCATTTAAGCTGAATCCGGAGGCACAAAAAGGGCCTCATTATAGGCGGCGATCGAGGGAAGTCAAGGTGTGCCTGACGAGCGGCCAGGCCGTTTGCCCCGCGAGCGATGGACGAAGGATCCCGTTGTAACCGAGCGTCGCGCGGCCGTCGACCGAAGGGTCGGGGTCGGCCCGGCTCGACTCAGGGCTTCACGAGCCCACGAGCGACGGCGATGAGGGCCGCCTCCGCCTTCGTCGAGACGTCCATCTTCTCGTAGATGCGCTTCACGTAGGTCTGGACGGTCCCCTCCGCGATCCCGAGCGCCTGCGCCACGTCGGCGTAGGTGTGGCCGTGGACGAGGAGCTGCAGCACCTCGAGCTCCCGCTTCGAGAGCGCCGGGCCGTCCTTGGCGCGCTGGTCGGGCGGATCGCCGCGCAGCTCCTGGAGCAGCACCTTCGCGGCGCGCGGGCTGATCGGCGCCGCCTCGCCGGAGAGCACCTCCTCGATCGAGCGCGCGAGCTCGCTCGCGTGGAACGGCTTCAGGATGTACCCGGCCGCGCCGGCGCGCATCGCGCCGAGCACGCGCGCGGGGATGTCCACCGCGGTGAGCGCGATGCAGGCGGTCTTCGGCAGCTCGTGCCGGATCGTCGCGATGACGTCCTCGCCGCTCATCTTCGGGAGGCCGAGGTCCACGAGCGCGACGTCGGGGCGCTCCCGGCGCGCCAGCGCGACGCCGTCTTCGCCGCTCGCCGCGGTGCCGCACACCTCGAAGCCGTTGGTGGTGAGGACCTGCGCGATGAGACGCGCCACCGCCTCGTCGTCCTCTACCGCGATCGCCCGGATTGCCATCCACCTACCTCGGAGTACGTGCCCCGCCCATGGGGCATCCATGAGTAGCAGTCAGGCACCGCGAGGGTCAAGGCGACCCTCCCACGGTGAAGGGACTTCCATGGACGCACTTTGCGTACAATCGCACACGTCGCGCCCCGAGCAAGAACGTGGAATTCTTGGCACACTCGGTTAGCCTGCGGGCGGCCGTCTGCAGCACGGGAGCGTCACGGGAGACTAAGGTCATGTTCCGATCCAGGTTCGCCATTGCGCTGTGGCTCGCCGCGGCGCTCGCCGCCGGCTGCTCGTCAAAGCACTCCGATTCCGCTTCCGCGCCGCCGGGCTGCACGCTCGCGGCGCTCGGCGCGTCGTGCTCGGGCGCCTCGCAGTGCTGCTCCGGCAACTGCCAGAACTCGATCTGCGTGAAGCCCGCCGGGCAGTGCGGCGCGACGAACGTCGACGCCTGCATCGACGCGTCCGACTGCTGCCAGGGCGCGTGCACCGGAACGCCCGCGGTGTGCGTCGACCCGGTGGCTTGCACCGGCCATCAGCCCGGGGGCTCCTGCACGGTCCCAGGAGACTGCTGCACGAACAAGTGCGAGGGCCAGGTCGGGACCAAGGTCTGCGTCAAGACCGCGTGCTCCGCGACGGGCGACGCGTGCACCACCCCGGGCCCCTCGGGGGATTGCTGCTCCGGCCTCTGCGGGGCCGGGAACCTATGCGTCGAGCCCACGATCACTTGCAAGGAGACCGGAAGCTGCGCGACCGACGCGGAGTGTTGCGGCGGCGTCGGGAGCTGCGACGCGGGGAGCTGCAAGGCTTCGCTGAGCCTCTGCGATGAGCCGGGCGAGGCGTGCTCGCAGTCCGACCCGCAGCGGTGCTGCTCGCAGATCTGCAGGGCGGACGGGACCTGCTCGTCCACCGTCTGCAAGGAGACGCTACAGGCCTGCTCCGGCAACAACCAGTGCTGCTCCGGCATCTGCACGAGCTCGATCTGCCAGCCGCTCCCGGCCGGACCGACGGGCGCGACCTGCGGCACGCTCGGCGAGGCCTGCGCGACGGCCTACGACTGCTGCTCCACGTACTGCCAGGGCGCGACCGGCGGGCTGAAGAACGGCACCTGCAAGCCCGCAGCGCCCTGCAATGCGAAGGGCGACATTTGCTACGTGCAGAAGGACTGCTGCTCCGGCATCTGCGCGCCGCCGGCGGTGGCCGGGCAGCCCGGCCGCTGCGACGACGCGCCCGGCGGCTGCGGCCAGGACGGCTACCCGTGCACGAGCGACTCGGGTTGCTGCAACAGAAAGTGCCTCGACCTCGGGACCGGCGCCCACGTCTGCGCGCAGACCGCCGGCTGCCGGATGAACGGCGACTACTGCGACAGCACCGCGGCGTGCTGCAACGTGAACAACGAGGTTCCGCAGTCGCAGTGGGTCCAGTGCGACGCCCTGCACGTCTGCGACAACGGCGGCGCTTGCAACCCGCCCGGCGACATCTGCGGGTACAAGGCATCCCAGGACTGCTGCGACGGGAAGAAGACCGTCTGCAAGCCCGACTCGAACTTGATCCTGCGCTGCTTCGGCGGGTGCCCGCTGGACAGCGTCGATCCGTGCTGCAAGGACGGCCACCACGGCTATGACGCAAACGATCCGCTCTGCTGCATCCCGGTGGGCACGGGGACGAACAGCATCTGCCAGTTCGAAGACCAGTGCTGCGGCGGCGCGAAGTGCACCTTCAACACGACCCTCAACCACTGGTATTGCACGGGGCCGACGAGCTGCCTGGCGCAGGGCGCGCGCTGCTCGAGCGACGCCGCCCCGGACCCGGTCGTCATCGGCACAGTCCACGCTCAGCCGCCGGCTGACCCCTGCTGCACGGGCGCGAGCTGCCGGTGGCTCGGGACCGAGGTGGGCTGGGCGTGCACGGCGTCGGTCTCGCCGCCGCCGGGCTGCACGAAGACCATCGGGCAGGCCTGCTCCATCAACTCGAATTGCTGCGTCGGGACGTGCCAGAGCGGCGTCTGCAAGGTGTGCAAGGACAATGGCGTCGCGTGCGCCGCCGACGCGGACTGCTGCTCGGCTGCGGGCGGGGGGGGCTGCGATCCCACCGCGCACGTTTGCGTCGCCGCGTGCATCCCGGCGGACGGCATCTGCTCCGACACGACGGACTGCTGTATCGGGCTGACCTGCAACAAGGCGAACCCCGGCGACACGAGCGGCCTGTGCAAGGACAGCGGCTCCGGTCCGACCTGCTCGGCGACCGGCCAGTCCTGCGTGTCCGACACCGACTGCTGCAACCACCTCACCACGGGCGAGCTGTGCATCGAGGGGGTCTGCGGCACGAGCAGCTGCTCCGAGAACCTCCAGTTCTGCACCGCCGGCGGCGGGCAATGCTGCAACGGCCTCACCTGCTACGCGCAGAACGGCGCGGGCGCGCGGATCTCGTGTGGTGACCCGACCGAGGTGGGCGCCTGCTTCTGCGACGTCCCGACGTGCATGCCCGACGCGGCGGACTGCTCGTCGATCGTGGGGTGCTGCTCGCCGGACTGGTGCGTGAACAAGTCCAACGTGCAGCAGCCGTGCAGCTCGAACGACGTGACCCAGCACACCTGCACCTGCCATCCGATCGGATAGCTCCGAAGAGAAGGGCTGCCCCCGGCGCAAGACGGCCGCCGCGCGCATCCGCGCCGGCGGCCGTCGCCTTTCCGGGGAGCCGTTCACACGGTCCGTTCGTCCTGAGCCCTTCGACTTCGGGCTCGCTCCGCTCGCCCTACGCTCAGGGCAGGCGAAGTCGAAGGACGACGGGAGCGTCGCGAGGTTCTTCGAGGCCCGGCTACTTCGGCTCGCCGCCGCCCTCGCCCCCGAGCCCGATGTGCGGGCGGAGGTCCTCGTGCTCCCCGACCCCTTGGAGGTCGAGGACGATCGCGAGGAGGTAGAGCGCGAGGGAGAGCGTGCCGAAGAGCTGCCCGAGGCTCATAGCGAGGACGAGCAGGATGGGCTTCGGGAAGACGATGCCCATCACCATGAGCCCGAGCGAGACGAGCGTGGTGATCGTGGAGACGAGGACGAGCCGGCGGATCGTCAGGCGGGAGATCACTCGTGCGCCTCCTTCTGCCCGGCCTGCTCGGCCGCTGCCACCGGCGGGCGGCCGCTGCCGCCGTGGGCGAACGCGCGCGGATGGATCTTCTCGCCGCTGTGGCAGTCGATGCACTTCGCGTCGCCCTTGCGGATGTCGTCGAGCATGCCGGCGTGGTCTTCCCGCGCGAGCCAGCTCGGCGCGGTCGTCGAGTGGCAGCGCGTGCACATGCCGTTCGAGAACGACTTGTACATGTGGATGGGCTTGCCGCCCTCGCCGTAGGGGCCGGTGTTGGCGTACTCGGTGATGTAATAGAAGAGGTGCTTGAGGCCGTTCACCTTCGTCGTCATCGCGCCGAAGAGCTGGTAGTCGGCGTGGCAGTTGTAGCAACTCTCCTCGCCGAAGGCGTGGTTGCGGCTGTGGATCGCCGCGAGGCTGTTCGACGCGGGATCGGCGGCGTCCTCGGTGTACGGCAGCATCACGTGGCAGGAGCCGCAGAACGGCCGCTTCAGCGTGTACTCGAACCCGGCGATGTTGCCGGTGAGCGCGACGCCGAGCGGCATGACCCCGAGCCCGAACAGCAGCATCACCTTCGTGAGCCGGCCGAGCGGCGGGCGGCGCACGAGGTACCAGAGGAGGATGAGGATCGAGATGACGGACGCGACGAGCGCCGTCAGCTTGAGAAGCTGTTCGATCGAATGGATCTCGTACACGGCCGCGCGAGATACCATGTGGGGCAACGGGGGTTCAAGTCCCAACTGCGGCGCACGGTCGCAGGGCGCTCGGCGGCTCGCGTCCGCCCGCAGGGCCGCGAACCTCCTTGCCTTCTTGGCTGCCCTGCACTAGATACGCGGCCTGCCTTTGCGCGGTTAGCTCAGATGGATAGAGCGTCGGCCTCCGGAGCCGAAGGCCACAGGTTCGAATCCTGTACCGCGCGCTCCGCTCTCCAGGCCCTGCCGGTCCTTCGCCGGCGGGCCTTCTTCTGGGTGGGGTCGCGGCCGGCGACGTCGCGTGGCACGATCACGAGTCATGTCCGCTCCTTCCCATCCGCCGCGCCCTCCCGCCGCGATCGGACCTGAGCGCGCCGCGGGCACCTCGGTCCTCGGGAGCCTGTCCTGCGCGATGAGCGGGCTCGCGGAGGCGGCGACGCGCGAGCGAAACCTGCGTATCCATATCGCGGCGGGCGTCCTCGCCTCGTGCTTCGCCGCCGTGGCACCGCTCGCGCGGGAGGAGCGAGGGATCCTCCTCCTGTGCGTGGCGCTGGTCGTCGCCGCGGAGGTGGCGAACACCGCCCTCGAGGCCATCGTCGATCTCGTCTCCCCCGGACGCGACCACCGGGCGCGGATCGCGAAGGACTGCGCCGCAGCCGCGGTGCTCGTCCTCGCCACCGGGAGCGTGCTCGTCTTCGTGACCGTAGCCTGGCCCGCGCTATCCCTCGCGGCGCTGCGCGCGCACGCGCTGGCGGCGAGCGCCGCCCTGGGTGCCGCCGCCGCTGCCGGCATGCTGCCGCTACCGGGGCGCTCTCGCGCCGGCGACGTCGCGCTCGCGCTCGGAGGGCTCGCGTGCCTCGTGACCGTCGCGCGTGTCGCGGAGAGCACCGGCGCGCTCTCGGCGGCTGCGCTCCTGCTCGGGATCTCGGGAGAGGCCGCGCGCCGCGCGCGCCGCGCGGCTTCGGAAGCGGCTGATGCGCGGCCAACGCAGGTCGACACCCCCGGCACGCTGCGTTAACTTAGGAGCGAGCATGGCCGAGATCGCCACGAACGACGTCCAGCTGAGGGAGATCGCGCGGCGCCTCGTCGAGGCGTACGAGCCCGAACAGGTCTACCTGTTCGGCTCACGGGCACGCGGCGACGCCGGTTCCGACAGCGACTACGACTTGCTGCTCGTCGTCCGCGACGACGCGCCGCCCACGCGCAGGTCGAGCCGTCTCGCCTACGAGGCGCTGCGCGGCACAGGGACCGCCGCCGACGTCCTCGTCTGCACGCAGACCTGGTTCGATCGTCGGCGCGGTCTCAAGGCGTCGCTTCCCGGAACGGTCCTTCGCGAAGGTCGCCTCCTCCATGCCCGATGACGACGACGCGAGGCTTTCCTGTACCGCGCGCCACTCGGACGGGCCGGTTTCGACGGAGCTTTCTGCCCTCGAACCCGGCCCGTCGTCCTTCACGAGTCACCACTTCGCGAGATCGGCGCCGGAGCGGAGCAGCGCCCACACCTTCTCGACGTCCGACGCAGGCACCTCGGTCCTCCGACCGCTCACGATGAAGACCAGCACCGGGGGCCCGTCGGATCCCACGGGCGCGCAGACGTTCTCCTCCGAGCCCTCCATGCCGTCGACCATCGTCGGTATCCGGTCGGCGAGCACGAGCGCGACGGCGGCGGGCCCACGCGGTCCGCCGCTCAGCCGTTCGAGCGTGGACCACTTGCGCGTCTCCTTGTCCACGACGGACAAGTGGTAGAGCGACCGACCGAACAGCGCCGTGGTGTCCGCTTCGTACCGGGCACAGGCGAGCTCCGCGGAGTCCTGCGCGACGCACACGGCGCCGTCGGACCGAAGGATCAGCAAGCAGTCGCGAGCTCGGGCCACGCCACACGCCATGAGCGCGACCGCGACCACGAGAAGTCGGGCCATGGGCTGACGCTAGCACTCCCGCCCTTCGGGTCGCCACTTCGCGCGGACGTACCCGCTGCGCTGCGTGATCTCGCGCACGAGCCGTGTCCCCGCGTCGCCGAGGCCCCGCCGATGGTTACCCGGCGCGGTCTGCTCTTCATGGGCCGGTCGCGGCCGGCGACGTCGCGTGGCACGATGGAGAGCCATGTCCGCCCCCTCCCGTCCCTCGCGCCTGCCCGCGGCGATCCGCCCGCATCGCGCCTGGCGCACCTCCGTCCTCGGAAGCCTGTCGTGCGCCGTGAGTGGGCTCGCGGAGGCGGCGACGCGCGAGCGAAACCTGCGTATCCATCTCGCGGCGGGCGTCCTCGCCTCGTGCTTCGCCGCCATGGCGCCGCTCGCGCGGGCGGAGCGGGCCATCCTCCTCCTGTGCGTGGCCCTCGTCGTCGCTGCTGAGGCGGCGAACACCGCGCTCGAGAGCGTCGTCGATCTCGTCTCTCCCGGACGCGACGACCAGGCGCGCACCACGAAGAACTGTGCCGCAGCCGCGGTGCTCGTCGTCGCCGCAGGGAGCGTCCTCGTGTTCGTGACGGTGGGCTGGCCCGCGCTCTCGGTGGCGGCGCTTCGCGCGCACCCGCTGGCGGCGAGCGCCGCCCTCGGTGCCGCCGGCGCAGCCGGGATGCTGCCGATGCCGCTCGAGCGGCCTCGCGCCGCCGATGTCGCGCTCGCGCTGGGAGGCCTTGCGTGCCTCGTGACCGTCGCCCGTGCTGCGGAGAGCCCCGGCGCGCTGTCGGCGGCTGCGCTCCTGCTCGGGATCGCGGGAGAGTCCGCGCGCCGCGCACGTCGCGCCGTTTCGGTCGCGGCGCGCGTGGAGTGATCGTGCGGGCGCGCCTGTCAGGGTGCGCTGCGACGGTTCTCCTCGTCGTTCGCCGCCCCGTCGTTCGCCGCCCCGCGGCGCCGCGCCGGCGTCGATTGCCCCGAAGCAGGCGCTTCGCGCGGCAGCGCGAGTGAGAGAACGGCCGAGAGCCCACCCGCGCTCCTGACCCACGACATGGTGCTTCTCCTCGAACTCCCGCATCTGCGCCGCGGCGGCGTCCGCCGTAGCCCGCAGCTCGGCCACGTGGCTCTCGAGGAACCGGACCTCCTCCGATGCCGAGCTCTCGCCCACGCGCCGGAACACCTGGTTCCCGTACTCAACGACCCGCGGATAACGGCCGTTGGCGGCGTGCTGCGGAAGTTTCGCATCGACGAGCTTCCCCAGCTCTTCAACGTCCTGCGCGGCGAGATGAGCCTCGTGGGGCCACGCCCCGAGCGCCCCGTGTTCGTGAAGAAGCTGGCCGCCACCGTGCCGTTCTACTCGGAGCGCCTGCTCGTCCGACCCGGGATCACCGGCTGGGCGCAGGTCATGGCTCCGTACGCGGCGAGCGTCGGCGATTCGATGCGCAAGGTCCAGTTCCTGTACTACACGAAGCACCTGTCGTTCTCGCTCGACATTCTCATCCTCTTGAAGACGGCGAAGACCGTGCTCCTCGGACGCGAACGCGTCCAGGGGGGGATCACGGCGGGCGAGCAGCTCGCGACCACGCCTGTGCCGCTGCTTCTCGACGGTCCGCACCTGGTGGCACCGCTCGGCTCGGTCGAGGCCGTCGCGGAGGGGATGGCGTACTCGGGAACCACCACGTCCGATCGCAAGGTCGCGCAGGCGTGAACACGTTCCTTCCGCTCCACGCCGGAGCCCGGCGGCCGCCACATGATCCACCATCGGTCACGTCTGGCTGGTAGGATCCGCGACCTTGTCGAAGTCGCGATCCCTGGCGCTCGTCGCGTTGGCGATGGTCATCGCGCCCGTCGCGGCGAGATCGGATCCTGCGCCTCGACCGCTGCGTTACGATCTCCGCCTCGACGTCGCCAGCGCGGGCGCGGCGTGGGCCGCCTGGGGCGTTTCCGAGCTGGCCAAGGACAGGCTCGCGCCGCCCACCTGCCGCATCTGCGCGACGAACGCCTTCGACGGAGGCGCGCGCACCCTGCTCCTCTGGGAGCATCCGGATCGGGCGCGGCGCGGCTCCAACCTCGTGGCAGCGCTCATTCCCGTAGGGCTCGGCCTTCATCAGCTCCTCGCCGCGGGCTCCGCGGGCGACGGCAGGGCGGGGGTCGTCGACCTCCTCCTCGTCCTGGAGGCGACCGGGCTCGCGATGGATCTGACCCAGCTCGCGAAGTTCACGGTCGGGCGGCAGCGTCCGTACGCCCATTACGCCAACGAAGCGAGTCCCGGCCGCACGCCCGCCTCGGAAGACAACCTGTCCTTCTACTCGGGGCACGCGGCGTTTGCGTTCTCGATCGCCGCCTCCGCAGGGACGATCTCGAGCTTGCGCGGCTACCGCAGCGCTCCGTGGGTGTGGGCAGCCGGCATGTCGCTCGCGACCGTCGCGGCGTACCTGCGCGTGGCGGGGGACGACCACTACCTGACGGACGTCCTCGCCGGCGCCGCTGTCGGGACCGCTGTGGGGATCGCGGTTCCGCGGCTCCTCCACGCGCGTGACGACGGTGCGAGTGGACGAAGCGCGCTCCGCGCCGTCCCGCTTGGCGTGCGCGTGGTCTTCTGAAATCGTGCGGGGCACGCCGGAGGCGCGCCGGCGCCGCTCCGTGGTCGCGTTGGACGGCAGGTGGCGGTCTGCGACCTGCCGAGCCGTGGAACGTTGCCCTTGCTCCACACCGTGCCGCCCGTTCACACGTGGAACCTCGCGCCGCCACGCGTGATCTTCGCGAGGCGTGAAACGCGCGCGGGCGCTGAATAGCGCCGTTCCGTGCCCCGTCGCCCAGGCATGAACGCGACGACCTCGACCAAGGCGAAGCGGAACCCGAAGGCGCTCCTCCTCGACGACGACTCGAACGTGCTGCGCCTCCTCGGCACCGCCCTCGAGGACCGCGGGTTCGCGGTGCGCGCGGCGACCGACGGCGACGCCGGGCTGTCGCTCCTCCTCGACGAGCTGCTCGACCTCGACGTCCTCGTCGTGGACCTCGAGCTGCCCGCCCGCGACGGCTGGGCGCTCCTCCACCTCGTCCGGCGCGCCGGCGGCGAGCGCGACCTGGGCGTCGTCGTCCTCGCCTCCGGGCCGGAACGCGGCGTGAGCGACCAGCTCCTCGCCCTCGGAGCAGACATGGTGGTGGACCGCCGCGCCGGCCATGCGGTCGTGGCGGAGGCGGTCTCGGCGGTCGCGCGCCGCAAGGAGCGCCGCGCGAGCCGGCTCCCGCGCGCCGCCCGGCCGGTGGTCGAGGGCGCCCTCCTGCTCGCGCGCGCCGCGATCGCGCCCCCCGGCCTCCTCCCCCTCCCCGCCTGACGGCGGTGCCCAGTTGGCTTGAGCCCCGAGCCCGTGAACGAGCCCGAGTCCGAGCCCGGCTGTTCGGGCGCGGGCTCGGACGCGGGCGCGTTTACGGGATCAGTCCAACCGAGCGGCGCTATGACGGCTCGCCTTCGGCGCGCGGAGGACCATCGGCGACATTGCGCCGGCGCCCGGGGTCGGGTACGGATCCCGCCATCCACGCACGCCTGGAGCGATCGATGCCCGTCAGCAAGAAGCGCAAGAAGGATGGCAAGCCCGTGCACCGCAAGGAGCCCGCGGTCACCCCGGCGGAGCACCCGCACGGCCCGGAAGCCGCGGTGAAGCCCGCCGAGCCGATCGTGCGGGGCGTCGGGAAACCCTCGAACCCGTTCGGCGGGCAGCAGCCGGGACGGCGCGGCGCGCAGCGCGGCCGGTGAGCGTCGCCGCGCGCGCGCGGGCTCGCCCGCCGCGCGCGCGGCGAGGCTGGTGCGTGTACCTCCTGCGCTGCGGCGACGGCACCCTCTACGCGGGTGCGACGAACGACCTGGGGCGCCGGCTCGACACGCACGGGCGCGGCGCCGGCGCGCGCTACACCCGCTCGCGCCTGCCGGTGGCGCTCGTCTTCACGGAGCGCGCCCGCGACCGCAGCGCCGCGCTCCGCCGCGAGGCCGCCCTGAAGCGGCTCACGCGCGCGGAGAAGCTCGCGCTCGTCGCCCGGCCGCGCCGCTGAGGGCGAGCTCGGCCTCGCTCACCCGATCTTCTGGAACTTCGCGGCCGGGGCGCCGCAGATCGGGCACCTGTCGGGCGGGACGCCGAGCTCGACGTCGCCGCAGACCGGGCAGAGGTAGACCTCCATCTGCGACAGGTCCTTGCCGGCCTCGAGCGCCTCGAGCGCCTGCCGGAAGAGGCCGGCGTGCACCTTCTCGGCGCGGTTCGCGAAGTCGAGCATCGTCTTCGCCTTGTGCCCCTCGGCCTTCGCCTGCTCGACCATCGGCGGGTACATCTCCGTGAACTCGTAGGTCTCGCCAGCGACCGCCTCCTTCAGGTTCTGGATCGTCGTCCCCACCCCACCCTTGTTCGCGAGGTGCGCGAGGGCGTGGATCGTCTCGGCCTCGGCGGCGGCGCGAAAGAGCCGCGCGATCTGCGCGAGCCCGTCCTTCTCCGCCTGGCGGGCGAAGGCGAGGTACCTGCGGTTCGCCTGGCTCTCGCCGGCGAAGGCGACGGCGAGGTTCTCGTTGGTGGTCGGCATGGGTCCTCCGCGGAATCGCGTGGAGGACCGGATAGCACGGAACCCGTCACGCCGTCCCCGGCGACACGCCCGGCTCCGGCGGAGCGTCCTCGGGGGCGTGCGCGCCGGGCGGCGCCTCGATCGGGAGGAGTCGGTCGAACACGTAGAGGAACGCGAACGGCAGCACGAATAGCGCGATCGCGACGAGGATCCCCTCCCGCTCGAAGAGGTGCGGCTCGTACCCCGAGCGCAGGCCACGGAAGGACTTCGAGACGAGCTGGCCGCCGATGACGACGTTCCAGCGCATCGAGAAGACCTGCACGAGCAGGAGCAGCGAGGCGATGAACGCGAGCGTGTTCCGCACGCGATCGTGGAGGTAGCGGTTCATCGTGACGACGATGAACAGCAGGATGAACGGGATGAGGCTCCCCACGATCATCTGCATGGAGATGAAGGAGAACTGGAGGCGTGTCGTGAGGAGCGGCGAGATGATGTGCCACGGCTCCGAGTTCTCGTAGGCGAGCATGATGATCTCGAGGAGCTCGAGCGTGACGGTGATGATGAGGAAGAACCAGAGCCAGCGCACCATCGACTGCACGGTCTCGCGCTGGATCGGGCGGCGGCCGAGCTTCGCCGTCACCTGGTAGAGCAGGATGAGGAGCGCGATCCCGGACACCGCGGCCGACATGAGGAAGATGACCGGCATGAGCGGCGTGGACCACCACGGGTTCGCCTTGATGCCCCCGAAGATGAACCCGACGTAGCCGTGGAGCATGCACGCCGACGGCAGGCCGATGGCCGAGAGCAGCTTCACCGCGCGGTGGTCGATCTCGAGCGCCTCGGGCGAAGTGTCGTAGGTGCCGAGCGCGAGCGCCGCGTAGAAGGCGCGCTTCACGCCGCGGCTCCGGCGGGCGGTGTCGATGATCTCCTTGCGGTAGATGAACCAGACCTCGAGCATCACGATGATGAGGTAGAACGAGTACAGGATCCCGAACCCCGCCATCGCCGACGAGAAGTTCGGCGTGATCATGACGGAGATCCCGCGCTCCGGATGGCCGAGGTGGAGCTGCAGCGGGAGCCCGGCGACGAGCAGGAAGCAGAACGAGGCCGCGAGCGCGAGCCGCGCGACCGGGCGGAGCTCGGTCTTCCCGAACAGGTGGTAGAGCGCCGTGACGATGAACGAGCCCGCCACGAACCCCGTGATGTACGGGTACATCACGATCATCAGGCTCCAGTGGACGTGGATGTCGTTCGGGAACGCGTAGCCTGTGATCTCCGGCATCACCGCACCTCCTTGTCGAGCCCGAGGTAGTAGGCCTGCGGCTCCGTGAGGAGGTGCGGCTGGAGCACGCTCACGCGCCCCTTCGCGATGGCGAGGCGGACCGGGTCGTCCTCGCGCTTCATGTCGCCGAACTGGCGCGTGCCGGTCGGGCAGACCTCCACGCACGCCGGCTTCATGCCCTTCGTGATGCGGTGGTAGCACCAGGTGCACTTCTCGGCGGTGTGCGTCATGGGCGAGATGAACCGGCTCCCGAACGGACACGCCTGCACGCAGTAGCCGCATCCGATGCAGCGCTGGCCGTCCACGAGCACGACCCCGTCCTTCGTCCGGTACGACGCGCCGACGGGGCACACCTGGACGCAGGGCGTCTCCTTGCAGTGGTTGCAGATCTTCGGGACGAAGAACGCCTTCGTCGGCTCGAACGCGGTCTGCACCGGCGGGAAGCCGTCCATCCCGCCGTTCGGCGAGTCGACGTAGGACGCCTCGTGGTGGGACGCTTCCGGCGCCACGAGGTAGCGCTCCACCCAGGTGCGGAAGTAGCCGTCGGGAACGCCGTTCTCGGCCTTGCAGGCGCGCACGCAAGATCCGCAGCCGATGCACTTGTAGGTGTCGATGAGGTACGCCCAGCGGTGCGCCTCCCAGTCGTACTTCTCCCCGTCCGCGCCGAGCGCGTCGCCGCCGGCGAGGACGGCGAAGACGCCGCCGCTCGCCAGGAGCGCCCGGGTGAGGAAGGCGCGGCGACCGACCGGCTCCGGGGCGGGGTCCGCGGCGCCGGGCGCGCACGAGGGGGTTCCCTTTCGCGTCTCGTCCATGGGGCCTCCGGATCAGAGCTTCGGTGAGTGGGGGTCGTGGCAGTCGAGGCAGCCCTTCGGGCCGAGCCCGCCGTCGACGTGCTTCTCGAAGACGATCTGCGGAAACCCCGCCGGACGCCCCTCGATCTTGCGATGGCAGTACCCGCAGAGCCGGACGGACCGATCGACCGGCATCGCGGCGACGACGTCGCCGTCCTTCACGTGCCGCCCGAGCGGCGCGTGACACACCTCGCAGCTCACCTTCGCGTGCTTCCCCTTGCCGAGCGCGACGAACCGGTCGTCGTGACAGTCGGCGCAGGCGCGCGCGCCGGCGTGCAGCGGCGGGCGCGCGTTCGCCTGCTCCGCGACGTTGTCCGCGCGGTAGTTGCCGTAGACGCCGAAGGACTTCGGGACGAGGAACGAGCGGCCTACGACCACCGCGATCAGGGCGAGGAGCAGCACGAGCGTGACGCGGAGGACGTGGCGGGCATGCTCCATGTCGAAGCCTCCTCAGGGGTCGTCGAGCTTCTCGGGGGCGAAGAGCGCCGCGAGGCGGCTGCGGCGGTGGCCCGGCGAGGCCGGAACCGGGTCGCGCGGAAGCGGCTCCGGCGCGAGGAGCGCGGCGAAGGAGCCCCTCGGGCGGCGCGGCGGCGCAGTCGCGTCCCGCGGCAGCGGCTCGATGGCGAAGAGGAGGCTGAGCAGACGCCGCGGGCGCCGCGCGACCTCCGGTGCCGGCGCGGGCTCGACCTCGAGCCTTTCGCGCGCGGTGGTCAGGCGGAGAATCTCGAGCGCTGCGCGCGCAATGCGAGTCACCACGTCAGGCAATCACGATCACCTGCGACGATCAACCGCACCCTCCGCCATGCGAGCATCACGCCCGGCGAGCCGTGACGCGTTTGTGACCTGTTTCACGGGACTTGCGCACGTTCTGGCTTCCGCTGCCTGTGCGCGTGATGATGGTTGTTTCCGGCCGGTCGACGGCGGCCGGATCAATCGCGCTTGATTGCGATCAACTTCCGTCGTTCCGGCGATGGGCCCATCGCTCCCCGGATCACGAGCACCTCGAACACCGCGCCGACGACGGCGGCGAGCACGACCGCGATCGCGCCGAGGGCCGCGACGCCGTTCCGCCGGACCCGCCGCACCTCGGCGACGAGCTCCGTCACGTCGCGCAGCACGTAGACGGCGGCGATCTTGCGCCCGCTGACGTCGTGGAGCGGGAACGCGCCGCGCACGAAGGTCCTCCCGCCGTCGCTCGCGAGGCCGAGCGCCGTTCCGCCGTCGGGCAGCGCGTCCGGCGGCGCGGGATCGGCAAATACCCCGCCGTGCGTCGTGTCGCGGACGAGCAAGAGGTCGTCGCGATCGTTCCAGTCGTTGCGCTCGCCATGCGCGGCGCGCGCCGACGCCCAGCGGCGCGCGTCGATGAAGCGCTTGTCGAGGACGAGCCCGAAGTCGTCTCCGCTTCGCGACTTCATGCCCGAGAGGAACGTCCCGACCTCGCGCCCGAGCTCGGCGTATCCCACCACGCGTTCGCCGTCGCGCACCGGCGCGAGCGCGCGCAGCGCGAACCCGGTGTGGCCGAGCTCGACCCCCGTGACGAGCGCCTTCTCCCGCGAGACGCGCGCGAGGGTGACGCGCTCGACGAGGTCGCCGTGCATCGCCGGGGTGCCGAAGCGGATCACGTTTCGGAGCGCGGCGCCCTCCGCACCCGGCTCCTCCCGCTCCCAGTAGTTCCAGTGGGTGATCCCGTGCCGCGCGCGAAACTCCTGGTAGGTCGGTCCGGCGAGGGCGAGCAGGCGCCGGTGGTCGCGCGCGGCGACCGCCCGGGTCAGCTCGCGATCGCGCGCGAGGGCGCCCAGCATCGCGCCCATGTCCTCCGACGAGGTCCGGAGCATGTCGACGAGGTTCTCGGCCGCGGTACGGATCGCCACCCGCGAGATCGCGACGAGGTTGGCCTCGCACACGCGATCGGTCGTCCACCAGCCCGCCGCAGTGAGGAGCAGCATGCCCATCACGATCGGTGCGGCCATCTTGAGCCGGAGCGAGCCCATCCTCTTCCCCCCGCGGGAGCCCATTCCCGCGGGTGAGCGTACGCCTCCGCCGGACGCGTGAGCGATCCCGCCCCGCTCAGGGCGCGGCGACCCGCCCCAGCGGGCGAGCACGAGCGCGTCGCTGCCCGGCGCAGCTGGGCCCGGTCGGCGCGACCTCGCGCGTCAGCTCGACCATCGTCTCGCGGAAGCCGAGCGCACCGAAGAGCCGGGCGGCGCGGGGGTTCTTTGACGCGACGTTCAGCACGACGCGCGGGGCGCCACGCGCCGCGAGCCGCGCGACGAGCGCCTCGACGAGCGCGGAGCCGACGCCGCCGCGGCGCGCGCGCGGCTCGACCCAGAGGTCGACGCCCACGCCGCATCGGTCGCGCAGCGTGTTCCAGTCGCGCGGCTCGAGCCGGCCGTAGGCGTACCCGACGATGCGGCCGCGCCGGGATGCCGCGAGGACGACCGCGCGGGGGTTCCGCCGCTCCTTCGCGAGCCACCAGGCGTATCCCTCCTCGAGCGACTCCTCGGGGACGAAGAAGCGCTCCGGGTCGAGCGCGTGGTGCTCGCGGGCGAGCCGCGCGCCGAGCCGCGCCAGCGCGGCCACGTCGGCGGCGGTGGCGTCGCGCAGCTCGAGGGCGGGGCGGGTGGGCCGCGGGCGGCGCGGGCGCGCCTCGCGGCCTCGGGGCGGACGGCGGGTTCGAGCGGGCACGGCCCGATTGTACCGGCGCCGCTGCGGTCGTCCCGCCGAAAACGCGAAGCTGCGGGGCCGAGCCGTCGTCGCAGACCCAAGGCAAGGCCGCACGCCATCGCTGCCTCGCCGGGAGGCTCGGAGCCGCCGGTGGCGCCGGGCCCTCCCACGACGGTATGACGGAAGCCATGACCCCGAAGCAGCGGCTCGCCCACCGAAAGACGCTCGAGCGGCTCCGCGCCGAGGCGCTCCTCCTGGGCCCGACGCGCATCGAGCCGAACCGCCGCGATCCGGCGACGACGGGCGTCGCGGACGAGGACGCCCAGGCGCTCTCGGAGATGATGCAGGTGCTCGCGTCGAAGCGGAACGAGGGGCAGGCAGCGTTGCTCCGCCAGGTGGACCGGGCGCTCGCGAAGCTCGTCGACGCTCCCGAACGCTTCGGGCTTTGCGAGGAGTGCGAGGAGGAGATCCCCCCGAAGCGGCTCGCCCTCGTGCCCTACGCGACGCTCTGCGTCGCGTGCCAGGCGAAGCGCGACCCGAAGCTCGGGGCGTCCAGGAAGAAGCTCACCGACTTCCGCTGACGGCGGACGCTCAGCGCCAGCTGGCGCGCCACGGCGCGGCTTCGGCTTCCGCAAGCTTCCCTCCGAACATGGAAGCGCCCCCGCCTCCGGACCGGAGACAGGGGCGCTCGCCCTTCGACTTCGCGGCGCTCCGCGCCGCCGCGCCAAGGGCGGACGGAAGGTGCGGGGCCTAGAGCAGGCCGGGCTTGCCGACCTTCCAGCGCTCGAACTCGGTCGTGAGCAGGTCCACGTGCTCCCGCTCCTCGGCCGCGAGCTCCTTGTACAGCTGGCGCTCCGGAGAGCCGGCCTGCGTCTGGCCGAACCGCTCCTCGAAGAACTTCACGGCGCGCTGCTCGAAGGCGATCGCGATCCGGAACAGGTTCGCCGGGTCCTCCGGCTTGTTCGAGATGCCGGCGTACACCGCCGCGCGGTCGAGCTTGAAGTCCTGCGTCGGCGCCGGCACCGCCGCGTGGTAGCGGCGGGAGAGCGTCGCCATGTGCTCCTTCTCCATGTCGGTGAACTTGGCGAAGAGCGCCTGGAGCACCGGGTCCGACGCCTCCTTCGCGGCACGCGTGTAGAACGCCATCCCGCCGAGCTCGATCTCGAAGGCGATCCGGATCGCGTCGAGCGCGGCAGCCTCCTCGACCTTGCGCGGGTCGCGGACCTGGAGCTTGCCGCCGCACGCCGGGCACATCCCGTACGGGAACGCGAAGCCCTCGCTCACCTTGCCGCAGTCGTCACAGCGCCACTCGAGCTTGGCCGTGCCGCAGCAGATGTACTCCTCGTCGCCGTCGATCGGCTGGTTGCACTTCGGGCACTTCATCGAGGGCGTCTCCGAGCCGGTCGCGGTCGCGCCGGCGTGCGCGCGGGACGAGCCGCCGAGCGTCTTCATGGGCTCGAACTTCGCGACCTCCTCCGCGGTGACCGGCCACTTCTTGCCGGACGAGAGGTACGTCGCGATCGACTTCGCCGCGCGGCGCCCGGCCCCCATCGCGAGGATCACGGTGGCGCCGCCGGTAACGATGTCGCCGCCCGCGAACACGCCCTTGAGATTGGTCGCCTGCGTCGACTCGGGCTTGCCGTCGTCCGCCGCGATGTTGCCCCACTTGGTGAGGCCGATGCCCGGCGTGGATTGGGTGACGACCGGGTTCGCCTTGGTGCCGAGCGCGACGATGACGGTGTCGCAGTCGAGCGTCTTGAACTTGCCCGTCGGCACCGGCTTGCGGCGCCCCTTCTCGTCAGGCTCGCCGAGGACCATCTCCTCGACCTTCATCCCCTTCACATTGCCCTCGGCATCCGGGAAGATCTCGACCGGCGCGTGGAGGAAGAAGAACTCGATCCCCTCCTCCTTCGCGTGGCGGATCTCCTCGATGCGGGCCGGCGCCTCCGCCTCGGTGCGGCGGTAGACGCAGCGGACGGTGGGCGCGCCGAGCCGCTTCGCGACGCGGAGGCAGTCCATCGCGGTGTTGCCGGCGCCGATGACGGCGACGCTCTTGCCGATGGTGACCGGCGTGTCCTTGAGCGGGAAGACGTTGCCGCCCATGAGGTTCACGCGAGTGAGGAACTCGTTCGCCGAGTAGACCTGGCTCGCGTACTCGCCGGGGATCCCGATGAACGCCGGCGCGCCCGCGCCGACCCCGAGGAACACCGCGTCGAAGCCCTTGTCCTCGAGGAGCTGCGGGACCGTGAAGGTCTTGCCGATGACCTTGTTGGTCTCGATCTTCACGCCCTGGTCGACGAGCTGCTTCACCTCGCGGTCGATGATGTCGCGCGGGAGGCGGAAGGGCGGGATGCCGTACTGGAGCACGCCGCCCACCACGTGGAGCGCCTCGAAGATCGTCACGTCCGCGCCGAACTTCACGAGGTCGGCGGCGGCGGCGAGACCGGCGGGGCCGGAGCCGCAGATGGCGACCTTGCCGAGCTTCTTGGCGAAGCGCGGGGGAGACGCCGGCTTCGGCTTCGCGTTGTCGCCGACGAAGCGCTCGAGCCGGCCGATGCCGACCGACTCGACCTTCTTGCCGATCACGCACTGCGCCTCGCACTGCGACTCCTGCGGGCAGACGCGGCCGCAGATCGAGGGGAAGGCGTTCGCCTGCTTGATCACCTCGAGCGCGCCGTCGAAGTCGCGGACCGCGACGTGCTTGATGAACGTCGGGATGTCGATCGCCACCGGGCAGCCGGCCATGCAGGTCGGCTTCGCGCACTGGATGCAGCGCTCCGCCTCGCCGATGGCCTGCTCGAGGGTGTACCCGAGGTTCACCTCCTTGAAGTTCCGCGACCGCTCGAGCGCATCGCGCTCCGGCATGTGCGTCTGCTTCGGCGGGAGGTCCTTGATCTTCCGGTAGTTCTTCTTGTTCTCGACGAAGAGCTGCTTCTCGAGGTTGCAGACGTGCGCGTAGTCCTCGGACGCGCGCGCCTCGAGGCTCTTGAACCGCTTCTGGCGGGAGAGCAGCTCCTTGAAGTCGACCTTGTGGCCGTCGAAGTCCGGACCGTCGACGCACGCGAAGGCGACCTTGCCCTCGACCGTCACGCGGCACGAGCCGCACATGCCGGTCCCGTCGACCATGATGGCGTTCAGGGACACCATCGTCTTCACGCCGAAGGGGCGCGTGGTCTCGACGCACGCGTTCATCATCGGGAGCGGGCCGATGGCGACGACGAGGTCCGGCTTGTCCTTCTCGCAGATCTCCTTGAGCGCCTGGGTCACGAACCCGGGCTTGCCGTAGGAGCCGTCGTCGGTGCAGACCACGAGGTCGTCGCAGTACTTCCCGAACTTGTCCTCCCAGAACACGAGGTCCTTGTTCCGGAAGCCGATGACCCCCGTCGTGCGGTTCCCCGCCTCCTTGAAGGCGCGCAGCTGCGGGTAGACCGGCGCGACGCCGAGGCCGCCGCCGACGAGGACGACGTGCCCGATCTTGTTGATGTGCTGGGGCATGCCCAGCGGACCGACGAAGTCGGCGAACGTGTCGCCCACCCTGTAGTCCGTCATCATCTCGCGGGTCGTCTTCCCGAGCGTCTGGACGACCATCGTGATGGTGCCCCTCTTGCGGTCGAAGTCGGCGACCGTGAGCGGGATGCGCTCGCCACCCTCGCGGAGGCGGAGCATCACGAAGTGGCCGGGCTGAGCCGCGGCGGCGACGTCGGGGGCCTCGACGTCCCAGAGGAACGTCGTGTCGGAAAAGGCTTCGCGGCGGACGATGGTGTACGGCATCGGGGTCCGAACCCTCCGGGATGGGGTGCGTGGAAGGGCCGCGTGGTATCAGCCCGCGAGGCGCCCCGTCAAGGGATGGCCGCGATTTTTTTCGGGAAATCACCGATGCATCCGGTCCACTTTCGCGGGCCGACGGATGCGCTGCCGGTGGTTTCACGCCTTCTCGAGGTTCGCGAGCCAGTCGGCGATCTCGCGATCCCCCGGCGCGAGGGACAGGGCGAGGCGCAGCAGCGCGACCGCGCCCTTCTTGTTCCCGGCCCGGACCCGCTCGAGCGCCCGGTCATACGCGGCCTGCACCTCGCCGCTGCGGCGCGGGCGCGGCGTGTCCCGCGGCGTCGCCGTGTCCCGCGGCGTCGCCGTGTCCCGCGGCGTCGGCGTGTCCCGCGGCGTCTCCCGCGGCGTCTCCCGCGACGCGGCGCGCTCGGCGCGGGCCTCGCTCCTCGATCGGCCGGACGACTCGCCCCAGTCCGAGCCCCGGTCGAGGCCGCGCATCACGCTGCGGGGCGGACCGCGCGGATGAGCCGGCGCCGCGATCTCGAGCGGCGGGCCGTCGTCGTGCTGCAACTCGACGACCGGGGTTGGATCGTACGCCTGCCCTGCTTGCCACCCCGCCCCCGGGGATGGAGGCGCACGGCCGGAGCGGGGCGGCACGGGAGGAGCGGGCGCGGCGCGGCGCGGGCGCGGCGGTGCGCGGGGTGGCGGCGGCGGCGGGGTGCGCGTCGCGATCGGCGCCGCGATCCCGGAGCCCGCCTGCCCGAGCAACTCGACCGCGAGCGACGCCTCGATGTCGGTCAAGATCTGCTTCCAGCTCTCCGGATGGACCGACTGTCCGCGCTGCAAGGTCACCGCCTGGCGCGCGATGAGAGAGAAGAGCCCGCGCTGCGCGCCGGACCAGCGGTCGCGGAGACGCGCCATCAGGTCGTCGACCTGGGCGCCGCTCCCGATGGCGCGCAGGACGATCGCCTCTTCCGTGGTGAAGTCGACGAGGAAGCGCGGCGGCGCGCCCAGGTACACCGTGGCGTCGGTGCGGATCCGGTCCGGCACGCGCCGGTAGCCGCGCATCCCGGGGTACGCGGAGATGAGGCTGTCGAACCAGCGCGTGCTCTGGGCGAGCGAGCGCTCCTCGAAAGCGATCCCCACGCGCCAGGGCGCATGGGGGCTCACCCACGCGACGCATCCCGTGACCTCGAGCGGCTCGGCGACCTTCTCGTTCGTGACGAGGAGCCGAAGGACGTCGCCCTTGTGCACGACGTGCGGCGAGACGACCTGGCAGCCCATCGACCCGATGTCCTCGGTGTCGGCCTCGAACGGCCCATGCGGACACACGACCGAGGCACGGCACCGGGTCGGCGCGCGGGGGGCGCGCCGAGGATTGACGATGAACTCCCCCATCGCCGCCCATCCTAGCCGAAACGGCGCGGCGACACGAACGGAGCGTGACGGTATCCTCCCGCCGGATGGAAGCGCGGACCGCCCCGGGAGCCCGCGCCCGGCTCCTCGTCCGGGCGGGCGCGGCGCCCGTCTCGCTCGCCCTCATGGCAGTGAACGTCGCCGCGTTCGCGTGGGCCCGGGCGCACGGCGCGGCCGCCGATCCGGCGGTGCTCGTGCGGCTCGGCGCGCTCGAGCGGAGCCGGGTCTGGGCGGGCGAGCCCTGGCGGCTCGTCACCGCGGCGTTCCTCCACTTCGGCTGGCTTCACCTCGCCAGCAACGTCGCGGTCGGCGTCGTCATGTGCGGTCTCGTCGAGCGGGCGCTCGGGAAGAGCCGGCTTCTCGGCCTCTACCTCGCGAGCGCCGCCGGCGGATCCGCCCTGTCGCTCCTCGGCCAGGACGGCATCTCGGCGGGCGCGTCCGGCGCGCTCTTCGGCATGGTCGGCGCCGTGCTCGCGCTGCACCTGAAGGCGCTCGGGGGCTGGCGGCCGTTCCTCCGCAGCCCCGCGACCCGCTGGCTCGCCGCGGGCGTGCTCTCCACCTCCGCCGCGGGCCCGCTGCTCGTCCCGCTCGACCACCTCGCCCACGCGGGGGGCCTCGCGGTGGGGGCCTCCGCGACCTGGCTCCTGACGCGCCCCGCGCCCCGGAGCCGCTGGCCGTGGGCCGCGCTCGCGGCGGCGCTCGGGCTGCTCGTCCTCGCGGCGCTGGAGCCGCGGGCGGGCATGACGCGCTTCGAGGCGCTCGAGCTCGAGCGGCGGCTCCACGCCGCGCTGCGCGCCGAGGACGTCCCCGAGGCGCGGCGGCTCGTCGCCGTCGCCGCCGCGCGGGGCCACGCCTCCGAGCGGCTCGACTACTACCGCGCTCTCCTCGCCGTGCAGCAGGGCGATCTCGAGCGCGCCATCGCGATCGCGCGACCGCTCGCCGCCGCGCACGAGCCGGCGGTGCGCGACGAGGGGGTGAAGCTCGTCACCGGGATCGCGAGGACGCTCGCGTACCGCCTCTACACGGGGGAGGGCGCGCCGCGGGACCCGCCGCGGGGGCTCGCGTTCATGGAGGAGGCGTGCCGCGCCGGCGACGGGGAGAGCTGCCGGAATGCGGCGCGCGTCCGGGGCGAGGCGCCCTGACGAGGACGGCTCGGACGGGGACCTCGCGTCGCCGAGTGCCCCCCACCCGTGTCCCCCCCACCCGCGGACTTGCCGTCGCCCCCGCCGTGCGGGAAGGTCCGACTGCGAGGTGGCGCATGGCCGAGTGGACACCCGACCTGACGCTCAATCACGAGCTGCTCGACTCCCAGCACATCGAGCTGTTCCGCACCCTCTCCGCGGCGGCGGCGGCGATCGACGGTCCGGCCGCGGGTGCCGAGGCGGCGGTCGCGGAGCTCGCCGACGCGCTCGTCGCGCACCTCGCGGCGGAGGAGCGGCTGATGGACGAGGCGCTCTACCCCGAGCGCGGCCGCCATCGGTCCGCGCACGAGCTCTTCATGGCCGGCTTCGTCCGCATGCGGGAGGAGCTGCGATCCCAGGGGCCGACGCCCGCGGTGGTCGAGTGGATCCGCAACCACATCCCCGAGTGGCTCCGGTTCCACATCCGCGTGAACGACCTCCCACTCGGCGCGTACCTCGCGCGGCGCCGCGCGCGCTCCGAGGACGGCCGGCCGGCGAGGGATCGCGCGCGGCGGCTCTCGTAGCCGTCACGCCGGCGCCGGCTCGGCGCCCGCCGCGGCCGGGGCGAGCAGCTCGTCCACCTCCGTGCGCAGGAGCCAGTCGTCCGTGAACCGCTCCGCGGCGGCGCGGATCGCGAGCAGCCGCTCGCGGGTCGCCCCGCCCGTCTCGCGCAGGCGGCGCACCTCTGCATAGAGCGCGGCGAGGGCCGGGGGCAGCGCGGCCGCCTTGCGGGCCCGCGCGCGAGCCTCGCCGTCCCCCGCCGCGAAGGAGGAGAGCTCGCCGAACCAGCGGTCCCAGGCGCCCGGATCGGCGGGGCCTCCCGCCACCGAGGGGAGCGTGCGCGAGACGAAGAGCAGCGCCCAGGGCGGCAGCTCGAGGCGGCGCCCCTCCAGCTCGCCCTCGAGCCGGAGCACCTCGCCCCCGCCGACGGCGAAGCCCGAGAGACGCAGCCCCGAGGCGAGCGTGAGATCGAACGGACCTCGCTCGGGGAGCGCACCGTCGCCGAACGCCACCACCGCTTCGCCCGCGAACGGGCGACCCTCGGCCCTGCCGCCGCGGGACGCGAGCACCGGGCCATCGAGCCGCGCGAGCGCGGCGGAGAGCGCGCCCGAGCCGGAGGCTTCCGGGAGCCGCTCCACGAGCCGGCCCGTCACCTCGCGCTGCCCGTCGAGGACGAGGTGGTTCACCGTGCGTGCCTGGATGGCGGCGTCGAGCCCGGCGTCGCCGCCACGCGCGAACGAGAGCGTCGCGACGAGGGCGGAGAGGACCTCGAAGAGCTGCTCGAAGTCGCGTGCGACGAAGAGGCGCGGCTGCATGCGCGTGATGTCGTAGGGCTGCTCGGCGCAGGAGACGTCGAGCGGGACGCGCTCGACGTCCGGGCCGAGGCAGTGGACCGCCTCGGCGATCGACGAGAGAAGCCCCGCGCCGTAGATCCTCGGCGCGTCGAGCGCGCCGACGAGGCCGTACTCCGCCGTCCACCAGTAGAGCCGGCTCGCCCGCGTCGCCTCCGACGCGTACCGGACGCTCGCCGCGGCCGCCCGGAGCCGCTCCTCCGCGAGCGCGATCTCCTCCGCGCCGGAGACGGGGTCCTCCTTCACGATCGACAGGTTGCGGATCGCCTCGAACACCGCCTGATCCTCGAGCGAGGCGATGGCGCGGAAGCCCGCCTCGCCGCAGCGACGCAGGTACTCGGCATAGGTCGGGTCCGCGACGAATGGCGCGTGGCCGGCGCTCTCGTGGACGATGTCCGGCGCCGGCGTGTACTCGACGTGCTCGTGGGTGCGCACGTCCGCCGCGATGGCGAGGACGCGGCGGCTCTGCAGCTCGGTGAAGACGGCGGGCGGGATGAACCCGCGCACCGCCACCGCCGTCCAGCCCGCGCGCGCGAGCTTCAGGTTCATCTCGTCGATGCTCGGGATCCGCTCGACGTCGATGCCCGTCGCGGTGAGGCCGGCGAGGTAGCGGGCGTGGGCCCTGTCCGCGAGGTGCGCGGTCAGCCGGCGGAGGACGTGGCGCCACACCGCGTGGTCGCGCGGCGTGTAGGCGGCGTAGTCCTGCGCCACCACGAAGCGGCGGAGGTGGGGAGGCAACGCCGCGATCGCGCGCTCGGTCGGGCTCATCGCCGGCCTCCTTCCCCCTCCCCCAACGTGCGGCCGCCGGGCGCCCGCCGGTAGCGCGGCAGCTGCGGCCGGGCGAGCAGGCCCTCGCTGGGGCCCCTCCAGGGTGGGTGCCTTCCTGTTGCCTCGGGGAGCTGGCGCGTCTATTTACCAGGCGAAGCGATGACCCACTCACCGGTCCGGATCCTCGTCGTGGACGATAACGAGGCTCTCCGCGAGAACCTCGTGGAAGCGCTCGTCCTCGAGGGCTACGACGTCGCATCCGAGCCTGACGGCGCGGCCGCGCTGCGGCGGCTCGAGCGCGAGCCGTTCGAGGGCGTGCTGCTCGACCTCATGATGCCGGGCATGGACGGGCGCGAGGTGCTCGCGCGCATCCGGCAGGACGGCCGTCACGCGCAGCTCCGCGTGGTGATGACGACCGGCTACTCGGGGCCGGCGGCGCGCGCCGGCCTTCCCGCCGACGCGTTCCTCATGAAGCCGTTCGGCGTCCGCGAGCTGCTCGACGCGCTCCGCCGGGTGGGATTGCCGAGCGCCGAGAGCGTGGCCTAAACGGGCGAGCACGATTCGCGATCACCAGAAACCGTTCGTGCTGAGCGTAGCGCCCGCGTAGCGGGCGTGTTTCCGAATCGCGACCGGTCGTTTAGTACTACTCGGTCACTTCGTACGCCTGCTGCGAGCGCCGATGCTCTCGCTGCGGCGGGCGGGCTCCTCACTGCGCTGCTCGACGCACCTAAAATAAGTGCGCGACAGTCGCGCCTCCGCTGCTCGTTCGTCGCGCGCCCGCCTCGCTTCGGCCTCGGCGCTCTCGCGACGGCGCAGAAGTGACCGAGTAGTACTTGCGCCGATCAGGCGGCTGCCGTCGACCTGGCCGCCCGGCCCCCCGCGACCGGGGCGACGACCGTGAAGACGCTCCCCTCCCCGAGCTCGCTCGCCACCTCGATGCGCCAGCCGTGCGCCTCGACGAGCTTGCGGGCGATGAAGAGGCCGAGCCCGAGCCCCTCCGCGCGCGAGGCGCTCTTCGCCCGGTAGTAGCGCTCGAAGAGGCGCGGCAGCTCGTCGGACGGGATGCCGGGCCCGCGATCGGCGACGGAGACGCGCAGCGCGGACCCGGCGGCGGTCAGCTCGACGCGCACCTCGCTCCCCGGGATCGAGTACTTGAGGGCGTTCGAGACGAGGTTCACTAGGATCTGCTCGAACCGGCCGGCGTCCGCGAGCACCGTGGGAACCGCGCCCGGAAGGACGAGCCTCACCCGCCCGACGTCGAGCGCACCCGCCATCCGCTCCCTCCAGCCGGAGAGGAAGGCGCACAGGTCGAGCGGCTCGAGCCGCAGTGCCACGTGCCCGGTCTCGAGGCGCGCCGCGTCGACGAGATCGCCGATGAGCCGCGTCATGCGCCCGGCGCTCGCGAGGATCGCGTCGCTGCGGCGCCGGGTCTCCTCGTCGCTGAGGCGATGCAGGAGCTGGGCGTGTCCCACGATGACGTGGAGGGGCGTGCGAAGGTCGTGCGAGACCGTCTCGATCAGCGTCTCGCGCTCCTCCTGCAGGACGCGGAGCTCGGTGATGTCCATGAACGTCGCGACCGCACCGCGGATGGCGCCGCCGGAGTCGCGGATGGGCGCGGCGCTCGAGGCGATCCAGGCGGACGGCGGCGGATCGGCGCCGGGGCGCTCGACGCGCAGGATCACGCCGCGGACCAGCTCTCCGCGCAGTGCGCGGGCGCTCGGCTGCTCCTCGGGTGCGAGGATGCGCTCGTCCGCGCCCCGCAAGACGAGCCCGCGACGATACTCCTCGCCCGAGCGGATCTCCTCCGCGCCCAGGCCCAGGGTCTCGCGGGCGGTGCCGTTGATCCGCACGGTGTTCCCGCCGCGGTCCAGGATGACGAGCCCGCCCGGGAGCGCCGCCAGGATCGCCTCGAGCTCGGCGCTGCGGTCCTGCGCGCTCCCGGCGAGGAGCCGGAACCGCTCCTCGCTCGCGGCGAGCTGCCGGTTCATCGCCTCGAGGTCTGCCCGGCGCGCGGCGAGGCTCGAGGCCATCCACCCGAGCGCGCGCGCGACCCGCCTCACCTCCGTGGGGCCGCGCACCCGGACGTCGGTCGCCCCCCCGCGGGCGAGCCGCACGGCGTGCCGCTCGAGCGCGCGGAGGGGGTCCGCGATCCGGCGGGCCAGGACCAGGGCCGCCCCGAGCGCCGCGAGCGCGACGGCGACGAGCGCGACGGCGTTGCGCAAGGCGCCCCTCCGCACCGGGGCCATCGCCTCGTCGAGCGGCCGGCTCGCGCGCGCGACCCAGCCGATGGACCGGATGGGGACGAACGCGCCCACGCGGAGGTCGCCGGTCGATGGGGATCGGAAGATCCCGAGGGCCTCCCCGCCCGCGAGCGCCCGCCGGACCCACGGGTGATCGCTCGTGCGGCGGCGGTCGTCCCAGTCGAGCGGCCGTGGCGGCTGCACCGCGACGAGCGCCCCCTCGGAGTCGTAGATCGAGGTCGTGCCGCTCGAGCGCTGCCCGAGGAACGATCCGAGCTTCTCGGCCTCCACGGCGACGGCCACGACGGCGGCCAGCTCTCCCGTGGGGCGGCGGTGGCCGCGCGCGACGATGAAGAGCGGCTTCGCGTCGAGGAGCGAGCGCAGGAGCGGGCTCACGCGCCACTCCGCGCCGGCCGAGATCTCGCGGAAGTACTCGCGCGCGTAGAGCGACTTCCCGATGAGGAGCGGCTCGGTCGAGGCGACCACCGTCCCGCGCGCGTCGATCCAGCTCGCGTCGCGCACGGCGGGGAACTGCGTGATCATGCCCGCCAGCTCGTCGTGGATCTGCCGCGCCGAGTGGGCGTGGTCCGCGAACAAGATCGCTGCGGCCTGCTCCGTCCGGACGATGTGCTGAATGAAAGCGTCGAACGCGCTCGCGAGGGCGCGGGCGACGTCCGCGCTGGCATCCACCTCCGCGTCCCGCTCGCGCCGGTACTCGTCGACGACCTCGTAGACTCCGAACGCGACGAGCGGCACGAGCACGATCGCGATGAGCGCGAAGAGCGTGCCGCGGATGGTGCGGGGCTGCACGACGAGCGGTCGTCGCATGGCGTCGCCTCGTGTGATGCCAGTATACGACCGCGCGTCGCGCTCCGGCGCCCGGACGCGACGCCGAGCGCACGCCGGCTCGCCGCCTCGCGGTGCCGCGAGGCCTGCACGGAGCGCCGCGGTCCGGGGGGTGGTGCCGCGTGGACCGCGAACACCGACACCGTGTGGTCACCCGGGGACGTTAGGACGAATCAGAACGGGTGCACGAACAGCCCCGAGCGCAGCTTCGGCTCGAACCAGGTGCTCTTCGGCGGCATGAGCTTGCCCGCGTCGGACACGGCGATGAGCTGCTCGATCCGCGTGGGGTGGAGGTGGAGCGCGAGCGACCAGCCCTCCTCCCGGACGCGGCGCTCGAGCTCCTCCGGGCCGCGGATCCCGCCGACGAAGTCGACGTCCTTCGAGGTGCGCGGATCGTCGACGCCGAAGATCGGCGCGAGGATCTGGTCCTGCACGAGGGAGCAGTCGAGCGACGCCACCGGGTCGGCCGCGTCGAAGGCACCGGGACGGACCCGTCCGCGCCACCAGCGGCCTCCGGCAAAGATCCCGAGCGAGAGCGGGCGGTCGGGTCGCGGCTCAGCGGCGGGCTCGAGGTCGATCACCTTGCGCAGCTCCGCGAGGAGCGCCTCCGGCCCGCGCCCGCGCGAATCGCGGACGAGCCGGTTGTAGGCGAGGATCTGCATCTGATCGTGCGGGAACACGACCGCGAGGAACGCGCCGTGCTCGCCCGGCTCGCCGCGCCGGCGGGCGTGCACGCGCGACGCGGCGGCGGAGCGGTGGTGGCCGTCGGCGACGTAGAGCGTCGGCACGGCGCGGAACAGCGCCGCGATGTGCGCGCCCGTCGCGGCGGAAACGATCCAGAGCCGGTGGCCCACGCCGTCGGAGGTGACGAGGTCCACCTCCGGCGCCCCGCGCTTCACGTCCTCGACCGCCCGGTCGATCTCTCGGACGGCGCGGTAGGTGAGGAACACCGGCTCGTCGTGCGCGGAGAGCGTGTCGATGTGCCGGACCCGGTCGTCCTCCTTGTCGGCGCGGGTCTTCTCGTGCTTGCGGATGACGTCCCGGTCGTACTCGTCGACCGCGGCGCACGCGACGAGCCCGGTCTGCCGGTGGCTCCCCATCCTCTGCGCGTACACGTACAGGCGCGGCTCGGCGTCCGGGACGAGCGCACCGCGCCGGACCAGCTCGTCGAGGTTCTCCTTCCCCTTCGCGTACACGGCGGCGTCGTGCTCGTCCGTTCCCTCCGGCAGGTCGATCTCGGGGCGCGACACGCGCAGGAAGCTGTCGGAGTTTCCGCGAGCGAGCGCCCGCGCCTCGTTCGTCGAGACGACGTCGTACGGGGGCGACGCGACGCGCGCGGCGAGCGCGGCCGGAGGACGGAGGGCCCGGAAGGGCGAGAGCGTGGCCATGTGGCCGCGGATTGTAGAGCAGAGGCCCGGCCGGCGCAGCGGCTAGGACGAGACGGCGGACGGGCACGCACCCAGCGCGAGGCGAACGGGGCACGCGGGGCCCGAGAACCGGGTGCCACCGCAAAGAACGACTGTCTTCCGCTCGGACTCGCGCCCGAAGGCGCGAGTCCTCGGTGCTAACCCCAGAGCTTCTCGTCGCGGTTCGGGAGGAGCCGGCCGCAGATCGAGCAGATCTTCACGCGACCGCCGGTGGCGGCGTGGCGCCCGTCCGCGTAGAGGTGCTCGCACCCCTCGAGAAGACGGGTCTCCTCGGTCCGGAGCTGCTCGAGGTCCAGCTCCCGCTTCGCGATGTCACCCCGCAACTCTGCGCGGCGGGCCAGGCGTTCGGCTTGCGTCACGCGGCCGCTCCTCTCTTGCGCAGAGCAGTCTACCGGGGATGTACGACGATGTCTCCGGGGAGCGGCACGTTTTCGCAGGCGATGCTCCGCGAATCTCGGGCGGGGCGCCCCGTGGTAGAAAGCCTGCTCCTCGACCGACCGGAGGCAACATGCGCAGGGCCGTCCTCCTCTCGACGCTCCTCCTCTGCTCGACGCCGGCTCGCGCCGCCGCCCCCGCGAGGGGGGCCGCCACGCTGTCGGAGGACGAGCGGAGCTTCTGCGCGAGCGAGATCGACGTCATCGAGAGGCGTCGCAAGATCTTCGAGGCGCAGGGGCTCTCGAGCGCCGAGATCGCGCGGAAGAACGAGGCGCACCTCGCCGCGCTCGCCGAGTGCCGGGAGCAGTTCCGCAAGCAGCAGCGGAGCGAACTCGAGCAGAAGCAGGATCTCGAGGAGGTGACCCGCCGAGCCGGCCCGAACGCGACCGAGCTGGAGCGTCAGCGGGTGTGGAACGAGGTGCGGCGCGAGCGGCTCGCGTCGAAGAGCTCCTCCACGCTCACTGCGGACGAGAAGGAGGAGCTCGCCTCGGGGATGGGCGACGAGATGGCCGCGACGCACCACGCCCTCGACGCCGCGCACGTGAGCGACCCCGCCTTCATACGGGTCATCAACAGCGCGCTCGCCTGCTACCACGGCGAGCGGAAGATCCAGCTGAAGGACCTCATCTCCTCCGAGGAGAGCCTGCTCAAGCTCGGGACGGGCGACCGGCAGAAGCTCTACGCGCTGAAGAGCGAGCTGCGGCAGTCCGAGGACGTCCTCGCGCGAACGGCGGAGGCGACCCGCGGCATCCCGGGCGGCCTCGATCGGTGCACGAGCCCCGCCGTCGCGGTCCTCACCCACTGCCTCGCGATCCGACTCGCGGGTACCCGCACCGTGCCCGCCTGCGAATCGGAGGAGATCGAACAGTACATCCGCTTCGTGAAGTGACGCGCCGTCGCTATCGCGGCGCGCGCGCGACCTCGGGGTGGCGCGCGATCTGGTCCATCCCCTCGCGCACGAGCCGCTCGCCCGCGAGCGCGAGCGCCTCCACCGAGTCGAACCGGAACGTGCTCGCGTCCTCGAACCAGCGGCTCACCGCGACGAGCCGGCCGGCGATGAGCAGCACGGTGCCGAACCCCTCGGTCCGCATCCGCACGACGGCGACGCACCCGATCCCGGTGCGCTCCTCGATCCCCGCCCCGACGGCGAGGAAGAACGCCTCGATGCGCCAGAACGTGTCGGGGTCCGCCGCGCCGAGCTCCTGCCCGCGATGGGCGACGAACGGCGCGAGCAGCTCGAAGTCGGGCCCTATCTCCTCGCCCGGGACGCGCAGCGCGCGGACGAGGTGCTCGAGGAAGGATTCGTGTTCGATTCCTGCTGCCTCCGTGCCGGGCATAGGCTGCTCCTTCTCCCTCTCGCGCCCTCCGCATCCGCGATGAGTGCAGGGGGCGTTCCACGCGCGAGCCCTCCCGGAACCCCGCGCGCCCGCGGCGTCGTCGCGGGGTGGCGCTTCGGAGGCGCTCGGAAACCGCGCCGGTCCTGCGCGGCGGACGGGCACTGGATGGGGGGCGAGGCGGTTGGCGTGAACGCGGTCTCCGCTCGCGCGGGGGGATGCTCGCTGAGGCCCGTGCACGTGAACGCGCCCGAGCCCGAGCCCGGCTTTCGTCGGGCGCGGGCGCGGGCTCGTTCACGGATCGGTCGAGCGAGCGGGGGCTCCCCTCCCGCGTGGGGCACGGGTTGCCGGCCCGGGCCCCGCCCGCACCTTGTCATGCGTGGACGCGCGCCGGCCCGATCGCCTCGCGGCGCTGACGGGGCTTCGCTTCGCCGCCGCGCTCGGCATCCTCCTCTTTCACCAGGGTGGGCCGCTCTTTGCCGCGGCTCCAGCCGTTGCCGAGCGGATCCGTGCCGGCGGATACGCCTGGGTGGGGCTCTTCTATCTCCTCTCAGGGTTCGTGCTCGCGCGCGACCACCCGGCTCCGATGGCGCCGTCCGAGCGCCGCGTGTTCTGGGCGGCGCGGGTCGCGCGGCTCTACCCCGCCTACCTCCTCGCCTTCGTCCTCGCCGCGCCGTTCGCGCTCGAGCGATGGACAGCGGGCGGCCCGCTCGCCACCGCGAAGGCGGCCACGGTCGCCACGGCGGCGCTCCTCCTCGTGCAGGCCTGGTTCCCGCCGATCGCGCGGCTCTGGAACGCGCCGGGGTGGTCCACCTCGGTGGTCCTCGCCTTCTACACCGCCTTCCCGTTCGCGGCGGCGCGCCTCTCCCGCCTCGGGCGCCGCGGCCTCTGGCTCGCGCTCGGCGCGGCGTGGGCGTTCTCGCTCGCCCTCCCGCTCGCATGGCTGTGGCTGCGGCCGGATGGCGCCGTGGCGGAGCTCGGCTGGGGCGAGCCCCCGTGGCTCCTCGCGCTGAAGTTCCATCCCGTCGCGCGCGCGGGAGAGTTCCTCGCCGGCGTCGTGCTCGGTCTCCTGCACCGCCGCGGGCTCTCTCTCGCCCGCGGCGCGTCCGTCGCGGCGCCGCTCGCGCTCGGCGCCGCCCTGGGGGTGCTCGCCTGGGGTGGCGCACCCTACGTCCTCGTCCACAACGGCCTCCTCGCGCCGCTCTTCGCGGTGGCGGTCCTCGCGCTGGCGCAGGGGACGGGACCTCTCGCGCGCGTCCTCGGATCGGGACCGGCGCGGGCGCTCGGCGACGCGAGCTTCGCGCTCTACGCGCTCCAGGAGCCGCTCTGGCTGTGGGCGCGCAGGCTCGCCGGCGAGCCCCAGGCGCCTCCCTCGGCCGCGTTCGCGCTCGGCTTCGCGATCGCGGCGATCGCGATCGCCGTCGTGGTCTCGCGCTTCGTCGAGGGACCGGCCCGGCGCGCGCTCCGGTCGGCGCTCGGCGGCGGTGCGCGGCCCGCGACGCCGCTGCCGGTCGCGAGAGGCGAGCGGGACGGATGGCGCGCTTGACTCCCGGACCGGACGCAGGATGCTGCGGCGATGCGAACGCCGATCGCCTTCGTCATCCTGTGCGTCGCCGCGCTCGCCTGCGCCGGCGAGAACGCGCGCGCACCCCGCGCCGCCAGCCTCGACCCCGAGTGGGGGTCGGCGAACCCGGTGCGGCCGCTCCCCGCGCCTCCCACGGGCAGCCCCGCCGACTTCTCCCTCGTACCGTGGGTCACCCCGACGAAGGTCCGGCTTGGCCGCTGGCTCTTCTACGACGCGCGGCTCGGCGCCGACGGCTCGAGCTCCTGCGCGAGCTGCCATCACCCGGAGCATGGGTTCTCCGAGGCGAGGCCGGTCTCGGCCGGAGCTCATGGCCGGCCGGGGCGGCGCAAGGCTCAGCCGATCCTGAACTCCGCCTTCCCGGTGTACCCGCGCTGGTTCTGGGACGGCCGCGCGTCGAGTCTCGTCGAGCAGTCGAAGGGGCCGCTCCGGAGCGCCGTCGAGACGGGGAGCACGCTCGACCGGGCCGCCGCCGCGGTGGCGGCCATCGCGGCCTACCGCCCGTACTTCCGCGAGGCGTTCGGCGACGATCGCATCGATGTCGAGCGGACCGGGGAGGCGATCGCCGCGTACGAGGCGACGCGCCTGTCGGGGGGCTCGCGCCACGACCGCGACGAGGCGGGCGACGCCCGCGCGCTCGGCCCCGCGGAGATCCGCGGCAAGGAGCTGTTCTTCGGCCGGGCGGGATGCAAGCAGTGCCACCTCGGTCCGAACCTCACCGACGGCCAGTTCCACAACCTCGGGATCGGCTGGCGCGCGCCGCCGGCCGGGACGCCGGCGTCGACCGGCTTCGCGGATCAGGGCCGCAACGAGGTGACGAAGAACGCGAGGGACGTGGGCGCCTTCAAGACCCCGACCCTGCGCGAGGTCTCGAGGCGCGCGCCGTACATGCACGACGGCTCGGTGAAGGACCTGCGGCAGTCGATCATCCACATCGCGCGCGGCGGCACTCAGAATCCCTGGCTCTCGGAGGGGATCGTCCCGCTGCCGCTCTCGGACGCGGACGTCGACGCGCTCGTCGCCTTCCTGAACGCGCTCGACGGCGAGGGGTACGCGGACGTCCCCCCGCCGTCGTTCCCGCGTTGACGCTCCGCTAGATCGCCTTCGCGACCTTCGGCTCGACCTTCACCGGCTTCGGCGGCGGCGCCTCGAAGCGCTTCGCCATGTCCGCCAGGCTCTTCGCCAGGTTCTGCAGCGACGGGCGGGTGCCGGTCGCGAGCTTGCTCACCGCCACGCCCGGCATCTGCTGCACGCGCTTCACGGCGGTCGCCCGGGCCTTCTCGGCCCGCGCGCGGAGCTGCTCGAGCTGCTTCTTCATCCCGGGCACGCTCCAGTCGTCCTTCGTCACCTTCGCGAGCGCTCCGTCGAGCTCCATGAGCTTCGCGTTCCCCGTGCTCAGCACGCGGCGGATTCGCCCTTTCGCCTCTGCCTCGAAGGCGCCAAACCTCTCCTGGAAAGTCATCGTGTTTCCTCCTGTGCGGGGGACACTACGCGTGTTCAACGCGCCGCGGCGCGACCTCAAATGGGTGAAACCGAACCGGGTGTAGCGACCCTCCACACGGCGAGGCGCGGAGCTGATCCAGCTCAATTGGCACCCGGACTCGCTGTCAGACCGGCCTGCGAAGCTGTTGTCCGTGCGGCGTCTCGTCACCCTCGACCTGGAGACCGTGGCCGACGAGGCCCTCGTGTCGGCGGTCGACGGCGAGCCCACGCGGCCGTATCCGGAGCAGCTCCGGCGCGTGCTCGCCGAGCGCCGCGCCCGCACCGGGGGCCGGAGCGACTTCCTTCCCCTCCCGTATCACCGCCCGGTCGCCGCCTGCATGCTCGAGGCGGTGGAGGACGGCGGCGTCATCCAGGTCGTGGACGTCGCCTCGTGGACGGATCGGCGCCGGGACGAGCCCGAGTTCCTCGCCCGCGCCTGGGACCGGCTCTGCGGGGCGTCGCTCGTGACGTTCCACGGCAAGGGGTTCGATCTCCCGGTGCTCGAGCTCCGCTCGCTCAAGCACGCGGTGGCCATCCCCGGTGCGCTCGCGGCCCGTCGCGACGGCCTCGCGGAGCACCTCGACCTGAAGGAGCTCCTCTCCGCGAACGGCGCGGCAGGAGCGGCGCCGCTCGACCTGTACGCGAAGCTCGTGGGGCTCCCCGGCAAGGAGGACGTCGCCGGCGACGACGTGCAGTCGCTCTACTCGGCCGGCGCCCTCGACCGGATCGCCGCGTACTGCATGACGGACGTCGTGCAGACCTGGCTCCTCTACCTGCGCTGGCGGCGCACCGAGGGGTCGCTCGCGCCGGACGGGTACGACGAGAGCGTCGCGTCCGTCCGCGAGCGGCTCGCGCCGCTCTTCGCGCGCCGGCTTCCCCTGGAGCAGCGCACGGTGCTCGACGCGTTCCTCGCGCGCTGCGGGCCGTTCCTCGGCGGCGCCGAGCCGGGCGCGCGGCAGGTGGTTTAGAGCGCGCCCCAAATGG
>WNGF01001331.1_pt1 | contig 37059 bp, 35 predicted proteins | sample 5400641 | NCBI WGS metagenome assembly WNGF01 (sample SAMN13153371, study PRJNA577476) | soil metagenome | isolation source: 80 cm soil or saprolite under grassland replicate 2 | place: USA:California | collected 2016-06-15 | reverse complement strand
GAACACGATCGCCGAGCCCTTCGACTGGAACTTCACCCGCGACGACCTCGCCGCGCTGATCGAGCGTCTCGCCGCGCACAAACCTCAACTCCAGCTCGCCGCGTGATGCCGAGTGAACTTACGGCCGGGAGCACTTAGTGGGTGGGGCTGCGCCGGAGGCCACGGCCGGAAAGGACGGGTGGGCTCGGGGGATTATCCTTGTCCCATGGCTACGCGCGCCGTACCTGCCCCGCTCGCGCAGCTGCCCAACGCGCTGACGGTGGCCCGCCTGGGCCTGATCCCGGTCTTCGTCGCGCTGATGCTCACCGCCGAGGGCGGCCACAGCTGGCCGGCCGGGATCGTCTTCGGTGTCGCCGGCGTGACCGACCAGATCGACGGTTTCCTCGCGCGGAGGTGGCGGGTCGAGTCCGACTTCGGCAAGGTCGCGGATCCGCTCGCCGACCGGCTTCTGATCGACGCCGCCGTGATCCTCCTCTTCGTCGCCGACCACATGCCGTGGGCAGGGCTCGTCGTGATCATCGGCCGCGACCTGATCCTCATGCTCGGCTACAAGGCGATCGCTCCGCAGGGGTACCGCCTCGACGTGAACCTGATCGGGAAGACCGCGACGTGGATCCTGTACGTCGGCATCGGCTGCCTGCTCGTCACCCATCGCGCCACCGACTGGCCCTACTGGGTCTTCTGGACCGGCCTCGGGCTCGCCGTCGTCGCCGGTGCGCTCTACGCGTCGAGCGCCTGGAGAGAGCTCCGCCGATGAACTCGTTCACGTTCCCGAGTCGCCGGTGGCGGTGCGAGGCCGGAGGGCACAGTGCAAAGGGAAGGCGGTCGGGGACGATGGCCGGCGGTGAGGGTACCCGGCTGCGGCCGCTGACCTCGAACCAGCCGAAGCCGATGGTCTCGATCGTCGGCAAGCCGTGCATGGAGCACATCCTCGAGCTGCTCCGCGACCACGGGCTGACGGACGTCGTGGTCACCGTCGCCTTCCTGCCGCAGGCGATCCGCGGCTACTTCGGCACCGGAGAGACCCTCGGCATGGAGATCGGCTACTCGGTCGAGGAGTCGCCGCTCGGCACCGCCGGGTCAGTTCGGCTCGCGGCCGACCGGCTCGACGAGACGTTCCTCGTCATCTCCGGCGACGCGCTTTGCGATCTCGACCTGAGCGCCCTGATCGCGTTCCACCGCGAGCGCGGCGCCGCGGTCACGATCGGCCTCAAGTCCGTCGAGAATCCGCTCGAGTTCGGGATCGTCGTCACGGACGAGGACGGCCGGGTCGAGCGCTTCCTCGAGAAGCCCTCGTGGAGCCAGGTCTTCTCGGACACGATCAACACCGGCATCTACGTGCTCGAGCCAGAGGTCCTGCAGCACGTCCCGACCGACCGCCCCTACGACTTCTCGAAGGAGCTCTTCCCGTACCTGCTCGAGATGGGCCGCCCGATCTACGGCTATGCGATGGACGGTTACTGGCAGGACATCGGCGACCTCGACCAGTACCGCCAGGCGAACTTCGACGCGCTCGAGCAGAACGTCAAGCTCAACATCGAAGGGATCCGCATCCGCGGCGACATCTGGCTCGGAGAGGGCGTCGAAATCGAGGATCTCGACCGGATCGAGGGGCCCGCCTACGTCGGCAACTATTGCCGGATCGCCCACGACGCCACGGTCGGGGAGCACTCGGTGCTGTCCAACAGCGTGACGCTGCGCGAGCGCGCGCGCACCGCCCGCTGCGTGATCGACGCCGCCACGCACATCGGCCGCAGCGCGCTGATCGAGGGCGCGATCGTCGGCCGCTCCTGCGACATCCGCGCCCACGTCCACGTGCAGGAGGGCGCCGCCATCGGCGACGAGGTGACGATCGGCTCCGAGAGCGTCGTCATGCCGGGGGTCCGGATCTATCCGTACAAGGAGGTCGAGTCGGGAGCCCGGATCACCGAGAGCCTGATCTGGGAGTCGCGCGCGTCACCGCGGCTGTTCGAGCGTGAGGGCGTCTCCGGCCTCGTCAACGTCGACCTGACGCCGGAGGTCGCGGTCCGGCTCGCGGCGGCCCTCGGGACGGCGCTCAAGCGCGGTGCCCGCGTGGTCGCGAGCCGCGAGTCCGCTCCCGCGTGCAGGATGATCAAGCGGGCGATGATCTCCGGCTTCACGGGGACGGGCGTCGACGTCGCAGACCTGCGTGTGCTGCCGGCCTCGATTGCGCGGCACGTCCTCAAGATGGAGGGCTACGCCGCCGGGTTCCACGTGGGGACGAGCCAGGCCGATCCGGAGGTCGTCCAGATCCGCTTCTTCGAGCCGCCGGGGATTCAGCTGACCGCGGGCCTGCAGAAGGAGATCGAGAAGAACTACACGCGCGGGGAGCTGCGCCGGGCCGCATTCGGAGACATCGGCTCGGTGACGTACCCCGCCCGCGTCCGCGAGAGCTACGCGCAGGATCTGCTCGACAGCGTCGACGTCGACGCGATCCGCGCCCGCGGGTTCCGGCTCGTCGTGGACTACGGCTACTCGGCCGCGTCGTTCGTCCTCCCGCTCCTGCTCGGCCCCCTCGAGGTCGAGGCGGTCTCGGCGCACGGGTTCACGACCGACCGCACGGATCCGGGCTCGGCGCTCCTGCGCGAGGCGATCGGCCAGGTCAAACAGCTCGTCCCCGCCGTCCACGCCGACATCGGCGTCGTCTTCGACCGCGCCGCCGAGCGGCTGTACATGGTCGACGAGGGCGGCCGCGAGATCCCGGTCGAGCAGAGCCTGCTCCTGTTCCTGCGGTTGATCGGCTCGAACGGCCGCGCCGGGAAGCTCGCCTTCCCAGTCACGGTCACGAGCCAGGTCGACCGGATGCTCGAGGGCAGCGGCCTCGAGGTGGTGCGGACTCCTGCGTCGCTCGCCGACCTCACGAAGGCGGCCGCGGAGGACGGCGTCATCTTCGCCGGCGCCGTCGGCGGCGGCTACGTCTTCCCGGAGTTCCTGCCTGCCTACGACGCGGTCGCGAGCCTCTGCAAGCTCCTCGAGCTGCTCGCGCCGATCGAGGGCCCTCTGTCGGAGCTCGTCGCCGAGCTGCCCGCGCCGACGCTCGTCCACCGGCAGCTGCAGTGCCCGTTCGCGCTGAAGGGAACCGTCATGCGCGTGCTCACGGAACGGCTCAAGGAGCGGGAGGTCGACCTGACGGACGGGATCAAGGTGTTCGACGAGCGCGGCTGGGCGCAGCTCCTCCCGGATCCGGACGAGCCGGTCGTGCACGTCTACGCGGAGGGCGAGACGGCCGAGGACTCGGAGGTGCTCGGCGACGAGTTCCGCACCCTCGTCGAGGACATCATGGCCACGGAGGGGGTCGCACAAGTCTCAACCTGAGGTTGACCCTTGTGAGGCCTGCTGCTTCAATGAGGGCGACCTCGACCCAGAAAGGCGGTCCGGTGGAACCCCTGCCCGATCTCGCGAGCCTCACCGACGACGACCTCAAGAAGCTGATCGACGATCTGACGCGAGAGGAGAACGAGATCTCCTACCAGCGCCGGCTCCTGCACGGGAAGATCGACATCCTGCGCGCGGAGCTCGTCGCGCGGCTGCAGAAGACCGAGGGCCGGAGCGTGCTCGACCAGGTGGACGTCGACCACCTGACCGCCATCCTCGCTGCGAAAGCCGCACCACCGGCGACAGAGTGAGCCATATCTATTGCCAGGAGTGCGGCTTCCAGAACCAGGAAGCCGCCAATTACTGCTCCCGCTGCGGCGCGCTGCTGACCAAGGACGACGGCGGCGTCGAGGCCACGCAGACCTTCACGCCCGAGGAGGCCGCGCTCGAGTCCGCCGACGCGCTCGACGACCTCGGCGTCAGCGGGCCGGCCCTGGTCGTCCGCTCAGGCGGCGGGAGGACGGGGGAGACGTTCCATCCCGAAGCCGACTCCACCACGATCGGCCGCTCCCCCGACTGCGGCATCTTCCTCGACGACGTCACCGTCTCGCGCAAGCACGCCGTGCTCGTCGCGCGCGACGGCGGCTTCTTCATCGAGGACCAGGGGAGCCTGAACGGCACCTTCGTCAACCGGAAGCGCGTCGAGGCGGCGCAGCTCGAGGACGGCGACGAGGTACAGATCGGCAAGTACCGAATGACGTTCCTGAACCGCTGAAATGGCTGCGACTGCCTCCCCGAAACAGCGTTTGCTCACGATCGGGACGGTCTGCGGGATGCTCAAGGAGGAGTTCCCCGACATCTCGATCTCCAAGATCCGGTACCTCGAGGATCAGGGCCTGCTGGCGCCGCGGCGGACGCAGGGAGGCTATCGCCTCTTCTCGGACGAGGACGTGGAGCGGCTGGAGACGATCCTGCGCCTCCAGCGGGACGAGTTCCTCCCGCTGCGCGTGATTCGGCAGCAGCTGGCCTCGCCGGTCGCGAAGGAACGCCGCCGCAAGCGGGCCGTCGGCCTGACCGAGTCCGAGGACGAGATCGACCTCGGCGAGCTCTGCGAGCGGGCCGGGATCGACGCCGGCCTCGCGCGCGAGCTCGAGGACTACGGCCTGATCATGCCCCGCACCGAGGCCGGCGAGAAGCGCTATCCCGAGTCGGACGCGGAGATCGCGCTCGCGTGCGGCGGGCTCGCGCGGTACGGGATCGCGCCGCGCCACTTGCGTGCGTTCCGGACGTCGGTCGACCGCGAGGCCGGCCTGATCGAGCAGCTCGTCGGGCCCGCTCTCCGCGCCCGCAGCCCGGAGCGGCGCCGGTCGGGCCTGGACGACCTCGAGACGCTGGCCGACCTTGCCCGCGAGCTGTCGCAGCTGCTCTTCTGGCGGGCGCTGCGTAAGCTCGCGCCATGACGGACAGGGACACGTACACCGTCGACGTCGCCGGCGTCACCCGGGAGCTGCCGCTGTTCGAGGTCGCCCCGGGCGTCCGGATCGCGATCCTGAACATCCTGGGCGACACGGAGCTGGTGCGGGCGGCGGCCGGCGCCCTCTCCGACCGCATCGATGCACTCGACGCGGACGTGCTCGTCACCGCCGAGACGAAGAGCATCCCGCTCGTCCACGAGCTCTCGACGCGCCTCGACCTGCCGTACGTCGTCCTACGCAAGCAGTACCGGCCGTACATGGGCGACGCCCTCGCGGTCGAGACGCACTCGATCACCACCGGCGCGCCCCAGACCCTCTACCTGGACGAGAAGGACCGCGGCCTGCTGACCGGGAGGCGGGTCGTGCTCGTCGACGACGTGATCAGCACAGGCAGCACGCTCGAGGCGATGCGGAAGGTGGTGGAGGAGGCAGGGGGGACGACGGTCGCAGAGACGGCCGTCTTCACGGAGGGCGACAAGGCCAAATGGGGCGACATCATCGCCGTCGGCCATCTACCCGTCTTCACTTCCTGAGCGAAGGCTTCGCCTTCGCCCAGGTGTGGGATCGGCCGCTTCGCGGCGAAACGCGCGCGGGCGGAGCCCGCGCGCTCCTACTCCATCCTGGTCGGCGGCAGCCTCCGGCGTGCGGGCGGTGGCGCTGCTGCGTCCCCGCCCGCATGAGTCCGCCTCCGGGTAGACCGGCTTCGCTCGCTCTACCCTCCGGCCTCGGCTGGCGGCTCCTTGTTCGTACCAGACAGCACCGAATGGGGGAGATGTTTGATGTCCGGGATGCCGAGTACAAACGGCACCAACCATGTATGACGCGCTGACGGGACGGTTCACCTTCCCGTGCCCGGCACGGGGAGAGGCGCGCGTCACGCTTTCGTCCTTCCGCAGGCTCGAACGATTGCCCGGAGCCGCGCATCCAGCAGTCTTCCGCGTCCTCTTCGCCTGCGGCTGCGGGGAGGAGCACGACGGGCTCGTCTCCCACGAGGAGCTCGACTGGGCGCCGCTGGGGCTTCAGGGCGGCGTCTTCCTCAACCTGATGACGGCGCGGCTCGACTCGATCGAGGAGGAGCTCTCGGATCTCGCCGCCCGCCGCATTCAGGCGGGGGAGTGGCCCTGGAGCTTCTTCTGCTACCCGGAGGACAAGCCGCGGCCGGTCTTCCCTTCCGCGTTCTTCCTGCTCGCCCCAGGGGACGGCTCCCTCGGCCTGGCCGTGCGCTGCCCGTCCTGCGCCCGCACCTCCGTCAACCTCGTCTCGCACGAGCACGTCGATGTGCCGTTTCATCACGACGGCCAGGTGGGGGTGGTCGAACACGTGTTCCCCGAGGATCGCCAGCACACGGTCGAAGAGTTCCGCGCGGAGCTCTACTCCTCCGCATTCGACACCCGGCGAATCGATCTCTAGCTGATTTCCGTTTCAAAGAAGGGGTAGAACCCCTTTTGCCCAACGGAGAGAGGTGAATCGCATGTACGGACTGACGCGGGCAACGACGACGCTGATCGCGGCGGCCGGCGCCGGCCTGCTGATTTGGATCGGAACCCAGATCAACGACGAGACCGTGGGCGGATTCTGGGCGGTCTACGGGTTGATCGCCGGCGCAGGACTCGTGATGGCGCTGTCACAGCTGCTCGGCGGCTGGACGAAGTGGGGCTGGCCGCGACTGGCGATCTCCTTCTTGCTGATCGCCTTCGTGCCGATCGCCGTGGCCTCCCTGTGGATCGTGCTCGCAGCCGAGCCCGGCAACGGTTGGTTCCACCGGCACGTGCTCTCCTGGTCGGGCGACATCCAGATCGGCGGACTCGTCAACGACCTCAAGGAGTATGTCTCGGTCTTCGCGTTCGGGATCGGGCTCGTGTTCGGGTACTCGTTCGACACGACCGGCCCGGTCGTCCGTGACCGCGCGGCTGTCGGCGAGGCCGATGCTGTGGCGACTCCGGCGCGGCGGCGCGGCGTCCTCAGGCGCGGCCGCCGGACAGGGGCCGACTACGAGCCCGTCGGCCGTGACGCCGACGCTCCGCTGACCGCCGATCGCGAGGCGCCTGTGACCACGCGAGACCGCGAACCCGTCGCGACGACGACGACGCGGTCGACAGACGGGCCGGCTCCAGCGGACAGGGAAACGACCCGGACAACCGACCGCTCGTAGCGCTTCAGGCTGAGCCGCCCTCCCTCGGCATCGAGGGAGGGCGGCTTTAGACTCGCCCCAGGGATCGAGGCGGCGCGTCGCGTCCGCCGATAGAAAGAGCGGTATGAACGAGGGCGCCGCGCCCATCAGCGGGGGAAGGGGTTCAGAGCTCCTGCTCCAACACCGCACCGCCCTGAGCGGCGGGGTCGAGCGTCCGCCTGCGTACTGGCGGCTCGAGCAGCTGGTCGGGGACGAGCTCGCCCGGATGCTGGTCGTCGCCCTCGCCGGCCGCCGCCACGAGCGCCTCGCCGCCTAGGTCCGCGGGCTGTCCTCGCCGTGCAGGCGGACGAAGAGGAAGATCGCCCCAAAGGACAGGAGGCCGAGGATGAGCGCCGTCCCCTTGCCGACGCCGATCGCGAGCAGGCCCGCCCAGATGAAGGCGCCGAGGAAGAACGCCCAGAGGAAAGACGTGAGCCCGGGGTCGATGCTGGGGGGCCGAAGGTGCATACGCGGAGGCTAGCGCCTCCGCGTTAGCTTCATCACCGCGAGGCGCCGGTCTAATACACAGCTAGCGCAGACACGCGAGTGTCTGCGCTGGACCATAAAAATTCGCCGAGCCGGTTGCGCTTTCGTCCACTGCCTCCGCTGACTTTCCCCTTCCGGGTACAGCCGCCGGATTCAGTTTCGACCTACTTGCGCTCCGTGCTCGGCGCAAGTGGGAATCTAGGGCCCTGCAAGGGGCACTTCAAGGGGTCTGAAAACGCCTTGGCCGCAATTTGCGGTTTTTTCCTTTTTCAACATTTCCACAGCGTTTCTTGCAGCTTGTGGACAAGGCTGTGGAAGGGAATCAGTGGCGGGGAAGACGGCGCCACACAGGTGCGACGAGTGGGTCCGTGATCCGCTCCGCGAGCCGCACTAGCGACCCTAACAGGGGCCGCGCAAGCCTGACGACGACAACCGCGCAGGCGAGCCCGACGAGGGCGCCGGCGAGGACGTCGCCGGGGTAGTGGACGCCGACGAGGACGCGTCCCACGCCGATGAGCGCGGCCGCGGCGACGAACAGCGCGCCGGCGAGGCGGTCGAACATGAGGACGGCGAACGCGATCCCGAACGCGGCGCTCGCGTGGTCGCTCGGGAAGGACGGGTCGTGCGAGCGCGCGGCGAAGGTGTGCGCGGTCGCGTGCGCCTCGTAGGGCCGGTCGCGGTGCCAGCCCTGCGCGATCAGCTGGTTCACGAGCAGGCCCAGGGCGCCCGACGCGAGCGCGGAGGCGGAGGCGAGCTTCCACTTCCGACCGGCTCCCGGCCGTGCCAGCAGCCAGAGAGCGAAGGTCGCGATCGCGAGCGCGATCGGCGCCGTCGACTCGATGCCCCCGAAGCCGTCGGCGAGCCACTCGTGGTGGACAACGAAGAGGTTGATCGCGTGGTAGACCCGGAAGTCCACCGGCTCAGCCTAGCGGCCGACCGGCCCGAATCTCCTTGACGAAAGGACGGGTCTCCTCGGGGGCCGTGCCGGGCGACTGCTGGTGCATACTCCGCCGCCGTGGGCCGCGTCCGGATCGTCGTCGGCGTTGCCGCTGCGGCCTTTGCAGTAGCGGTCGTCCTCGCGGCGCTGCGGGTGGGGGAGGAGCCGGGCAAGCTCTCCGACTGGCAGGCGCTCGTGCTCGGGATCGTCCAGGGGGCGACCGAGCTGCTGCCGATCTCGTCGTCGGGACACCTGATCCTCGTCCCCTGGGCGGCGGGCTGGCGCTATCTCGAGGAGCATCCGGACTTCAACAAGACGTTCGACGTCGCGCTCCACCTCGGGACGCTCGTCGCGGTGATCCTCTACTTCAGGCGCGACGTGGGGCGCCTGATCGCCGCGTGGGTGCGGAGCGTCGTCCGGCGGGAGATCGTCACGGACGATCAGCGTGTCGCCTGGTATGTGGCGATCGCGACGGTGCCCGCGGCAATCGCCGGGGCGGCGGGCGAGAACTTCATCGAGGATCACCTCGGGGAGCCCTGGCAGATCGCGATCGCGCTCGCGGTCTTCGCTGTGATCCTGTGGCTCTCGGACCGCGTCCCGGCGCGGCGCGAGATCCCGCACATCGGCCACCGCGGCGCCGTCGCCGTCGGAATCGCCCAGTGCATCGCGCTCCTTCCGGGAGTCTCGCGTTCGGGGATCACGATCACGGCGGCGCGTTTCCTCCGGCTCGATCGCGACAGCGCGGCTCGGCTCTCGTTCCTGCTGCTGATTCCGATCGTCTTCGGCGCCTCCGTCCTCAAAGGCGTCAAGGACGTGCTCATCGACGGCCTGCCACCGGGGTCGGGCGGGCCGTTCGTCGTCGGGATGATCGCCGCCGCCGTCGTTGGCCTCGCGGCGATCTCGGTGCTGCTGGGCTATGTACGGCGGCATACGTACTCGGTGTTCGTCGTCTACCGCCTCGTCCTCGCCGCGGTCGTCCTGATCGTGATCGCCGCCGGCTGGCGCGGCCGGAACTTCTAGGAGCTCCTGCGAGCCTCGACCGGCCGGCGGAGAAGCGCGCCATAGGGGACGCCGGTGACCGGGTCGCGATAGACCGCGCGGTAGAGGGTGGGGGAGGCCGGCACCCGGGCCGCGAACGAGCCGTCGGGGCCGATCGGGGCGGTGGCGGCGAGCTGGCGGCCCGTGTCCGGGGCCTCGCGGTAGAGCTCGACGGTGCCGCCGGCGGCACCGTCGACGCGTCCGGTCGCGCTTCCGGCCGCGTCGACCGCGAGCGACACGCGGATCGCCGGCCGCGGCGTCGTGAGCCACTCGAGCCCGCGGCTGGTCGCAAGCAGGAGCTGGCGCGTGGCGCCGACCGCGGCGTAGCCCTCGACGCGGCCGTCGAGCTCCACCGGCGGCGCGTCGAGAAAGGCGAGGAGGCCCGCATAGGCCGTCCAGCCGTCGACATCGACCCAGTCGTTGGCCGCGACCTCGGCTCCTGACGATCCGAGCGTGAGCGCGCTCAGGAGCGCGTGGGGGAGCAGATCGGCCACCTCTCCTGTCGGCGGCCCCTCCTGGACGAGGACGTGGCTCTCCGCGAAGCTCGGATAGTCCTGCGTCCAGGCGACGACGGCCGAGCGCGGTCCCGGAATCGCGAGGACGTGGCCGAGCGGCGACCCGAGCTTGCTGGCGAACAGGAACTGCCCAGTCCATTTGCCGTGGTCGCGGAACCAGTCGATCACGGCGAGCGTGTACGCCTCGACCACCCGGACGAGGCCGCCGCGGGTGAGGTGAGGCGTCGCGGACGGCGGCAGCACGCTGTCCGGGAAGCCGAGCTTCGTGATCTGCGTCGTCGTCACCCGCGCGCGGGCGTCGATCCGGGCGAGCCGGAGGGACGTCTGGCCGGACGGCCGTCGGAACGCGTAGGCGACCACGGGAGTCCCGTGCCGATCGAGCGTGAGGCCGCCGATGCCGAGCTGGACGCTCGTCGACAGACGAGCCGCGCGAACGACGAGCCAGCGTGTCTGCCGCCGCCAGACGACGACGATCGTCCTGCGGACGAGGTCCTCGACGAGCACGACGGGCCGCCCGTCGCGACCGACGGCCGCCGAAACGACGATCGCCTCGGTCGCCGGCACCGGCAGTTTGACGTGCACCGGTCGCCAGCCGGAGGCGCTCCGGGTCGTGACGACGAGTCCGAGCTCGTCCAGAGAGGCGACCGTCGGCGTCCCGCGCGGACCCACGGCGAGCAGGGCCGGGCTCGGCTGCCCGGGGACGATCTCGGCCCATGCGACCGAGGGGAGCAGGACGGCAACCAGGCCGACGAGCGCCAACTTGACATAACACTGATTCTCGTGCACAAGCCTCCGCACGCTGAGACGGCCGCTCAGGGCTTCAGATAGCGGTCGAACCAGTCCAGGATGATCTGGAACCGCTCGACGCGGTGCGGCGGTGAGCCGGAGCGCGACAGCTCGTGGCTCTCGGCCGGGAAGCGCACCATCTCGACGTCGTGCTTCCGCAGCCGCAGCGTGATGAACAGGTGTTCGCCCTGCTCGATCGAGCAGCGGAGGTCGTTCTCCGAATGGACGATCAGCAGCGGCGTCTTGATGTTCTCCGAGTAGCGGGACGGCGAGCGCTCGACCCACGAGTCGAAGTCCTCGTACAGGTACGAGCCGAACTGGCCCGCGAAGGCCCAGAAGAGGTCGCTGGAGCCGTACGCCGACACGAGGTTGTTGACGGCGCGCTCGGAGACCGCCGCCTTGAACCGATCCGTGTGGCCGACGACCCACGTGGTCATGAAGCCGCCGTAGGAGCCGCCGAGGACGCCCAGGCGGTCGGCGTCGATGAAGTCGAACTGCTCGAGCGCCGTGTCCATCACGGCCATTAGATCCTGGTAGTCGACCGTCCCCCAGCCGGGCCCCTGGCCGTTCGAGGGTCCGCGGATCGCCCGGCCCCACTCCTCCGTGTATCCGGACGAGCCGCGCGGGTTCGCGTACAGCACCACGTAGCCGGCGGCGGCGTACACCTGGAACTCGTCGAAGAAGCCGGTCGTGTACTGGGCGAACGGGCCGCCGTGGATGTTGAGCAGCGTCGGGTAGCGTTTCCCGGCTTCGAAGCCCGGTGGACGGATGACCCAGGCCTCGACCTCGGTGCCGTCCTCGGAGGCCGCGGTGAACCGTTCGGACTCGACGAGCTCGCGGCCCTCGGCGAACGACCTCCCGATCTCGGTCAGCGGCCGGTCGCCCGCATAGACCTCGGTCAGGGCCGTCGGCGTCGTCTGTGTGTGGACGACCGTGCCGTTCGCCAGGTCGAAGCCGTTGACGACGCGCTCGCCGTCCAGGATCGGCTCGGGAGCCGCGGAGCCGTCGGCGGCAACGCCGTAGACGTGCACGTTGCCCGAGTCCTCGACGCCGAAGATGATCCGGTCGCCGTCCCAGATCGGCTCGCGGATCGGCGGATAGGGAGCACATGTACGGTCGAGGCTCTCGGTGAGCAGCCGGTGCCCGCCGCCCTCGGCCGAGACGATCGCGACCTGGCCGTGGTGCGGCCAGTCGAGCGTCCCAGGCGTGTAGAGGAACGCGATCTGGGATCCGTCCGCCGACCAGACGGGGCCGTCGCAGCCGCCGTCCGACTCGGTCAGCTGCTTCGGCTCGCCGCCGCCGGCGTCGACGACGAAGACGTCGCTGGCGAGCTCGAGGTCCCAGAACTCCGAGCGGGCCGAGACGAAGGCGAGTCGCTCCCCGTCCGGCGACCACGAAGGCGAGGAATCCTCGAAGTCGCCCTCGGTCAGCTGCTTCGGCTCCTCCGACCCATGGACCGGGACGACGAAGACGTGCTGGCGCCGATCGCCCGTCCAGCCGACGTTGTCGAGCTTGTAGTTCAGGCGCGTGAATCGTCGCGGGCGGCGCTTCTTCTCGTCCTCCTCCTCGTACGCCTCGTCGCGGACGCGGGCGCAGAAGGCGATTCGGGAGCCGTCCGGCGACCAGGCGATGTCGCTCGGATCCTCCTTCAGGTCGGTGAGCTTGCGCGCCTCGCCGCCTTGGGCGGGGATGACGTAGAGCTGGCCGGTCTCCCCCTCGCCGCGGCTCGAGGTGAACGCAAGCTGCGAGCCGTCGGGCGACCAGCGCGGCGACGAGTCGCGCTTCTCCCCGGACGTGAACTGCCGCGGCGGGCTCGAGCCGTCCGCGGCGGCGAGCCAGATCGCGCTCCTGTACTCGTTCTCCTCCTTGTCGATCCGCCAGACGACGAAGGCGACTGTTTTGCCGTCCGGGTGCAGGCGTGGGTCGGCGGCGCCGGTGAGCTCATAGACGTCCTCCGGAACCATGCCGGCCACGGAGGAGACGTTAAAGCTTTGCGGGCAGGGGTTGACGCAGTCGGCCCAGGCTGAGAGGTTCGCCCGACGGGTTTGGGTCCGCGCCGCGCGCGGCAAACACAGCCAGGCGGGACGATGACTGTCGAGATCGAGACCATCCTCCAGCACGAGGAGATCCAGGCGTTGCTGGAAAACGCCGAGGCGCTCGGCCAGCTTCGGCAGGCCGAGCTCGCCGAGGTGATCGAGACGCACCAGCTCGACGTGCTGGAAGTGGACATGCTGTACACCGAGCTCGAGGGGCGCGGGATCGATCTCGTGGAGGAGGCCGAGAAGGAGAAGGAGCCGCCCCCACCCCCACTGCCGACGTCGTACGAGACGACGACGGATGCGCTCCAGCTCTTCCTCCGAGAGGCCGGGCGCCACGCCCTCCTGACCGCGCCGCAGGAGGTCGAGCTGGCGAAACGGATCGAGCGCGGCGACATGGCCGCGAAGACGCACATGATCCAGTCCAATCTCCGCCTCGTCGTCTCGATCGCCAAGAACTACCGCAACCAGGGCCTCCCCTTCCTCGACCTGATCCAGGAGGGGACGCTGGGCCTGATCCGCGCGGTCGAGAAGTTCGACTGGCGGCGCGGGTACAAGTTCTCGACCTACGCCACCTGGTGGATCCGCCAGGCAGTCGCGCGGGCGCTCGCGGACAAGGCGCGCACGATCCGGATGCCCGTCCACATCGTCGAGCGCCTGCAGAAGATGAACCGAGCCGAGCGAACGCTCTGGACGCAGCTCGGCCGCGAGCCGACGCTCGAGGAGATCGCCGAGGAGGCGTCGCTGCCGATCCAGCAGGCGCACGAGGTGCGGGCGGCCGCCCGGGCGTCGACGAGCCTCGACCAGCCCGTGGGCGAGCAGGAGGACGCCGTCTTCGGCGACTTCGTGGCCGGTGACGACCCGCTGCCGGAGGAGGAGGTCGAGGTCTCGCTGCGCTCGCAAGCGCTGACGTCCGCGCTGCTGTCGCTGCCCGAGCGCGAGCGGCAGGTGCTCGTCCTGCGGTACGGCTTGGACGACGCCGAGCCGAAGACGCTCGAGGAGATCGGGCGGCGGCTCGGACTCACGCGCGAGCGTGTCCGGCAGATCGAGCTGGAGTCGCTGCGCCGGCTCGCGACGCTGCACGAGATGCAGGCCGTTACGGCCTAGGCTTAGAGCCCCTAGGCCGACTTCGCCGCGACGTCCGCCCCGGTGTTCAGCTCGAGCGCCGAGCCGTCGAACAGGGGAAGCGCACGGTCCTCGCCGAGGCGTCTGACGGCGAGCTCGTACGCTTCGTCGAGATGCGGCGCCCTTGTCGGGCGGTGGCCGTCGGAGCCCACGATCCGGGCGACGCCGCGCGCGAGCAGGTCCCAGCCGAGGTCGGCGGGATCCTCTCCGTGGCGGCCGAGCAGCGAGGTCGCGTTGATCTGGAGGAGCCAGCCGCGCTCGGCGAGCTCGTCGGCGAGCACCGGCCGGTCGAGCACCGCCTCGGTTCGCTCCGGGTGGGCGATCACGGGCCGGAGCCCTGCGCCCTCCGTGTGCTCCGCGAGCGCGAAGAGGAGGTCGGCGGGACCGACGAACGGCACCTCCATCAGCACGGCGTCCGTCCCCTCGAGAACGTAGCGGCGCGGATCCTCGTCGAGCAGCGGCGGGTCGGGCGTCAGCTCGAACCCGAGGCGCAGCTCGAGGCCTGCGCTGAGGCGAATCCGCTCGTAGGCCTCCCGGATCTCGGCCTCCCGGGCCGGCGGGAGCTGCAGGTGCGGCCAGACGTGCGGTGTCGCGAACAGGATCCGCGTTCCGCGCCGGGCCGCCTCCCGGCAGAGGGCGATCCCTTCCTCGATCGTGGTCGCACCGTCGTCGCCGGACGGCACGACGTGGGAGTGGCAGTCGACGAAGCGAGGACTCACGTCCTCACAACGTAACTACTCTGCCCGGAGGTACAGCTCGAGATCCGGCGCGACGGCGCGCAATTCGCGCAGCGCACGTGACTCGAGCTGGCGCACGCGCTCGCGCGTGATCCCGAGGCCGGCACCGACCTCCTCCAGCGTCTGCGGCGATTCGCCGTTGAGGCCGAAGCGGAGGGCGAGCACGCGCTGCATGCGCGGGTTGAGGCGCAGCAGCGCCTCGGCGAGCTCCTTCCGGCGGAGCTTCTGGGAGGTCTCCTCGTCCGGGCGATCGGAGTGGATGTCCTCGATCAGGTCGGCGTACATGCTCTCGCCGTCACCGACCGGAGTCTCGAGGCTGACCGGATCCTCGACGAGGTCGAGCAGCTCCCGCACGCGCTTCTCCGGGAAGCCGCTCTCCTTCGCCAGCTCAGCCTCCGTCGGCTCGCGGTTGAACTTCTGCGCCAGCTGCCGGCGGGCGCGCATCAGGCGCCGAACCTGGTCGGCAACGTGGACTGGGAGCCGAATCGTCCGGCCCTGGTCGGCGAGCGCGCGGGTCACGGCCTGGCGGATCCACCAGGTCGCGTAGGTCGAGAGCTTGAAGCCCAGCTTGTAGTCGAACTTCTCGACCGCGCGGATCAGGCCGAGGTTCCCCTCCTGGATCAGGTCGAGCAGCGGGACGCCGGCCTTCGTGTAGTTGCGCGTGATCGACATGACGAGCCGGAGGTTCGACTCGATCAGCTTCTTCTTGGCCTCTTCGTCGCCCTCGTCCTTGCGGCGGGCGAGCTCGCGCTCCTCCCCTGTCGTCAGGAGCGGGCCGTCGCCGATCGCACGCACGTAGAGCTTGAGCGGATCCTGCGTGGCCTCCGCCTTGGCCGCGATCGGGGCGTCGTCGTCGCCGTCGCCGTCCTCTTCCGGCTCTGCCTCGGCTTCCGCTTGGGGCTCCTCGGTCTCCTCGGCGTCGTCGACGTCGGGAAGCAGCTCGAGGCGCCGCTCGGGGACGCCGGACTCGAGGGGAAGGTCTGGGAGCGGCCGCTGCTCCATCACGTTGTCCTTATCGGCGTTCCGCGTCCCTCACTTGAGCCATACGTCAACCCTCGACCGAGGCAGACGGGCTCTCCGGGACGCTCAAACTAACTTCGCCGTCCGCCGATGCGTCTATGAAGAAGAGCGACCTTTGGGTCGCTCGGTCTTTGGAAGCCCGATATGTGCGGAATCGCCGGATACAGCCTCGATCCCACCAGCCCGGTCGACCGGACGGTGGCGGCGCGGGCGCTCCTCGCCGGGATCGCGGAGCGAGGCGCCGATGCGGTCGGATTCGCGTACCGCGACGGTGGCCCCGGTGTGACCGTGCACAAGCAGCGAAGCGGCGCCAGTGCGCTGCTCGACCGAGTCGAGGTGCCGCAGCGGGCGACGCAGCTGCTCGTCCACGTCCGCGACTACACCAAAGGGCATCCGCGGATCGCCGCCAACAACCATCCGATCCGCCACGGCAAGGTCGTGGGGATCCACAACGGGATCATCGTCAACGACGAGGAGCTGTTCGCGCGGAACGCGATCGCCCGCGCCGAGGACGAGATGACCGTCGACTCGGAGATCATCTTCGCGCTGGCCGAGCGGTCGCGCGGCCGGACGGCGCGCGCGCTCGAGGAGCTCGTCGGCTCGATGGCGACGGCCTGGCTCGATGAGGCCCGGCCCGAGCTCGTGCTCGCGCGCGGGATGGGTCGACCGCTCTGGGTGGGGACGGCGAAGGGCGCGCTCTTCTTCGCCTCGACCAGGCACGCGCTCGAGCTCGTCGAGCGATACGCGTCGCTCGCGTTGCGGAAGCGCGAGCTGCCGCTCGGCAGCGTGGTTGCGGTGGAGAACGGGAAGATCGTCGCGCGGGACACCTTCCGGACGGACATGTCCTTCGAGGAGGAGCCGCTTCCCACCGTCCGGGCGCCGCACGAGCGGGAGGCGACCCTTCGCCGCCTTGCCGCCCTGTACGCGGCTTAGGAGCTCTTAGGCTCGACTCTCCGTCGCGACCCGGAATCCGAACGCGATCAGCACGGTTCCCGTGACCGTGTCCAGGGCGCGCCTGATGCGCGGCCTGCGAAGGACGTCGCCGGCCTTCGCGACTGCGACGCCGTAGGCGCTCAGCCAGACGAAGGTCATCGTGCAGAAGACGAGGCCGAGCCCGAGGAGTGCAGGGAACGACGTGCCGCCGAACTGCGGCAGCAGGCTCGTGAAGAAGACCGCCATCTTCGGGTTGCCGAGGTTGCTGATCACGCCCTGCCGGAAGGAGCCGCACGCGGTCGGGCGGCGGGTCGCGGGTTGAGCGGCGTGCGGGCGCCGGCGCCACGCCCCGAGGAGGGTCTGCGCCCCGAGAAAGACCAGATACGCGGCCCCGCAGAGCTTCACCGCGACGAAGAGCGGCTCGGACGCGCGCAGGAGCGCCGCGATCCCGCCCGCGGCCGCGATCGTCCAGGTTGCCTGGCCGGTGGCGACGCCGAGCGCGGTGAACACGCCGCTCCGGCGTCCCCCCGCGAGCGCGTTCCGGATCGTCAGCGCGGTGTCCTGGCCCGGCGTCACGATCACGACCGCGGAGACGCCGAGGAACGCGAGGGCGGCGTGCGTCACGCGAGTCGCCCGTCGCTGCCGACCTCGATGCCCTCCTCCACGAGGCGTTCACGGATCAGGAACTGGAACGTCGACCACGCACCGCGGCGCGCGTCGAACATCCGGTAGACCTGCCACTCGGTCAGGAGGGAGTCGTCTCGCTTCCGCTCCTCGGCCCAGTCGGCGAACTTGGGGAGGCGTCCGAGCCGGCGGGCGAGCTCGACGCCCTGGTCGACCGCGCGCTCGAGCCTCTCCTCCCCCACCGGGACGTCGAAGCCGGCCTCGCGCAACGCGCTCGAGAGCGAGCCGAACGTGTGCCAGTAGAGCGACTTCGAGGGCATCGAGCCGCGGCGCTCGTCGATGTCCTTCGCCGTGGGCACGCGGCCGAGCTTCTCCCCGAGGTCGCGAAGGAGGCCGACGAGCTCCTCACGCGTGGCGAAGCGCCGCGGGACGAGCCCCGCTGCGCGCTTCGCCTCGTTCCAGCTGCCGAAGTGCTCGATCACGGTTTGCGGGTGGACGGTCGTCTCGGGATCGGAGGCGAACTCCCGCATCGTCGGCGAGCGCTTCAGCCGCGTGGCGGACGCGCGCAGCTCGTCGAGGATCTGCTCGTCCGAGTAGCGCTTGCGAATGCCTGCCTGGAACGAGGCCAGGGCATCGGGATCGATGCCGGCGAGTGCCCGGTACGGCTCTTTCCGAGCCATGCCAAGAATGGTAGAGCAATCTGGAAAAAGCGCAAGAGGAGGCTAGTTCCGACAAGGACCGTAATCGTCACCCGTGGACGAAACGTCACAGTCTCGTGACACCTGGGTCTGACCCATCCGGTTCGGACAGGTCCGTTGGAGGCCGTCAGCAGCCGGATGCGCCCCGTTCCCGCCCTGTTCGGACATGCCCAGGGACTGTCCCCGGACACGGCCGGAAAGGCGGCCTGGGGACGAAACGGCACACTTCCGTCACATGGGTCTGACCCCATGTCGTTCGGCCACGGCCGGGTTGGCGCGGCGATGCTAGGAAGCGACGGCGGAGACCGGCGAGCGGTCGGCGTCCGACTCGAGGCTCTCGAGCGGGAGAATCCGTTCCAGGGCGCTGACGCAGCGCGGGCAGAACTGGCTGCCGGCGGCGCGCCGGAGCTCCCCGAGCGCCTCGGCGGCGGGCCGCGCGGCGCGGTAGATGCGTGTCGTCAGCATCGAGTCGAGCGCGTCGGCGACGTGGATGATGCGGGCACCGAGCGGGATCTCCTCGCCCTTCAGCCGGTCCGGATACCCCGTGCCGTCGAAGCGCTCGTGGTGGTGGCGGATCGCCGGGACGGCGTCGTTGAGGAAGCCGAGGCGGTCGATGATGCGTGCACCTTCCTCCGCGTGGCGCTGCATCAGCGACCACTCGTCGGGCGTCAGGCTCGCGGGCTTCAGCAGGATCGCGTCCGGGATCGCGAGCTTGCCGATGTCGTGGAACAGCGCGGCATGGCCAAGAAGGTCGAGCTCGGCCTGCGAGAGCCCGAGCTCGCGACCGATCGCGAGGGCGAGCTGCTGGACGCGCCGAGAATGGCCGGCCGTGTAGGAGTCGCGGGCGTCGACGGTGGCCGAGAGTGACTCCATCGCCGCCGTCGAGCGCTCCTTGAGCAGCTTGTTCGCCTGCTCGAGCGAGACGTTCTGCGACTGGATCGTCTCCGCCGCCTGGCGCAGCTTCTGCGCGCTCCGCTGCGTGTGCTTGAGATAAGCCTCCTGCGTCTTCCGCATCAGCAGCAGCGGCACGGCGAAGACCGCGAGCGCGAAGAGGTCGACCGCCTGGTAGGCGAGCGCCATGACGCCGCCGATGAAGCCGTAGACGACGTAGTGCGGGAGCAACCACGCGAACCGCTCGCGGAACACGGCCCACCAGCGCTCATGGCCCTCGAGCGCGATCGCAAGCGAGAGCAGGCCCATCAGGGCGCCGAAGTACGCAGCGCCAGCGGCGAGCCCGAGACCGGCGACGGTGATCCGGTGCGCGGTGCCGTGCGGGACGACGTCGCCGATCTTGAAGATGCTGGCCGCGGTCAGTGACGCAAGCGTCAGCGCGCCGATGTTGAAGAGCACGTTGTGCAGCGGCGAGCGCCGTGCGCTCCACTCGACGGCCACGACCGTGATCGCGAGCGCGAGGGCCGCCCGAGGCCCGAACAACGCGGCCCCTGCGAGACAGCCGACCGCGCTGACCGAGATCGAGCCACCGTCGTCGACCTCGAGGGCGAGCGCCTGGCCGACGCCGACGAGGGCGATGATCGCGATCAGGCCGAGCAGGTTCGCGGACGTCCAGGTGAAGATGAGGCCGGACACGCCTGCGCCGACGCCGGCGAGGCTGACCATGCCGACGACGAGGCTGAGGCGCATCGAGAGCGAGAGGAAGCGCGGGCCGTGGACGGCGTGCGGCTTCGGATGGCGCGGCTCGCTGCGCCGCTCCTGGGCGGGTGCGACCTGGGCGGCTGCGGGAATCGGTGCATGGTGGTCGCCGTCCTCTGGAACCGCGACGAGTCGCGCGCTGCGCTCGGCTGGCATCAGCAGCGGCTCGGAGCTCGCTCCGAGGACGCGGTTGCGGCCCTGCAGCTTGGCGCGGTAGACGGCAAGGTCGGCCTGATGGATCAGCTCGTTCGCGTCGGTGCCGTCCTTCGGATAGCCGGCGACGCCGATCGAGACGGTGGCGCGAATCGGCTCGCTCGAGGTCTCGACGTCGAACGTACGCTCGGCGACGGCACGCCGGATCCGTTCGGCGATCTCCATCGCCTGGTCGGGCGGAGTCTCGGGCAGGAGGATCGAGAATTCCTCGCCGCCGAAGCGGGCGGGCACGTCGTAGTGGCGCAGTTGGGCGCGGAAGACCTCGGCGATCCCCTTCAGGACTGCATCGCCCGCGAGGTGGCCGTAGGAGTTGTTGATGTCGCGGAGGAGGTCGAGGTCGGCCATGATCAGGGACATGGGCCGCTCGAAGCGCTGAGCGCGCCCGAGCTCGTCCGAGAGGGCGGTGGCGAAGTAGCGGGCGTTGTAGAGGCCCGTCTTGGGGTCGACTCGCGCTTCAGCCTGCAGGGCGGGGACGCTGAGCGAGCGATGGATCAGGAAGAGCGGCGTGAGCGCGAACGGGACGAGCCAGTGGTTCGTCTGCCAGAACGCGTAGACGGCCACGCCGAGGGCCGCCAGGACGAGGTCGGTCGAGAGGAACTCCGAGTCGAAGAGGCCCGTCTCGCGCAGGGAGAAGCCGCGTGCGAGCCGGAGCATCAGGGCCAGGAGCGTGTGGTTGACCGCGACGAAGACGACGCAGCTGGCGAGGCCGGCAAGGGAGAGGCGGACGGCGCTGTTGCCGATGTACGACTGGCTGAGGATCCCCTCCCGTCCGACGAGCCAGACGGCCATCGACGAGAGCAGGTAGTTGAAGATGTTGAACGTCTGGAGATACCAGCGGTACCGCATCTTCAGCCACTCTGGGACCATCAGGACGATGGCTACGAGGACGAGCAGCTCGGGCGGGAGCATGAGCGCGGCCGGGATCAAGAAGACGATGTCGGTGTGGTACGCCTGGTCGCCCGGGGTGCGCACGACGAAGAGGCGGGCGATCGCGGCGGCCGAGCCGAAGATGAGGAACGCGGCCCAGTCGTGGGTGTCCTGGAGCCGGCCGAGGAAGGGAAGCGCCGCCGCAGCCGAGGCGAGTGCGACGACGAAGAAGTAGACGCGGGCGCGCGAGGGCAGACCGGGATCGGGGCCGGTGTCACGCTGCGCCACCATTGTGATGTCGACCGAGGTCGTGCTCACCTGCTCGGCCTCCGGAAGCCGGTCGAACCTTCGCGCAAGCGGTCAACCGTCATGTTTTTTCGCTCCTTCTTCCGCGCGCGTCGCACGGGGCCACAGGTCAAGACGGAGTGGCACCGCCGCCCGACGGAGCCGTCCTTCCATGCTCGACGGAAACTACGGTCGGCATGAGAGGCAGGCATCCCCCGATCGGGTGCCCCTCGATTGATTCCCCCGAAAGGGTGAGTGCGCGGCCTCGGGTAGCCTCCCGCTGTCGTGCGCCTTCCGGTTCCGCTCGCCGCCGAAATCGCCGTCGCGCGGGCGGCCGGACGGCTGTCGCGACTGGCGGGGGCGGGCGGCGGAACGACCGTCCCCGGGAAGCTGCTCTGGAAGCTCCACCCGGCCGCAGTCGACCGGCTTGCCGAGCGCCTGCGATACGGCTCGGCGCTCGTCTCGGCCACGAACGGCAAGACGACGACGACGGCGATGGCGGCAGAGATCCTCGGCGGCCGGATCCGACTCGCGCACAACAGCTCGGGCGCCAATCTCGTCTCGGGCGTCGCCTCGACGCTGATGGAGGCGGGCGACGCAGAGCTGGGCCTGTTCGAGGTCGACGAGGCGGCGCTGCCGGAGGTGACCGCCCGGCTCCGACCGCGGGCGGTCTGCCTCGGCAATCTCTTCCGCGACCAGCTCGACCGGTATGGGGAGCTCGAGCACGTTGCCGGGCGGTGGCGCGGCGCCGTGCGAGGGCTCGCGCCCGAGGCGACGCTGGTGGTGAACGCGGACGATCCGCAAGTCGGCGATCTCGCGCATGAGCGCGAGGGAATTGTCACCTTCGGTGTGGACGACCCGGCGCAGGCCCGGCCGGCGCTCCAGCACGCGGCCGATTCGAAGTACTGCGTCCGCTGCGGCACGCCCTACGAGTACGCCGCGGCGTACGTCGGCCATCTAGGCAATTACCGGTGCCCGGCGTGCGGCCACCGCCGTCCTCCGCTCGTCGTCGCGGCCCGCGAGATCGAGCTCCGCGGTCTCGACGGTGCCGCTTTCCGCCTCGTGACGCCCGAGGGCGCCCGGCGCGTCGACCTTTCTCTGCCGGGGCTCTACAACGTCTACAACGCCCTGGCCGCGGCATCCCTCGCGCGCGCGCTCGATGCACCGTTGGAGGACATTGCCGCCGGGCTCGAGCGGTTCAGCGCGGCGTTCGGCCGCTTCGAGCGGATCCCGGTGGGTGACCGGCGGCTACTGATGCTTCTGATCAAGAACCCCGCCGGAGCGAACGAGGCCGTGCGCACGATCATCGAGGGTGGCGCGCCGCCTCTCGCGGTCGTCGCGCTGAACGACGGGATCGCAGACGGCCGCGACGTGTCCTGGATCTGGGACGTCGACTTCGAGCCGCTGCTCGACGGGCTGCAGACACTGCTCGCGACCGGCGACCGTGCGGCCGAGCTTGCGCTCCGGTTCAAGTACGGCGGGCTCGATCCTGACGCGATCCTGGTCGAGCCGTCGCTCGAACGGGCGCTCGATCGTGGTCTCGCGCTCACGCCTCCGGGCGGTGAGCTCGTCGTCCTCCCCACCTACACGGCGATGCTCGCACTGCGGAAGGTCGTCTCGGAGCGGGGCTTTGTCCGCCCGTACTGGGAGCGGGCCGCATGAAGATTTGCGTCGGGCATCTCTATCCCGACTATCTGAACATCTACGCGGATCGCGGGAACATCGCCGTCCTCGCGCGGCGCGCCGCTTGGCGCGGGCACGAGCTGGAGGTGCGCGGCGTCAGCGTCGGCGAGGAGCTGCGCCCGGCGGAGCACGACCTGCTCTACGTCGGCGGCGGCCAGGATCGCGAGCAGGCGCTGGTTGCGAACGATCTGGTCGAGAAGCGCGACGCGGTGCGGGAGGCGCTCGCCGGCGGAGCCGCGCTGCTGGCGGTCTGCGGCGGCTACCAGTTGCTCGGTCGGTCGTACCGCGACTTTCACGGCGTCGATCTTCCGGGCGTCGGCATCTTCCCGCTCGAGACGGTCGCGGGCGACCGGCGGATGATCGGCGACGTGCTGCTCGAGTGCGAGCTCGAGCCGGGCCGCAAGCGGACGCTCGCCGGCTTCGAGAACCACGCCGGCAGGACGCGACTCGATCCCGGCGCCGAGCCGCTCGGCCGCGTGATCGCAGGGTTCGGCAACGACGGCGAGAGCGGCCACGAGGGGTGTCGCGTCGGCAGGGCGATCGGGACGTACCTCCACGGTCCGCTTCTCCCCCGGAACCCCTGGCTCGCGGACTGGCTCCTAGCACAGGCGCTGGCCCGCCGCCTCGGCGAAGCGCCCGCGCTCGACCCGCTGCCGGACAGCCTCGAGTCGGAAGCGCACGCCGTCTCCGCCCGCCGCGCCGAAACCCGCGGCGGCCGATTCTAGGGAGCCCAGAGCGCGCCGAGGTAGACGGCCGGGTCGCCCGGCTGCCAGCGACGCAGGAACCGTTGGATCGGCGGATGCAGCACGACGACGTCGAGATCGGTGACTCCGAACAGGCGGTGCCCGCGGACGGCTGCGTCCTGCGATGTCACGCGTTCGAGCGAGCGCCCACCGAGATCGCCCGCGAAGATGATGTGGACGACGTGCTTCGACGCGAAGCTGCGTACCGGCGCGATCGAGTCGACGATCGCGACGGGCCCCTCGATCGGCAGCTCGTCGTCGATCCCGATCTCCTCCGCCAGCTCGCGGTGGAGGGCGTCGACGAGGCTCTCGCCCGAGTTCACACCGCCACCCGGGAGCAACCAGTACTCCTTCCCGCTCTTCTCGTGACGACAGAGAAGGACGCGTCCCCTCCAGCGCAGGATCGCCGAGACACGGATCCGCGGCTCTCCTGGCATCACGACGCGGACGAGCCGAAGCCCCGAACGCCGCGCTCGGTCGCCGGCAGCTCGTCCACCTCGATCGGGTCTGGCTCCGCGACCGGCATGACGACCAGCTGCGCGATCCGCATCCCCGGCTCGACGACGAAGGCCTGGTCTCTGTCGGTGTTCAGCAGGACGACGCGCAGCTCCCCGCGGTAGCCGGAATCGACCAGCCCTGGCGTGTTCACGATCGTGATCCCGTGCCGGGACGCGAGGCCGGAGCGCGGTTGCACGAAGCCGGCATGGCCCTCGGGAATCGCAACTGCGAGCCCCGTTCCGACGACCACGCGCTCTCCTGGTCCGATCTCGACTCGCTCGCACGCGCTCAGGTCGAGGCCGGCGTCCCCTTCGTAGGCGCGCTCCGGGATGACGGCGTCGTGGCGCAGCCGCTGGATCGGGAGCTCGGTCATCGGGCGCCTGTGGCGGGCTCGGATCGCGCCTCGGCGACGAGATACCGCGCGAACCGGCGCAGCTCCCGCCTCGGCAGCCGCGCGCGCACCAGCACGCCCTCCGGAGTGTCCGTTCGCTCCTCGATCGGCGCACCGAGGGCGTACAGCTCGGCGAGCTTGCCGCCCTCGTCGTAGGGCAGGAGCAGCCGCACGGCCTCGAACCGGTCCGCGAACCGTTCGGCGATCCGCGCGCGCAGCTCGTCGAGGCCGGCGCCCGCGAGTGCGGAGACCTGCAACGCCTCCGGGAACCGGTTGGCCAGGCGCCGCCGCCGGAGCCCGTGGACGGCGTCGATCTTGTTGATCACCAGCTCGTTCGGGAGCTCGTCGGCGCCGATCTCCTGCAGAACGGCGTCGACCGCATCGATCTGCTCGTCGAGCCGCTCGTCCGACACCGAGCCGTCAACCAGGTGCAGCACCAGGTCGGCGACCAAGGTCTCCTCGAGCGTCGCCGCGAATCCCTCGACGAGCTGCGTGGGGAGGCGGCGGATGAACCCGACGGTGTCCGTCACCAGGTAGCGGCGGCCGTCGTGGTCGAAGCCGCGCGTGGTCGGATCGAGCGTCTCGAACAGGCGGTTGTCAACGGACACCTCTGCGTCCGTGAGTGCGTTGAGGAGCGTCGACTTGCCGACGTTCGTGTAGCCGGCCAGCGCGACCGTGGGCGTCTCGGCGCGCTGACGGGCCTTGCGGCGTACGTCGCGCTGCTTGCGAAGCTCCAACAGCCGTCGCCGGAGCAGCGTGATCCGCCGCCGGGCGAGCCGCCGGTCGGTCTCGAGCTGCGACTCCCCCGGGCCGCGCGTGCCGACCCCGCCGCCGAGTCGCTCGAGGTGCTGCCACAGCCCGCGCATGCGCGGGAGGTTGTATTCCAGCTGTGCGAGCTCGACCTGCAGCTTTCCTTCGGCGCTCGTGGCGTGCTGGGCGAAGATGTCGAGGATCAGCTGCGTGCGGTCGACGACGCGCGCCTCGAGGGCGTTCTCGAGGATGCGCTGCTGTGCCGGCGCGAGCTCGTCGTCGACGAGGAGGACCTCGGCGCCGCCATCGTTGTAGGCGCGTTTCAACTCCTCCAGCTTGCCCTTTCCGACATAGGTTCGATTCGCCGGTCCAGCGCGATGCTGGACGAGCTCGCCGATCGGCTCGACGAGCGCCGTGCGCGCGAGCTCTCGCAGCTCCGCCAGTTCCGAGGAGGGATCCACCCCTTGAGCCAGCACGGCGACGATGAACCCGCGTTCCGGCGCGGCGTCCGGCTGACGGGGAATCACACCCGGAATTATGCCGAGGCACCGGCAGAATCCCAGGGTGGCCGCCAACATGCTCGCCCAGCGGACGCTCGAACTCGTCGACATCCCGTCCGAGAGCCGACACGAGGCGGAGATTGGGGCGTACGTGCGCGCGGCCGTGTCGTTGCCCGTTCTCTACGACGACGGCGACACGACGCTGTTCGGCCGCCGGCGACCAGGGACACCGCTCGTCGTCCTTGCCGGCCATCTGGACACGGTGCCGGCACAGGGGAACTTGCCCGGGCGGCTCGAGGACGGAGTCGTCCACGGGCTCGGCGCGAGCGACATGAAGGCGGGTCTGGCCGTGATGATCGAGCTCGCGCGCTCGCTGGGAGAAGGCGACCTCGATGTCGCCTACCTCTTCTTCGTCCGCGAGGAGCTTGTGGCCGGTGAGAGCCCGCTTCCCGCATTCTTCGCCGCCTGCGGGGTCGTCCACGAGGCCGATCTGGTCGTGATGCTCGAGCCGACCGACAACGAGGTGCACGCGGGGTGCCTCGGCAATCTCAACGCGCGCCTCCGCTTCGAGGGCGTCAGCGCGCACTCCGCGCGACCGTGGCTCGGCCGGAACGCCGTCCATGCCGCGATCGAATCGCTGGCGGCCGTCGCGGCCCTGCAGCCGCTCGACGTCGAAGTCGAAGGGCTGGTCTTCCGCGAGGTCGCGAGCGTCGTCCGGATCGAGGGCGGCCTGGCCCAGAACGTCGTGCCGGCCGAGGCTGTCGCCGAGCTGAACTACCGCTACGCCCCGAACCGGACGCCGGCAGAGGCGGAGCGGCGCTTCCGCGAGCTCGTGCCCGGAGGCGAGATCGTCTCGCTCGCGAACTCGCCGCCGGCGCACGTCGTCGTGGACACGCCGCTCGTTCGCCGGCTGCGCGAGGCCGGCCCGTTCGCGCTCAGACCGAAGCAGGCGTGGACGCCGGTCGCCGAGTTCGCGGCCCAGGGGCTCGACGCGGTCAATCTCGGCCCGGGCGCGACGCGGTACGCGCACGCGCGCGACGAGCGGGTCGCGGTCGCCGAGCTGGTGCGGACCTACGAGGCGCTCGCGCGCTTCGTGGGCGGTAGCGTCTAGGGCCAATGCACGTCTCTCCCGTCCTCCGCGAGACCGGCACCTACCCGTTCGTGAAGCTCGACGAGGCGAAGCGCCGGCTCCGAGCCGAGGGAGTCGAGCTGATCGACTTCGGCAAGGGCGATCCGCGCGAGCCGACCGATCCGCGCATCCGGCGGGCGCTCGCCGACAGCCTGACCGAGATCTCGAACTACCCGCTCGCCGAGGGGCTGCCGGAGCTGCGCGCCGCCGTTGCTGCGTGGTGCGGGCGCCGCTTCGGCGTGACGATCGACCCGGACACGGAGATCGTGCCGACGTACGGCAGCAAGGAGGCGATCTTCCTGCTCGCCCAGGTGCTCGTCGACCGCGACTCCGAGAAGCGCCTCGTCGTGACGACCGAGCCCGGCTATCCGGTTCCCGACCGGGGGGCGGCGTTCGCGGGCGCCGACGTCCTGCAGCTCCCGCTGCTCGCCGAGAACTCGTTCCTGCCCGATCTCGACGCCGTCCACGCGGAGACGTGGGCTCGAGCGGCGATCGTCTGGATCAACTACCCGAACAATCCGACGGGTGCGGTCGCGCCGCTCGACTTCCTGGCCCGCCTGGCGGAGCTGTCGCGCGAGCACGACTTCCTCGTCGCGTCCGATGAGGCATACACCGAGCTGTGGTTCGACGAGCCGCCGCACTCCGCGCTCGAGGTACGTGAGCTCGGCAACATCTGCGTCTTCAACACGCTCAGCAAGCGCTCGTCGATGACCGGCTACCGGTCCGGGTTCGTCGCCGGCGAGGCGGAGCTGATTCGGGCCTTGAAGCAGTTCCGGCCGAGCGTCGGCACCGCGCCGCAGGAGTTCGTCCAACTCGCGTCGGTCGTCGCCTGGGAGGACGAGGAACACGTCGAGCGCGCGCGCGATGCGTACCGGCGCAAGCGCGACGTGCTCCTGCCCGTGCTCGAGCGGAAGGAGATCCGCGTCGCCGGGGGCAGCGCGACGATGTACCTCTGGCTGGAGGTGCCGGACGGCGAGCACTCGGACGAATTCGCGGCGCGGCTGCTCGAGCACGGACTGGTGGTCTCCCCGGGATCGTTCTTCGGCCCATCCGGCGAGGGTTACTGGCGGCTGGCGCTCGTTCCGACCGAGGACGAGTGCCGGCGCGCCGCGGCCATCCTCGAGCGCGTCCTGTGACACCGGAGCGGGTCGAGGAGCTGATCGCGGCGCTCGACCGGGGCGAGGTGCGCGTAGCGGAGCCGCACGACGGCGACTGGCGCGTCAACGAGGAGGCCCAGGAGGCGATCCTCGAATACTTCCGGCTCCGCGAGCTCGAGCCACAGGAGGTCGGGCCGTTCGAATATCACGACAAGATTCCGCTGAAGCACGACTACGACCGGCTTGGCGTTCGCGTCGTGCCGCCCGCGGTGGCGCGCTACGGCTCGTTCCTCTCCCCCGGCGTCGTGATGATGCCGAGCTACGTGAACATCGGCGCCTGGGTCGGTCCGCGGACGATGGTCGACACGTGGGCGACGGTCGGTTCCGGCGCGCAGATCGGAGCCGACGTGCATCTCGCCGGCGGCGTCGGCGTCGGCGGTGTGCTCGAGCCGCCAGGTGCCCGCCCCGTGATCGTCGAGGACGGTGCGTTCATCGGCTCGCGTTGCATCCTCACGGAGGGCGTCCGGATCGGAGCCGGCGCCGTCCTCGGGCCGAACGTCTCGCTGACCGCGTCCGTGCCGATCATCGACGTGACGGGCGAAGAGCCGATCGAGCACCGGGCCTCCGTCCCGCCCCTCGCGATCGTCGTGCCCGGCACGCGGCCGAAGGATTTTCCGGCGGGCACGTACCACCTGGCCTGCGCGCTGATCGTGGGCTGGCGGAGCGAGGCGACCGACCTCAAGGTCAGCCTCAACGAGGCGCTGCGCGAGCACGGGATCTAGGCGGGCTCGGCGGGGCCCGTCAGGTAGGCGCGTCCGGCGTCGAGCCGCACACGCAGGTCCCCGCCGGGGAAGTGGACGATTACCTCTCCGTCGTCGTGAGTGGCGGCGGCGACGGCCACCGCGCTCGTCCCGGACGCAGTCGTCTCCCCCACACCGCGCTCCCAGACGCGCGCCGTCACCTCGCCGGGACCGTCGACGTGCACGACCTGGACATTCGTCCGTTCCGGAAACCGGGGATGCGTCTCCAACAGCGGGCCGATCCGTACGATCTCCGCCGGGGAGCCTTGCACGACGGCATGCGGATTCCCGACCGAGACGGGCACGAGCTCGATCCCGTCGACCGTTTCCGGAGCTCCGACCTGGACGGGGCCGAGATCCTGCTCGACGTCCGCGCCGCCGAGCATGCGCGCGGCGACCTCGCGCCGACCCACGCGGACGCGAACGCGCTCCGCACCGGTCCGGTCGGCCAGCCAGCGGGCCGCGATTCGCGTCCCGTTGCCGGACATCTCGGCGGTGGAGCCGTCGGGGTTCCAGATCACCACCTCCGCCCAGTCCGGTCCGGCCGCCACGACCTGAACGATCCCGTCGGCGTCCCCGACCGCTCGGCGGACGTCCCGCGCTGAGAGATCAGCCCCCTCGGCGAGCAGGTACGAGTTGCCGAGTGCGTGCCAGTTCGACAATTTCATCCGCGACCTCGCCAGCAGGACGATCGCCGTTGACCATAACGGCGCCGGGAATCCGCCGCAGCCACTTGCGCTGATAGGCGGCGTAGCGACGCGTCCGGAGCACGAGCGCCTCGAATGCTTCCGCACGCGGGAGCTCGGCGATGTCGCGTAGCCCGAGCGCGTGGATCGCCGTCGCGGAAACGGGTCCCGCGAGCGCGCGCCGCACCTCCTCCTCGACGCCGGCGTCGAACATCGACCGCGCGCGTGCCTCGATTCGTTCCGCGACGACGTCGCGTGGGACTTCGAGCCCGAAGATGATGGTCGGGTGGCGCGTCTCGCCGCTCCAGAGACGGTCGTTCTCCGGGCGAAGCGACGACCCGAGCTCGGTCAGCTCGAGTGCGCGCACGATTCGGCGTCGGTCGTTCGGGTGCAGATGCGCCGCCGCTTCCGGGTCGCGGTCGGCGAGGAGCTGGTGCGCCCGCTCGGCGCCGACACGGTCGTACAGCCGCTCCCATCGCTCGCGCTGCTCGTCGCTCGGCGCCGGCGGGAGGTCGAGGTCGATGAGCGCGGCTCGGAGGTAGAGGCCGGTGCCACCGGCGACGAGCGGCGTCCGTCCGGCCGCGAGCAGGTCGTCGATCGCGGCGTGCGCGAGCCGCGCATACTCGGCGACAGAGCCCTCGTGCGCCAGCGGCCAGATCCCGACGAGGCGGGTCGGCCGCGCCGGTTGTGCGGTGAGGATGGGGAGACCCTCGTACGCCTGCATCGAGTCGGCGGAGACGACGTCGCCGCCGATCCGGGCGGCCAGAGCTTCCGCGACCGCGGTCTTCCCCGACGCGGTCGGGCCGAAGAGCGCGAGGACGAGCCTGTCGCTAAGCAGCGACCCGGACCGCCTGAACGCCGCCGAGCGTCGTCGAGGTCGCGCTTTCGATCGTCACGGGAACGAGCTCGCCCGGGGCCGCCGCGCCCTCGAAGTTCACGGTCGTGTTCCTGCGGGTGCGGCCGCGCCGGAGCGACGGGTCCGTGCGACTCGGGCCCTCGACGAGCACCTCCTCTACGCGACCGACGCGCTCGAGGTTCCGGTCGTGGGCGACGCGCTGTGCGACCTCGATCAGCCGCTCGATCCGCTCCCGCTTGATCTTCTCCGCGACCTGATCGGCCATCGCAGCGGCCTCGGTCCCCTGCCGGGGCGAGTAGACGAACGTGAAGGCGCCGTTGAACCCGACCTCCTCGACGACCTCGAGTGTCTCCCGGAAATCGTCCTCCGTCTCGCCCGGGAAGCCGACGATGATGTCCGTGGTCAGCGCGAGGTCCGGGATCGCCCCGCGGAGCTCGTCGACGAGCCGCAGGTAACGCTCGCGGCCGTACGTGCGGCGCATGGCCTTCAGGATCCGGCTGGAACCGGACTGGAGCGGCAGGTGTGCGTGCTCGCAGACGGCCGCGCACTCGGCCATCGCCTCGATCACCGGCCGCCGGAAGTCCTTCGGGTGCGGGCTCGTGAAGCGGATCCGCTCGATTCCGTCGACCGCGTCGCAGGCGCGCAGGAGCTCCCCGAACTCCGTTCGGATCTCCGGCACGAGGTCGCGCCCCCAGGAGTTCACGTTCTGCCCGAGCAGCGTGACCTCGCGGACCCCGTCGGCGGCGAGCCGCGTGACCTCGGCGACGACCTCGCCGGGCCGTCGGCTGACCTCGCGGCCGCGCACCGCGGGAACGATGCAGTAGGCGCACTTCGAGTTGCAGCCCATCGAGATCTGCACCCACGCCTGGAACGAGCGCTCGCGATGCATTGGCAGCTGACCGGCGAACGACCGCTCCTCGATCCCGAAACGGCCGCGCGGAACGCCGAAGCCGCCGGCACCGAGCCACTCCCCCAGGTGCGGGATCGATCCGGGCCCGAACGCGACATCCACTTCCGGATAGAGCTCGAACAGGCGGTCCTGCTGCGCCTCGGCGTAGCAGCCGCCCACGGCGATGACGGTGTCCGGATGCTCGCGCTTGCGGGCGATCGCCTGTGCCAGGTGGGCCGCGAAGCGGGTGTCGGGCTTCTCCCTGATCGTGCACGTGTTGAAGACGACGACGTCCGCCTCTTCCTGGATCGTGGTCTCCCCCAGTCCGAGCTCCTCGAGCATGCCCTTGATCCGCTCGCTGTCGTGAGCGTTCATCTGGCAGCCGAACGTGGTGACGTGGTATCGTTTGTACATATGAATGCGGGTGCTCGCGGTTCGGCTGAGCGAGGCCACGATAGCGGTGTCGATGGTCTTCGGCTGTTCTCGTACGGCCGCGTTTCAGATGTTCGAGGCCGCGAGGGACCGAGCTTCATCTCCCCCAGCGAGCAGATGCGGCGCAACCGCAGCTACTGCGAGGCCTACGGGCACACGATCGTGGACGAAAGCATCGACCTCGATCGGAGCGGCGGCGACATGAGCCGGCCCGTCTTCGACGCCTTCCTCGAGCGCATTCGCTGCGGGGAAGGCGACGGGATCATCGTCGCCAAGCTCGACCGGTTCGCTCGGTCGAACCTCGGAGCGCTGCAAGCCATCGAGGAGATCGAGAAAGCCGGCGGCGTCTTGATCTCGGTCCAAGAGCAGATCGATCCGCGCACGGCATCAGGGCGCTTCATGCGAAACATCTTTCTCGCTACCGCCCAGATGGAGCGAGAGCGGATCGGCGAGCAGTGGCACACAGCGCGAACGAACGCCGTCGAGCGCGGCATCCACATCAGCCACCACGTCCCTCCCGGCTACGTTCGGGGGCCGAGAACGAACGATCCCCAGACAGACCGTCGCCTCCACCCGCACCCCGTACACGCCGAGACGATCCGGCAAGCCTTCAGGATGGCATGCGAGGGCGAGAGCGACTACGAGATCGCCAACCTCCTCAACCAGCGCGAGCTGCCCATCGTGTCGGTGAAGCACGGCGAAAAACGCACCTACTGGCAAACGTCCCGCATCCCGCGCCTGCTCGCAAACCGCGCCTACATCGGCGAGGCCCGCAGCGGCAACGGGATCGTCAACGCGACGGCGCATGAGCCACTCGTCGACGAGAACGAGTGGAAGCTCGCACAACGTGGCCGCCGCGACGCCCACGAGCCGCGCAGACCAAACCGCACCAGCAACACGCCGATCAGCATCCTGTCGGGTATCTGCCGCTGCGCCGGCTGCTCATTCGCCATGAAGCCACAGGAAGCGGGAGAGACCGGCCCCGCGATCTACCGCTGCGTGACGACCTCTGTCCACGGACGCTGCGGCTCGCCGTCGACGATCGCCAAGGCGCGGTTGGAGGACTACGTGATCGAGCAGTTCCTCGAACAGGCCCAGGCCGACCTCGTCGCCTCACCACTCGACACCGAGGAGGACGGCGAGTGGCACCGGCTCGTCGCGGCGGCGAACGCGGCAGAGCGGTCGTATAGAGCGCAGCTCACAAACGAGGAGCTACGCGGTGAGATCGGAGACGAAGACCACGACAGGCTGATCGCAACCCTTCACCGCACGTGGCAGCAGAAGCTCGCCCAGGCAGAACAGGGGCAGCCGGCAGCGCGACCAGCGATCCCGGCAGCGCTTCCCGCCGGCATGTCTCTCCGCGAGCTCGTCGAGCAGCTGCGCGGCGATGGACACAACGAGGAGCTACGCAGCCTCCTCGCGAGCGGTATCGAGGCCGTCTTCATCCGCCCGGCGCGGAGCAGAGCCCGCAACCTTCCCGTCAGCGACCGAGTAAGGATCGTCTTTCGCGGCGCCGAGAACCTTGAGCTCCCGAGGCGGGGTCGGCGCTTCGAACCCCGCTCGTACACGTGGTGATGCCGGCTTCCAGATCGTTCCCGGGTACAGGCCGGCCAGGATGTCGCATGCGCGACGAGCGACTTCCCTCCGCGTCGCCGGTGGCATCCTCGTGAGTGCGGTTTCAGCGGTCGGGCGGGACCCGTCGACGGCGCACAGGTGGCGGCCGCTCACTATTCGCCTCGCACGCTCGTAGCCGTTCCCGCGCGGCGATGTCGCAGTCTCGGTCTACCCGCATCACCGGTTGGACCTCGCCGATTTGAACCATTTGGATCACGTGGTTGCGCGGAGTCCGAGTCGTCTTTTACGCCTGCCGCGCCCGCCGTGGTTTCTGCCATCTGTGTCGCTCGCGGCTGCTCCGCCCGCCAGGCGCGGCCGAGGCAGCGCTCGAGCGGGTGCATCTCCTGCTCGCGCGGGCGGAGTGGCAGCCGCTCCAGCATGCGCTCGTCGTTCAGGCCGGGCAGGAGCAGGTAGTGCTCGCCGTCGATGGTGCCCCAGGTCCAGGGCGGCCCGGCAGGAGCGTGACGGGCGAGGTTTGCGAGCCGCCGCCGTGACTGGCACACGAGCAAGATGTTGCCGTAGCGACGCGCCGGATCGTTCGCGAGCGCCCGCTCGTAGGCGGCGAGCTTCTCGCCGACCCGTTTCGCCGGCTCATTGCCGCGGTCGAGCTCGAGGTAGAAGGTGAGCTCGCCTTGGGGGAGCAGGTAGCGGCCGTAGCCGTCGGGACGCAGCGCGCCGCCGCCGATGCCGGCGGCGGCGCGTGCCTCCCCGTACCAGGTGTAGAGCCCTTCGCCCTGCCGAGTGAGGCTGCGCTCGACGAGATCGAGGAAGAAGCGGGCGACCGCGCGCCGGTGTTCGAGGTCGGGGATCGAGAGTCCGGGCGGGCGGCGCCTGGGCGCATCGATCGCCCGGCGGCCGGCGGCGGTGAGGAACCAGAGTGGCTCGCTCTTGCCGCCGCGGCTCGTCCTGGCCGGGTAGACGCGACACATCAGGCCCGTGTCCTCGAGCAGCTTGAGCCGTGCCCGGCAGGTGCGGATCCCACGGAAGAAGAGCAGTTGCAGCTCGGAAGTGGTGAGCGGTTCGTGCTCGGCCATGCGTTCGAGGATTGCCCTGTCGCGGACGGTCAGGCTAGGCAGCGCGAGCATCATCGCCGCCCTTATCAGCATCGCCCGGTAGGGGCAATGAGAGAAGGTTGGACCTATCTTCGTCGGGGTTCCGGGCCTCGCCAGACTCGCCGTGTCCATGCCGGTTTCCGGCGTCGATGCCTCCTCCGTCGAAGGGAGGGCCGAACGGAGGACCAGGCGGAGGAGGAGCGTTGGGCGGGCTGTCGGGGTCGCCGCGGCCCTCCGGCGGCGGCTCATCTTCGGGCCGGCCGTAGCGGGCTGCGATCGCCTGCTCCACCTCCGTCCGCACCAGCGCCCGTGCGCGGGCTGTCGCGCGGATCCGCGCGGCCGGATCGTCCGCGTTTGGTTTGCGGAGCGGCAGCGTGGCCGCGGTTGCCGCGGGGAGTTGTCTGCCGTCGTGGCTGATCCGGCAGGCGATCCGGTAGCGGCCGAGCCGGCGCAGGTCGCTCTCGTCGAGCCGCGGTGCGAAGTGCGGCGCCATCCGGTGCGCGTCGTGCGGCGGCAGCGCGAAGCAGAGCTTCGTCTGGCAGTTCGCCTCGATCGCCTCGGCCAGGTCGGCGTCGGTCAGCTGGGCGAGGTGTTGGTGGGCGAGCAGGAAGCCGAGCCGGTAGCCGCGCGCCTCCGCCAACGCCTGGGCGAGCCCGCCGGGGAGCCGGCAGAAGCGGTGCGCCTCGTCGACCAGGCAGACAAACGGCGGCCGAGCCGGGTCGGGGCCGAGCCGTTGCGCTGCCTGCCAGAGCCGATAGACGATCACCGAACCGACCAGATCGGCGGCATCGCCGAGCGTCCGCGCCGGCAACGACACCAGCAGCAGCTTCCCCTCGCCGACGATCCGCTCGAAGTCGGGCGCCGCTTCCTGGCAGAGCACGTTCCGCAACGCGCGGCGGCCGAGGAAGGCGCGCAGCTTGTTCGCCAACGGTGCCAGTGCCTGCTCGCGCTGGCTGTCCGAGAGTGCTCGCCACTGGCGCCAGAACTGCGCCAGCGCGACCGGATCCGACACCGGATGACGAGCCTTCTCGGCCGGGTCGGTCAACAGCGCGAGCACATCGGCCAGCGTCGGCGCCGGTCGATCGTCGCTTCGGTCGGCGAGCAGGGTCGCGAGCGCGGAGCGGAAGATGTCCTCGGAGCGCGGCCCCCAGAAGCGGCCGAACAAGCGGCGGAAGATCCCGACCAGCGCCCCGACGTGCACGTCCTCATCGCCCGCGGCGCAGGCGAGCAGATTCAGCGCGGGCGGGTATAGCTCGTCGCTAAAATCGAGCAGCACCACCTCATCGGCCCGCGCCTCGGGGATGCGCTTGAGGATCTCGGCGACCGCGTCGCCCTTCGGCTCGACATAGCCAGCGCCAAGGCCGAGCCGCGCCGCCTCGAGGTAGATGTTGCAGAGCGCTGTTGTCTTGCCGCGGCCGGTCGGGCCGAGCACGTGCACGTGCTGAGGCAGCGCCTCGGTCGCGATCCGCAGCTCGCCGTCGAAGCCCGCCTGTTCGGATCGCCCGACCAAGACGCCGTCGTAGGGTGCTTCGGCGACCGGGGCGAGCGAGCGTGCCGGTGCCTCCGGCAAAACCAGCGGTGTGTCTGCCGCCCGCTCGGGCAGCGGCACAAGCGCCGCCGCCTCCGCCGCGGTCACGACTAGCGGCGGCCGCACCGCGGGCAGCCGCCGCTCGAACCGCCGCGTGAACAGGAACTCGCGGCCGGGCCGCAGACCGCCGAGCTCGTGGAACTGCGTGAAGCTCGCCGCCAGCCCGGACAGCCGCTCCCGCGCCCACCGCCGCCTCGCCGCCCCGGCAACAAGACGAACGGTCAGCGCAAGCGCCGGCTCCGAAGCCTTACGCCCGATCGCCGTCGCCCGCTCCAGCGACCACGGGTCCGGCGGAACGGCCGCGGTCGAGGCGTACTTCGTGTGCGCCGTCGAGGGACCGGGCGTGACGATGTCAAGCGCATCGCTTGCCAGCTCGCGCGAGAACCCAAGAGCAGCGTGCCGGAACCCGCTGCGGCGCCCACCGCGCAGCGCCCACGCTTCTTTCCGCGCCCGTGACCCTGCGCGCCGCGCCAGCGGCGAGAACACCAGCTGCACGCAGGCGGACTCGCTCTGCGCGTGTCCCTGTAAAGCGGCCAGCACCTGCGCGGCCGGATCGCGCCGATGCTCACCGCGAAGCGGCAGCCACACCGAACCAGCCGGTCGCAACACTCCTCGCGCCCAGCGACGACGCTGCGGCTCGGCTAGGTCAAACCGCGGCGTGAGCCGTTCAACGCTCACACCCCGGATCGCGGCCTCGAGCGCCGACACCACCTGCGGTGAAAACACGCCCGCGCAGCACAGTTCCGCCTCCAGCCGCTGCCCCTCTGCGGAGACGGTGAACGCGACCCAGGCTGGGACGCCGCCTAACCCCTGGCGCAGCAGCGACGACAACGTCCGGAAGAACCCGACCAGCCCCTCGCGGTCGAACTCCTCTGGCAGCAACAGCCGCACGCGAACCGCCCGCGCCGCCGCCCGCCGCCGAAGCACGAGCCGCACCGTCCCGCCCAAAACAGCAAGCGCCAACACCGCGGCGCAGGCGATCGCCGCAAGCTCGAGAACGTAGACGACCTGCGCAAGCAGCCCTCTCAGCAGCCCGTGCAGCTGCTCCGAGAAGCGCATGAGCCAGGGCAGGTGAGCCCGCGGCCGGGGGCGGTGATGGTGCTGACGGTGTGCCGCCGCCGCGAGCACACGCTGAACGCGGTGAAACCGATGCGTATGACCAACCTCCTTCATCTGTTGCGACAAGTCCTCGCAGCACAAGACGGCTGCCTGGCGACGCCCCGCGCGGAGCGCGGACAGCCCCAACCGCCCAGCGGCGGCCCACATCGTCCCGGCTGCGAAATCAACCCTTCACATAACAAATGCAGCAAAACGGGCACAGAGAGGTCCGAGCGTCATCGGCCACATCGACGCGATCCGCGCAACCCCGCATCCGACGGGCGTTTGCGCGTCGAGAACGGCCGCGCGCGGACAAGCGACT
>WNGF01001273.1_pt1 | contig 37093 bp, 27 predicted proteins | sample 5400641 | NCBI WGS metagenome assembly WNGF01 (sample SAMN13153371, study PRJNA577476) | soil metagenome | isolation source: 80 cm soil or saprolite under grassland replicate 2 | place: USA:California | collected 2016-06-15 | reverse complement strand
CATCGAGCGTCATATTGCATCTCCTTGCATCTCCATTAAGTCACTTGCCGTGCCGCGCATCACCAGCTCGATCCGCCGCCGCCACCGCCGAATCCGCCGCCGCCGCCGAATCCTCCAAAGCCACCGCCGCCACCGCCACCGAATCCGCCGCCGCCCCAGCTTCCTCCACTGCTCCAGCCGCCTCCGCCGCGCCCGACGGGAATGATGAGCGGGAGGCATCCGCCGCAGCCCCGGCGTCCGCTCCGCCGCGCCGACATTCGGCTGAGGAACATCACGACCAGTATCAACGCGAGAAATACAAGCTGCGGCGGAATGTTTCCACGCGGGCGCGAGTAATCCGCCTCCGGCTGCTCCATGACCGGCGCCGCAAGAGCCGTATCGAGTGAGAAGTGAAACTCGTCGGCGAAACGCTGCGCCGTGCGAAGCGTCACCAGCTCGAGGCCGGTGCTGTAGTCTTTTTTCCGGAATGCGGGCGTCGCTTCGCGGCAGATGTCGCCGGCATCGGCGTCGGTGATGAATCCCTCCGTCCCGCGACCCGTCGCGATGAAGCAATGACCGCGGCCGTCGCTGCTTGTTTCCTTCGGCACGAGAAGAATGACCGCGCCGGCGTTCCGCGTTGGATCGCCCGGATTTCCGATCTTGCCGACCTTCCACTGACGGCCGATCTGAAGTGCGACTTCCTCGACGGCGTTGTCGCCGATGTCAGGCAGCGTCACGATCGTGATCTCGCCCCGCGACTTCGCGCGCACGTCCTCGGCAATCCGCGCCATCCGGGCCGCCGCATCGGGTTGAATTACATGCGCGAAGTCGTTGACCAGTCCCGTCGGCGCGGGAATCTGAAATCCGTGCTGAAGGACGAGCACGAGCGACCAGCGGAGGAACATTCCCACTCCGCCGAAACCCGGAACGACAAACTGTGCTACGATCGCGACCTCTCCTTCGCCCTTGCGTTAGTACTGCAGCCGGCAGACTATTTAGCCGATGTTTGCCATCAGAGTCAACCGCGCCGCCGCGATTCTCGGAGCGATTTTTCTCGCCTGCGCCCCCGCGAGCAGCTCGACGCGCGGCGCGGAGAGCACCGCGTCCTCTGCACCGAACGCGACCGCGCCGGCGAAGGTTTCAGCAGCGCCGACTGACCCTGAGATTGCCCGTGCCGATCTGGCCCGCATCATGGGCGACTCGGCCGCCAAAACGTGGGTCATCGTCATCAGCGATTTCCAGTGTCCTTATTGCAAGCAGTGGCACGACGAAACGTATCCGGCATTTCGCGACGAATACGTAAAGCCGGGAAAGGTGAGATTCGCATACGTCAATTATCCCCTGAACAGTCACCAGAACGCGTGGCCTACTGCCTACGCCGCAATGTGCGCCGCGGCGCAGGGCAAGTTCTGGGAGATGCACGACGCGCTTTTTGCGACGCAAGCGCAGTGGGAAGTGATGACGGCCCCGAAACCGCTCCTGGACTCGCTCGCCGCATCGCTGAAGCTGGACGTGAAGCGCTGGAGCGACTGTGTCGACTCCGGCAAGATGAAGTCGCTCATTCAGGCCGATCACGACCGCGCGCTCGCAGCAGGGGCTGTTTCCACTCCAACCTTTCTCATCGGCGGCGGAATGGTTGTCGGCGCGGTTCCGATCGCCGACATGCGCAAGGCGGTCGACAGCGCGATCGCGAAGGCGGGGAAGAGCTCACGCTGACCGGCTGATGTGAATTCGCTACTGCGAATTCCGTACGCTGCGGCTTGGGGGGCCGCGCGTGGAGTCGCGTCTCACGTTCCCCCTGGCGGCTCCAAGATCCGGCGCGTACTCGCCGGCCGGGCCGGCCTCCTCGAGCGTTACGAAGAGTGGGCGGCGCGTTATCGGGATCCTTTGCGAAAACTCCTCTGGATGCACGCGCCCTCCGTCGGCGAGGGACTTCAGGCGCTTCCGGTTTTGCAGCTGATGCGCGCGCGCCGCCCCGAAGTGCAGATCGCATATACTTATTACTCGCCGAGTGCCGCGCATTTTGCGGCCCGGCTCGAAGCGGACTTCGCAGACTACCTGCCCTTCGATACCGTCGGCGATGCGCGTCGCGCCATCGCCTGCCTCGCGCCGAATGCTCTCGTGTTCAGCAAGCTCGACATCTGGCCGCTCCTCACCGAGACCGCCGCCGAGCTCGGCGTAAAGCTCGGTGTCGTCAGCGGAACGCTCTCCCGACATTCGCGGCGCGGCGGAATGCTCGGGCGCCAGCTGCTCGGCGACGCGTACCGGAAATTCGATTCGGTCGGCGCTGCGAGCCCCGGCGATGCGAAAAGATTCCGCGCGCAGGGCGTTCCATACGCGCGTGTAAGCGTCACCGGCGACACGCGCTACGATCAGGTGTGGGAGCGAGCGACCCACGGAGACACGGCACTCGTCGAGTCACTGCGCTCGGTCCGTCCCACCGTCGTCGCCGGTTCTACGTGGCCGTCGGACGAGCGTCGTCTGCTGAAGGCCTGGGCCGGCGTGATGAAGGGATTGCCGCACGCGCGCCTGATCATCGCTCCTCACGAGATTTCCGGGGTGCACATCGCCGGCATTCTCGCATGGGCAAAGCTGCAGGGGCGTTCGGTCGCGCGCATCGACACCGCCGCACCCGACACCGATGTCATCGTCGTCGACCGCGTCGGAGTGCTCGGCGATTTATACGCGCTCGGTCATATCGCATATGTCGGAGGAGCGTTCCATCGCGCCGGTCTCCACTCGGTTCTCGAGCCCGCGGCATTCGGGCTTCCGGTGGTCTTCGGACCGGGACACTCCCGGAGCGCGGACGCGGCGAACCTGATTGCGGCGCGCGGCGGTTTTGCGATCCATAAAGCGGCCGAACTCGAGCGCTGCATCCTTAGTTTCTTTTATTCCGACGACGAGCGGCAGATCGCCGGCGGGAGGGCCAAAGAGATGGTGCGCCGCGGCCTTGGCGCCGCCGAGCGCTCGTTCGCGCTCGTCAGCCGCTTATTGGACTGATTCCGCGGGAGCCGACTCCGGCGGAGGAGGCGGGGGCGGCGCGGTAATGCTCGGCTTGTGCACGAAGAATCCCTGCACGAGATGAACGCCAAGTGATTTCACCATCTCGTATTCCTCGGCGCGCTCGACTCCTTCGGCGATAACCATCGCCTTCTGCTCGTTCGCGAAGCGGACCATCGTTTCGACGAGGTTCTGCTTGATGAAATTCGTGTCGATGCAGTTTATTAGGGACATGTCCAGCTTGATGAAGTCCGGCTCGAGGTTCGCGATCGAGCCAAGTCCGGCGTAGCCGCTTCCGGCGTCGTCCACAGCAAAGCGATAGCCGCGCTTCCGGAACGCCTTTAGGCGGGCACGGAATTTCGGATAGTCCTTGATCGCGGTGCGCTCGGTGATCTCGATCACGACGCGCCTCGGGTCGCTCACCTTGAGATCGAGCTCGGTGAAGGAAGGATCCGCGAAATCCGTCGGATCGACGTTCATGAAAAGCAGCTCGCCGTCCTTCAGCAGCTCGGCCATTCCTTCGACAGCGCGATCGCGGCAGAGACGGCTTAAATCCCAGATGAGATCCGCTTGCGCGGCTACCTGGAACATCATCTCCGGGTTGCGCATGCTTCGTATCGTGCCGCGGGCGAGAGCTTCGTACCCGAAAATCTTCTGTGTGTCGGCGACGACGATCGGGTGATACTCGATGTACAGGCCTTTTGTGCGCAGGGTCTCCCTTAGATCGGAGACGCGCTTCGCCTGGTCGCGGTGCTCGAGACTCTTCGACGCATCGGCCGCTTCGCGGATGCCGCGATAGATCTGCCTCTCGAGACGCAGCTTGGGGTCATAGTGCACGTGCGCGCGGCCGACGAAGATGTCGAACAGGTCGGCGATGTCTTCGCCGTGCAATTCCTCTATCTGGCGCGAAATCCTTTGCTGAAAAATCGCCGTCAGCTCGGTGATCTCGGCCTCGCTGGCGACCTCCATCCCCTTCTCGGGAATGTGAAAGAGAATGAAGTCATCGTCGTTGGGAAACGCGACGACGACCTGGGCCGAGCCGAGACGGCTTTCGCCGAGACACTCGCGCATCGTCGTTGCCGTCGTGTCCAGAATGGCGTCGAGTTTTTCCCAGCCATAGATCTCTTCGATCTTCGCATACCGATCGAAATTGAAATAAAGAATAATCAGCTCTCCGCGCTCACGTACCGTCTTCTCAATGGAGTCGAGTGTGCCCTCGACCGTGGGAAGGCGGGTGAGCGGGTCTCGCCGCCGGTAGTCGAACCTCAAGGAGCGGACTTCACCAGCGCAAGATTGCGCTCGACCGTTGCGGCGAGTTTTCCGAGATTGAACGGTTTCTCGACGAAATCGTCCGCACCCGTCTGAATCGCCTGACGCTTGTTCACCCAGTCGTCGAGAGCCGTCACCATGATGATGCGCACCGAGTGCCCGATCGCCGGATGCCGGCGCATTTCGCGGCACACTTCCCAGCCGTCGAGACCGGGCATCATGACATCGAGGAGGACGAGCGCTGGCCGCGTTCGCTCGAACTCCTCGAGCGCGTCATCGCCATTGTACGCGACGGTCACCGGGTAGCCGCGCGATTGGAGGTACTCGCGGATAATGTTGGCGTTATCGACGTTGTCATCGACAACGAGAATCTGCGGCGGTTTTTTTTCGCTCATTCGCTGTCCATCGGAAATGGCAGATGAGGGGGCAAATAGCAAGCCATTTGAGGGCGAACGGAGTTGTCGCTTGACAGCGTAAAGCACCGCCCCGCATGGTAGACGCCTGAGTATCGGGAGGAACCGGTCTCGTCACTGAAATACTGCGTTTCGATCGCAATTTGCGCGGCACACTTTTCCGCAACCGCGCAGGGGCAGGCAGTGCCTGCAGTAAAGAGCCATGCAGTGCGCGGAGTCGTCCTCGACCACTCGCGCGCGCCCGTGCCCGACGTCGAGCTCATTCTCACCGCCAACGGAAAGGCGATCGGCTCTGCACGCTCAACTGATGAAGGCCGCTTTCTTTTCAGTGATGTTCCGGATGGTGAAGTCAGCATCGTGGCTCGGCGCCTCGGCTACAAGCCGGCGTCGGTTGACATTACCGTAAGCGCCGAGAGCGCGGACCGTGCGGTGGAAATCAGCATCGATCCGTCGCCGACGCAGCTGGAGGGAGTCGAAGTTGTCGGTGAGAACAGCCGGCTGCGCGAGTTCTATGAGCGGCGCAAACATTCCGGCACCGGCCGATTCTTCACGCATCAGGAAATCGAGAAGATCGATCCGCGCTACTCCAGCGATATTTTCCGCCGCGTCCCCGGCGCGTCTTTGCGCATGGCGCGGATCGGCAGCTCGATCCGTCTGCGCGGATGCCGGCCCAAAGTTTGGATCGACGGCGTGCCGGTCCGCGACGTCGAGCTCGACGAGGTCATTGCGCCGAATGAGATCGCGGGTCTCGAGATCTATACTTCAAACGCGGGGATTCCTCCCGAGTATATGGCTCGTGACGTCCGAAACTGCGGCGCGATCCTCGTGTGGACGAGGCTGCAGTAAAGCACTCGTTCGCAAGGCGCAAAAAAAAGCCCCCCGATTACTCGGGGGGTTTTTCTATTTCCGAAACGACTATGCGTTCCTGTCGATGCAGCCGGTGAACTGCGGATTGTTCCTCTCCGCCTGCGGAATGATCAGGAACTTGTCCGTGCCGTAAATCCCGCCCTTGTAGTACGGACCGGTCGGAAAGACCGAGCTCTCGGCGCGTCCGAAGCCGCCCTCTGCGATCGGACGGACAAGGCGGCGCAGATCCTGGAGACGGTGCCCGGTGCTCCAGAGCCAGAACGCACGCTCACGGAAAAGCAGGTCCTCGCGCCCCGCCTGCGTGCCAGGATCAGTCAGCGCCGGTAGAAGATTGCCGCCGGTCGGAATAACGGGGCAGCCAGTGAGATTCGCTCCGGTTGCCGGGCACGGGTCGGACGGCTGCTTGAATGTCGCGTAGTTCGCGCGAAGCAAATTCAGCTTTGCAAGGAAAGTCACGACGTCGCCGCCGCGCAGCGCCGCTTCGGCCTCGAGAAGGCGTGCTTCCGTTCCCATCGCGATCGCGATGTCCGCTTCACGCGTCGGCCACACCAGCTGAACGAGGAAAGTGCCGGTTGCGAAGTTCTGGTCGAATGAATTCGACCGCGTCTGGTTCGGATCGAATGCCTTGCACGCTGCCGAGCCGCCGATGCAGATGGGCACCCGCGGATCGTTTGCGCTCCCCGGATTCAGGCCAAGCGGCCCCTCGTTGTTAGCCGGCATCCAGCGGCCGGCGCTATTGTTCAGCGCCCATATCTGGTTGTCACCGAGAATCTGGGTATACGACATGTTGAACTTGAAATTGTCGGGCACCACGTTCGCGGCCAGCGTAGTGGCCGCAGCGGCGTATTGGCCCAGATCCATCTGTACGCGCGCTTTCTCGAGTGTCGAAAGCCACTTCACCGTGTCCGACCGCGCTACACCCGCCGGCGTGAAGGTCAGCGCCGTGTCGAAGCTGGCGATCGCGCGGCCGAAGATCTGAACGTTGGTCTCCTGACCGCCGTAGGTGATGACGCCCGCGACGTCGACCGAGCTGATCGGCGAGCCGTTGCAGAAATTCTCCGCAATGGACATTTCCGCCCAGCCGCGCACCCAGTACATCTGCCCGACATCGGCGAGCTTGGTCGGCTCGTACTTCTGGATGACCGGGATCGCCTGGATCGCCGCGACGCGCGTGCGGTTGAGACCGCGCGCCTCGAGCGTCATCGCCGAGTTTGTTTCTGTGATGGTGCGCGAGTCGGCCTCGTCACGCTGGACGAAGGTATCGGTCGAGCGCCATTCGTCCGCGATGACACCGCTGAAGTGGAAGATTCCCTCGTTCAGGGAGCCGCCTCCCTGCAGTCCGCCGGTAACGTCGGACAGGCGGTTCAGCGCGCCGACCCTGAGCGCCTCTGCCGCTTCGGCCGAATTCAGATCGGCCGGGTTGATGATGTCAGGATCGGTGACAGTAAGGATCTTGTCCTTGCTGCAGGCCGCCAGGAAAAGGGCCGCTAGACCGAGCGAGATGGCTCGCCTGGAATGCGCTCTGATGTTCACGATTGCCATGATTGATTCCTTATGTAAGCGCTTGGGCGCGACTAAAAGCCGAAGTTGAAACGGAGCGTGTAGTACCGCGGAGGCGGCACCGCCTGGAATGGATCCTGAACGTTCTGTTGTGCCGCTGCCGCCTGCTCCGGATCGATTCCGGAGAACTTGGTCCACGTCTTGAGATTGCGGCCTGCGGCGGTGATGCTGAAACGGTCCGCCCTCAATGGAAGGTGACGCATCCAGCTCTCCGGCGGATTGAACGTTATCGCCATCTCGCGGAGCTTGGTATAATCGCCCGGCTCCCAGAACCCGCCCTCGGTTCTCGACGGATGATCGCGGAGCGCCGTCGTCCGCGCCTGCTCGGCGATCGTCGCCGCGCTCGGCACGAGACCGGTGCAGTTGAGCCGCTGGTTGCAGCGGATGCGCTCGTTGGAATTCTTGATAACGAAGCCGCCCTTGTAATCGAAGCTGGCGGTCGCCCTGAACATGCTGTTCCAGAAATCCATTCCCGGCGTGAACGTCACCTCGACGTGCGGCGACGAGAGACCGAGATACATCGCCGAGTCGCTAACGATGACTTCGTTCGGGGTGAGAATGCCGTCGCCGTTCAGGTCCTTGTAGTTCAGGATTCTCTGCCTCCAGACGCCGAACAAGGGATAGCCGGGAATTTCGCGGAGATCGGATCCAATGACGGGTGGGACGCCGTTGCCGAGGGTCAGCAGCTTGTTGTTGTTGATCGCGTAGCTGAAGTTCCCGTCGAGACCAAGCATCTGCATCTGCAGCACCTGGGCACGAAGGCTTGCCTCGAATCCGCTGTTTGATACGGCGCCGAGGTTCTCGAAGCGCGACGTGGCGGCTGTGCCCGTCCCCACCCCTACCCCTGTTGATGGCGGCAACGTTCTCGCTACGAGCGCATCTCGGGTTCTCTTCTTGTACATCGTGAGGGTGACCGACGCGCGGTTGTCGAACACGTCCAGATCCAGTCCGCCCTCGACCTCGGTGGCGCGCTCCGGCTTCAGGTCGGGATTTCCGATGGCGCTGAATACGACGGCCGCCGTTCCGATGTCGGCAAGGTTCGCGCTCTGCGCGGCAAAGAACGGAATGGCGTCGTTCGTGCCCGGCGACTGACCAGACTGACCGACCGCGGTCCGCAGGCGAAGCTGGTTCAGGAAACGCGGCTTCGGGAAGAAAGGCTCGTCAGAGATCACCCAGGAGAAGCTGCCTTTCGGATATATCGCCGTCTTCGTCTTGAGACCGAATGTGCTGTTGTTGTCGGCGCGGAATCCGCCGGTGAGGAACATGCGGTCGTGGAGCGAGAAGGTCTGCTCCATGAAGGTACCGGCCGTCACCTTGAACGTGCTCGACTCGTCCGCGCCGGGAACCGCGCCGGCGGTAACCGTCGTCGCGCCCGGCGGAAGTGTGGAAGAAAACGCTCCGTTGCGCGCGAAGATGGACCGGAAGTACTGGGCTCCCGCTGTCGTCTTCGAAGTGATGGACTTTGTCAGCTGGAACTGCGCGGTACCGCTGGCGTCAAAGGTGTAATCGAAGAAGTTCGTTCTGTCGTTCTCCTTGAAGCCGAGACGGCTGCTGCCGAAGTCCGAGCACTGCCCCTGTCTGCACAGGTCCGAGTCGCTTCGGTTCGTGAAGTCGATACCGAAATTGCCGCGGGTGGTGAGCCAGCTGAACGGGCGCCAGTTCGGACTGATCGAGCCGATGAAACGATTGATGTCCTGCGACACAGTCTCCTGGAAAATGTCACCCGGAGTGAACGCCCTGTAGCCGTTGAGGTAGCTCGTCGTTCCGGAAATGAAATTCTTGGTTCTGTATCCGGGTCCGCCGTAGGCATTTGACGTCAGACCGGTGGTGTTGTTCTCGGTCTGTGGCAGACGCTGCGAGCTTGAGATGAACGCGGTCGACAGAGCGATGTCAGCCAGCGGCGAAAGCTGCAGGTTCATGTTCGCGCGGAACGTCGCGCGGGTAAGCGCGTTGGGGCGCAGCTGCTCACCTGGAATCACTCCGTTTTTTGCGAGAAGCCTGGCGATCTCGAACTCGGGAACCTTGTACACGCCCTGCTCCCCCGTGTAGATGCCCTGGAGGAAGTAGCGCAGTGTCTCCGAGCCACCGGAGGCGTCAAGACCGTATTCCTCCTCAAACGCTGGAGCCAGGGGCCGGGTGTCGGGCGAGGCGAACAGATTGAATGCCGCGACACTGTCCACGATGCAGGTGCCCTGCGAGATGTTCGTCGGGAAGCAGGTGTTAGGCGCGCCATCGGTGCGGCGCAGCACGCCCTGCGGCGAGTGTCCAAAAACGGTATAGGCCGTAGGATAGGTGTTGCGGTCGGTGATGCGGCCGTGCTGGACGAAGGTGTTCCACTTCGCCTTCCCGACGCGGCCTTTCTTCGTCGTGACAATGATCACGCCGTTGGCCGCGTCCGTTCCATACAGCGTGGACGCGGAAGGACCTTTCACCACTTCGATCGATTCGATCTGGTTCGGATCGATGTCGTTGATGCGGCTCGGCGAGGAACCGCCGATCCCGATCGCCGACGATCCTGTCGCCGCCTCCATGCGGATTCCGTCGATGATCCAGATCGGATCGTTGCTGAGAGAAAGCGAGTTGTTACCGCGGATGCGGATACGCTGACCCGTTCCTGACATCGTGCCGGCGAGAATCTCGACGCCAGGCGCTCTCGCGTTGAGGAGGTCGGTGATGTTCGTTACCGACTTAGTCTCCACGATCTGGGCGGCGTTGATTCGCGGAATGTCGTTGCCGACCTCGACCTTGCGCTCCTGTCCGGTCGCGGTGGTGACGACCTGCTCGAGCTGGACGGCAACCGAGGCGAGCACGAAGTCGACGGTCGCGGTGCCGCCGGCCGGTACGACTACCGTCTGCTTCTGGGCCGCGTGACCCAGTGCGAGCGCGCGGATCTCCGCCGCTCCCGCGGGAACGGAGCGAAGCGTGTACGTGCCGTCCTCGCGCGTCGTGCCGACGATGCCGGTTCCGACGACGGTTATCCGGGCGTTCGAGATCGGGCGTCCAGTGCCCTGCTCACGCAGGGTTCCGGTGACACTGCCGCTTGCGCCCTGTCCGGACGCTATCGCCGGAATAAGTGCGGCAAGGGCGACGAACGCGAATTGTTTCACATAACGAATCATTGTCTTGGTCCCTCTCCTGTCACGGAATGGTGCGCTGTGCATTGTTGTCTCGCCTACTTAACGATCAGCGTGCCGGACGCTGAATTCGTTGAGTTCGTGAAGGTGTACGTGCCGGGTGTCGTGAAGGTGCGCGACTGAGTGGCGCCATTGCACATGACTCCAAGATTGCCGGAAGCGCCTGTTCCCACCGCCAGCGCCGCGCCCGGATTTGCGAATGTCACGTTGAAGCAGGTCGTGCTGTTCGGCGTCGAAGTCGCCGTGAATCCCGGGTTTGCCGGAGTGTTCGGCACCGTCCACGTGACAACCGCTCCCGTTTTCCCTTCGACCACCGCCTCCGTGACCGAGACTGTCAAGATGCCGGGGAAGAAGATGAAGTCCGTTCCGGAGATCGCCTGCTGAATTGTGAACGTCGCGGTTATGGGATCGGTGATCGTCACGTTGAACGTCGCCGTTTTCGTTACGCCGCTGACGGTGATCGTCGCCGAGATGGTTACCGTACCCGGCGTGACGCCGGTCACGATTCCCGTCGTGCCGACGGTCGCCACTGTAACGTTGCTGGAGTAAAACTGCGGACGGCCGGTCGTCGTTCCCGTTATCGTCGCCGCGCGCTGGGTTTCGATCGTTGCTCCGCTGGAGTTCGTGAGCGTCACCGTCAATGTGTCGGTCGATCCGACTCCCGCAGTCGCTCTGCTCGACGTCAATGTCATCCCGCCGAGCGTGAACGCCGACGCTGCCGCGATCACCGTGACCGGTGTCGTGTCGGCAAGCGTCACCGAGGGCGCGCCGCTGAAACCCGGAATGTCCTGCAGCCTGGCAATCACGCTCGTCGAGCCGGTTGCGACTGCGGTTGCCACGCCCGTGAGGGAGTCAACCTTCACCTTCAACGTGTCCAGCGACTTGAACCTCGGCGTTCCCGTGACCGTGATCGGATTGCCCGGGACGGATTGCGTGCAGAGCGTGTTGCAGCCGGTGCCGTCATAGGCCGTCACAGTCATCTGCTGCGTCTGCCCGACCGCCAGCGTCGTGGCTTCGGGCGTCATGCGCACGGCAAAGAAGTTCGATGCGCCGGTAAGGACATTCGTGAGCTTGTCCTCGTTGCAGGCAACCAGCAGAATGGCGGCGGCACAGAATAGACCGATTTTTCTCATTAGTCTCACCTGAAGCGGGAACGGGAGGATCGGAGGGGGAAGCGCAAGCCCCATTAGATAGCGTCTCTTCCGTGATACGTCAAGAATTTCGGCACCATTTGTTTTTTCTCAGTGTTTCGTCGATTTCGACGCGCCGACTACCTCAGAAAAAAGACAAAAGAGGAAAGCGCTGACCGCGCTCTCCTCTTTATCGATCCTGACGTGGCCGCAACGATTAAGACGTCGCCGCGCGCTCCGTCACCACCCGAACCTGGTCGTTCACCACCTGAAGGAATCCTCCTTCGACCTTGAAGCGCTTTCCCGCCGACGTGCCGAGCCGAAGTTCACCCTTTCCCAGCAGCGCCATCATCGGCGCGTGGCCGGTAAGAATTCCGACCTCGCCGTCGAACGCCGGAGCGACGACCAAATCCGTCTCCCCTTCGAACAGAAGGGCTTCCGGCGAAATGACCGATACGTGCAGCACGTCAGCTCTGCGCCAGCTGCGCGGCCTTCTCGACCACGCCGTCGATTCCGCCCTGCATGAAGAACGCCTGCTCCGGATACTGGTCGAACTCGCCGGCGACGAGACGCTCGAACGACGACACGGTCTCCTCGAGCTTCACGTACTGGCCCGGAGTTCCGGTAAACTGTTCGGCGACGGCGAACGGCTGCGACATGAAACGCTGAATGCGCCGCGCGCGCCCGACGACCAGCTTGTCTTCCTCGGAAAGCTCTTCCATTCCGAGAATCGCGATGATGTCCTGCAGCTCCTTGTACCGCTGCAAGATCCGCTGAACGTCGGTCGCAACCTTATAGTGGCGCTCGCCGATGAACTGCGCGTCGAGGATTCTCGACGACGACGCGAGCGGATCGACTGCCGGATAAATGCCGAGCTCTGTGATCGCGCGCGAAAGAACGACGGTCGCGTCGAGGTGCGCGAACGCGGTTGCCGGCGCTGGATCGGTGATGTCGTCGGCCGGAACGTAAATCGCCTGCACGGACGTGATCGATCCGGTTTTCGTGGAAGTGATGCGCTCCTGCAGATCGCCCATCTCCGTCGCCAGCGTCGGCTGGTACCCGACCGCGCTCGGCATGCGCCCGAGAAGCGCCGACACCTCGGACCCGGCCTGCGTGAAGCGGAAGATGTTGTCGATGAAGACGAGAACGTCCTGGTTCTCTACGTCGCGGAAATACTCGGCCACTGTGAGGCCGGTGAGGCCGACGCGGAGACGCGCTCCCGGCGGCTCATTCATCTGACCGTAAATAAGAGCGGCGGAATTGATGACCCCCGACTCCTTCATCTCGAGATACAGATCGTTTCCTTCGCGAGTGCGCTCACCCACTCCGCAGAACACCGACTTCCCGCCGTGACCCTTCGCGACGTTGTTGATCAGCTCCATGATGATGACGGTCTTGCCGACGCCGGCGCCGCCGAAGAGTCCGATCTTTCCACCCTTCACGAACGGCGCGATCAGGTCGACGACCTTGATTCCCGTCTCGAAGATCTCCGTCTTCGGCTCGAGATTCGCGAACAGCGGCGACGAACGGTGGATCGGCCAGCGCTCTACGTCGTCAGGAATCGCCGGACCATTGTCCACCGGATTTCCGAGAACGTTGAGAATTCTGCCGAGCGCCGCGTCGCCCACCGGAACGGTGATCGAAGAGCCCGTGTCGACGACGTCCATTCCGCGGACGACTGCATCGGTCGATGACATCGCGACCGCGCGCACCTGGTTGCGTCCGATGTGCTGCTGCACTTCGACGGTTACGTCGATCTTCAGACCCGAGTCCGTCTCGGCGGTGATGCGAAGCGCGTTGTAGAGCTCGGGCAGGTGATCGGGCTCGAACTCGACGTCGAGCACCGGGCCGATTACCTGAACGACCCGTCCGATGTTCTTTTCGTTAGCTACAGCGGTTGCCATGATGGTTCCTTATTGAGCAGCAGCACCGCCGACGATCTCGGCGATCTCCTGCGTGATCTGCGCCTGACGGGCGCGGTTGAATGTCCTGCGCAGCACGTTCAGCATCTCGCCTGCATTGTCGGTCGCGTTTTTCATTGCGGTGCGACGCGCGCCCTGCTCTCCCGCTGCCGTCTCGACGAGCGCGCGGTAAACCGCATTGCGGACGTAAGCGGGCAGCAGCTCGGTGAGAATTTTTTCCGCGGACGGAAGCAGGATGTAATCGGGCTGCACGCCTTTCCGCTCCGGCGGCGCAACCGGCAGAATCGTCTGCGCGACCGGAGGGGTCGAAAGCGCCGACTTGAAATGCGCGTACACGACGTGCACCGCATCGAGCTCGCGGTTCGCGAACCGGGTGATCAAGGAGTCCACCAGATCGGCCGCGTCCTTCACCGTCGGACGATCGCTGACGTCGATGCGGCTCGTCGCGATCTTCCGTCCGACGTACTTGAAGTAGCCGACCCCCTTCTTGCCGACTATGTGCAGCTCCGTGTCAACTCCGCGCGACTCCAGGTCGGCGATGAGCAGGCGAGCTTCCTTTATGAGGTTGGCGTTGAACGCGCCGGCCAGACCGCGGCTCGACGTGAGCAGAAGAACCGCCGCGCGCCTGATTTCGGCCGGCTGCCGCAGCAGCGGAAAGCGCTCCGCGAGCTCCGGCGTGTAAAGATTCGAGATCACTTCGCTAAGAGAATTCGCATAGGGACGCGCGGCGATCACGCGGTCCTGGGCGCGCTTCATCTTGGAAGTCGCGACCATTTCCATCGTGCGCGTGATCTTGCGCGTGTTTTCGACGGATTTTATCCGCCCCTTGAGCTCCCGCCCCTTCGCCATTCTTCTTCCGCTCTCGGCTTAGCGGGGCGTGTTCCGCGAGACGCGGGTGTTATTGAAGCTCTCGATCGCCTTTCTGAGATCCGCTTCCGTTTCCTTGGACAGCGTCTTCTCCTTCCTGATCTTCTCCGCGATCTGCGGCTGCTGCGTCCGGGCGTAGTCGAGGAAGTCGCGCTCCCACGCCTTCAATTCGGAAATGGCAAACGAGTCGAGCAAACCGTTGGTCACGGCGTAAATCACCATCACCTGCTGCTCGACCGCCATCGGGTGGAACTGCGGCTGCTTCAGAACTTCGACCGTGCGCGCGCCGCGCTCGAGCTGCTTCTTCGTCGCCGCATCGAGATCCGACGCAAAGGACGAGAACGCTTCGAGCTCCCGGTACTGCGCGAGATCGAGGCGCAGCCGTCCGGCGACCGATTTCATCGCCTTGATCTGCGCCGAGCCGCCGACGCGGGACACGGAGATGCCGACGTTGATCGCCGGACGAACGCCGGAGTAGAACAGGTCGGCCTCGAGGAAGATCTGGCCGTCGGTGATCGAGATCACGTTCGTCGGGATGTACGCCGAAACGTCGCCCGCCTGCGTCTCGATGATCGGCAGCGCGGTGAGCGACCCACCGGCCTTCAGGATGTTCTTGCCGTCAACGATCGACGGATCCTCGCTCAGCTTCGCCGCGCGCTCGAGGAGACGCGAGTGGAGATAGAACACGTCGCCGGGGAACGCCTCGCGTCCCGGGGGGCGGCGAAGAACGAGTGACAGCTGGCGGTACGCCGCGGCCTGCTTGGACAGGTCGTCGTAGACGCAAAGCGTCGGCAGTCCTTCATTGTACATGAAGTACTCGGCCATCGCGCAGCCGGAATAGGGCGCGATGTACTGCATCGGCGCCGGATCGGACGCGCCGGCGACAACGACGATGGTGTAATCGAGCGCGCCCGACTCGCGCAGCTTCTCGACGACGGCGGCGACCGTCGAATTCTTCTGGCCGATGGCGACGTAAACGCAGATGACGCCGGTGCCCTTCTGATTGATGATCGTGTCGATCGCGATCGCGGTCTTGCCGGTTCCACGGTCCCCGATAATGAGCTCGCGCTGTCCGCGGCCGATCGGGATCATCGAGTCCACCGCCTTGATACCCGTCTGCAGCGGCTCCTTGACCGGCTGACGAACGATGATGCCCGGCGCTTCCGACTCCATCTTACGCGAGAATTTCGTCTTGATCGGACCCCCGTCGTCCACCGGACGACCGAGCGGATCGACAACGCGTCCGATGAGCTCGTGGCCGACCGGCACTTCGAGCACGCGCGCGGTGCGGCGGACCTCGTCGCCTTCCTTGAGCTGGAGGTAATCGCCGAGGATGACGGCGCCGATGTTGTCTTCTTCGAGATTCAGCGCCAGCGCGGTGATCTTCTCGCCGGTCTCCGACGACGTGACCTCGAGCATCTCGCCGGCCATCGCCTTGGCGAGACCGTAAATGCGGGCGATGCCGTCTTTGACTTCGAGAATGGAGCCGACTTCTTCGACGTTGAGCTCACCGAGGTCCGCCGCTTCGATCTCGCGGAGAAGGATGTCCTTGATCTCGCCGGGCCGCAGAATCGTGTCAGTTGCCATATCGGGGGTTCGATTGAGACGCGTGAAAGCCGCGAAAAACAGACCGTAAACTATGGTCTTTTGAGCTTGTGAAATTTATCACAAGCTCAATTGTTGGGCAAGAAGTGAGGCTGTTTCACGCCCGACTTCGAGTCCTGCCCTGCGAAAATCGTTCTATCAGATCAACCGTCCGAAGGCGGGCCAAAGATGCGGACCTTGTACCGGAAATCCGCGCCGCCGCCACTGCCAAATGGGAAGACGAGGCGAATCCGAGAATCCGGGCGACGTCCCGAACGTCGAGGCCGGGATTTTTCGCCAGCTCGGCGGCGGCGACGATGCGGACGAGGTCGATTATCCGCTTCAGGTTGGCCCCGCCGGAAGCGGCGAACTTCCGGCTCAGATGCTCACGGCTCAAGCCGAGCGAATCGGCGAGCACGTCGGTAGTCACCGGCATCCCTGCGTGCGAGATGATCACCTGCCATGCGCGCTGCTGCAGAGGCGTGGCGAGACCGAGCGCGGCGGCCGCGCCGGAGATGGCGCTTCTGAAACGGCCGGCGAAACCGCGCGCGCCGACGAGGTCACGCGCTATCGGCTCGTCGACTCCCTCGACGATGAAGTCCGCACATCCGCAGGTAACGCAGCGCGACAGCGTTGCACCGTCCGAGGGACGGGCGGGCAGAAGAGCGAAGAAAGGTGTGCTCGGAAACTCCGCGGCGAGCGACGCCGCGCTCCACGTCGCGTCGTCCGGATTGCGAAGGTCGACGATTGCCGCGTCCACCAGGCGCGAGCGAAAGCTCGACGCCGTTTCCTCGGCAGAGCGCGTGAAGATAAGACGCCAGCGTTTTCGCGGAAACAATTCGCGCGACAGGGTTCGGACCTTGTCGCGGACCGAGTGCACGAGCACGGTCGGGACGAACCCTCCCGAACCGGATTGAGTCACTCAGACTCCCGTCGCGGCCGAGCTGAGATCGGGGCGGCCCTCGATGAATTGACAGACGATCGGATCCTTCGTGTGCTTGATTTCATCGACCGTCCCGACTTGCCGCACTTTTCCCTCGTAAAGCATTGCGATCCGCGAGCCGACCCTGTACGCACTCCGCATGTCGTGCGTGATGACGATGCTCGTGACGCCGAGCTTTTCGCGCATGCGCACCATGAGCTGATCGATGACGGCGCTGGTTACCGGGTCGAGACCGGTCGTCGGCTCATCATACAGTATGTACTTGGGCCGCCGCGCGATCGCGCGGGCGATGCCAACGCGCTTTCTCATTCCGCCGGAGAGCTCGGCGGGAAACTGCGTCTCGACGTTCGGGAGGTCGACCAGCTCGAGGGCTTCACTGACGCGGGAATCGATCTCGCCGGGGGAGAGCTTCCCCTCCTTTCGAAGTCCCATCGCCACGTTGTCCCCGATGCTGAGTGAATCGAAGAGCGCCGCGAACTGGAAGACATACCCGATCTTCGAACGGAGCTCATACAGCTCGGCCCGCGACAGCGTTGGAACTTCGCGACCATCCACCCAGACCGTTCCCTGATCCGGCTCGAGAAGGCCGACGATGTGCTTGATCGCGACGGATTTTCCGGTGCCGGAATAGCCGATGATGACCATCGTCTCGCCCTCAGCCACGTCGAGGCTGAATCCCTCGAGAACTTTCTTGTCGCCGAATGCCTTGTGGAGATCGACGAGCTTGATCAATCGAACTCCCTGTTCGGCGGAGACTGCTCGACACCGACGCGTCCGATCTCGATGTCGGCGAGCCAATAGTTCTCCCCGCGAATCGGCGCCCCGGCGATGCGCCACAGAACATTGAGCTGCCCGACGTGCGTCAGCGCATCGGCGATCGGCCCCTGAAAAATCCTTCTCGGCTCGACCGGCGCCCCTGAAGCCGACCGGAGAATGGAGTCGAGCTCGACGATGTTCTTGAAAAAACGATCGACGTCTTCGTGCCAGGAAGCGGCCGGGTGCTCGTTGTACGCGCTGCGGCCCGTCGCGAGTGCAGCCGACCATTCGAGAAGATCGGCGATGTGCGAGATGATCTCTCCGGCGCTCCGTGTGTGGTCGCTGGCGCGCGTATCACCGAATCCGGCGGGCGCACCGCGAATGGCTTTCGCTGCGCGGTAGGCGAGAGTGGCCAGTGCGTGGCGAAGCATCGCCCTCTCGCCGGCGATTGCAGCCGCATCGCTGTCGTTCATCCGTTAAGAATTGTGATTTGGCGGCCCAAAAGCAAAAGGGGTGAGCTTTCGCTCACCCCTTGCAGGTCTTGCCGGACGATCGGCCTGTCATTACGCCGCGAAGCTTCCCAGCGCGCGACCGACATCGCCTTCGCGAAGGCGCTTCAGCGCGCGATCGCGCAGCTGGCGCACCCGCTCGCGAGTGACGCCGAGCAGCGAGCCGATCTCCTCGAGCGTGTGCTCGCGCCCGCCCTCGAGACCGAAGTAAAGGCGCAGCACCTTCGCGTCGCGCGGAGGCAGCGTCGAAAGCGCCGTCGCGATCTCGTCGTCGAGGAAGCGGTTCATCGCCTCTTCCTCGGTGTCCGGCATCTCGTCGGCGACGAAGCGCTCGATGAGCGAGCGGTCGCCCGTCGGATCCATCGGAGCATCGAGACGCACTTCGCCCGTGTTCAGCGCCGCTAGGGACTGAACGACGTCCACCGAAAGCCCGGTGAGCTTGGAAAGCTCTTCGGGAGTGGGCTCACGGCGCATCTTCTGGCGAAGGATCTCCGACGCCTTGATGATGCGCGAGAGATCGGCGGTACGGTTCAGCGGAACGCGGACCGTACGCCCCTGGCGCGCGAGCGACGACAGAATCGCCTGACGAATCCACCAGACGGCGTACGAGATGAACTTCACGCCCTGGTCGGGATCGAACTTCCGGGCAGCGGTGAGCAGCCCGACGTTGCCCTCGCCGATGAGATCGATGAGCGGCATGCCGCGGTTCTGGTACTTTTTCGCTACCGAGATCACGAATCGCAGATTGCGCTGAACGAGCTCCTGGAGCGCGTCAGGATCGCCCGCGCGGATGCGGCGGGCAACCTCGATCTCTTCGTTTCCCTTGAGGAGCGGGTAAGTGCTCACCTCATAGAGATACTGATCGAGGATGTCGCGATCCGGCTCGGTCGGAGCGATTCCAGCGATGGCCGTCTTGCGACGGCGCTTTACTTCAGCCATTGAAAAAACACCTCAGGTACTTCGTGTAAAAGTCTTTCGCAGAGCGGCGCCGGCCGGCGCGCTCAGGCGTAAGTCGAATTGAGTGCGATCCACTCGCCGGCGTGACACCTAAAGGCATGTCGTGTAATCGGAAAGCCGGCGGGAGAAGCGCGCTGCAAAATACCGGCCGCGACGCAAAAAGCCAGAGCAATTTCTTGACTTCGATTCTACCCTTGGATATCCTTCGCGGTTCCCCGCCAGAGGTACACAAATGGCGGCGGGACCGCCGGGGGTGTAGCTCAGTTGGGAGAGCGCTTGAATGGCATTCAAGAGGTCAGGGGTTCGATTCCCCTCACCTCCATGGCTCGGAAATACGTTGTAAAAGGGTGTTTGTCGCTGCGGGAATAGCTCAGTTGGTAGAGCACAACCTTGCCAAGGTTGGGGTCGCGGGTTCGAGTCCCGTTTCCCGCTTACAAAGGGCGGTTAGCTCAGTTGGTTAGAGCGCCACGTTGACATCGTGGAGGTCACAAGTTCGAGTCTTGTACCGCCCATATTGCGAATCGACGGTATTAACCTGATATGGGCGCCCGTAGCTCAATTGGATAGAGCATCTGACTACGGATCAGAAGGTTGGGAGTTCGAGTCTCTCCGGGCGCGCTTTTTCAGCACAATACTTCCCGCAGCTTCCCCAGCGCGAACTCCAGCTCATTCTTTGACACGATGAGCGGAGGCGCCAGACGCAGAACAATTTGGTGCGTCTCCTTGCAAAGCATTCCCGCCTCCGCCAGCCGCTCGCAGTAAGGACGCGCCGGCTCCTTCAGTTGAATTCCGATCAGCAACCCCCGGCCGCGCACATCCACTATCAGCTTTTTCGGTAGCGCGCGAACCTCCTCGACAAACCAACGCCCGAGATCGCGCGATTTCTGCGGCAGCCGCTCCTCGACAAGTATTCGCAGCGCTTCACGCGCGACGGCGCAGGCGAGAGGGTTTCCTCCGAACGTGCTTCCGTGGGAACCGGGCGTGAGCAGACCTAGCACCTCGGCGCTCGACACCACCGCCGAGATCGGCACGACGCCGCCGCCGAGCGCCTTGCCGAGCACGTAGATATCGGGCTTCACGTTTTCGTGGTCGCAGGCGAAGAGCTCCCCGGTGCGGCCGAGTCCCGTCTGAATCTCGTCGGCAATGAGAAGCACATCGCGCTCGTCGCAAAGCCGGCGAACGTCGCGAAGGAACCCATCGGGCGGAATGTTGATTCCCCCCTCGCATTGAATCGGCTCGAGGAGAATGGCGCACGTGGTCTCGCTTACCGCCGCGCGCAAAGATGCGATGTCGCCGAAGCAAACGAGCTTGAACCCGGGCGTGAACGGACCGAAGCCGTCTCTATACGAAGGCTCCGACGAGAATCCGACGATCGTCGTCGTGCGGCCGTGAAAATTGTTGTCGAACGCGATGATCTCCGCTTTCCCGTCGGCGATTCCCTTCCGTTTGTATCCCCAGCGGCGCGCGACCTTGATCGCCGTCTCGACGGCTTCGGCGCCGGTGTTCATCGGTAGCACCATTTCCATTCCGCAGAGGCGCGCGAGCTCCTCGCAGAAGAATGGGAGCTGGTCGTTGCGGAACGCCCGCGACGTGAGTGTGAGCTTCGCCGCCTGCTCCGAGAGTGTGCTCAGAAGCCGCGGATGACAGTGCCCGAAGTTGAGCGCGGAGTAAGAGCTCAGGCAGTCGAAGTATTTCTTCCCCTCGACATCGTACACCCAGCAGCCTTCGCCGCTCTCGATGACGACGTCCAAGGGCGCGTAGTTCTCGGCGCCCCAGCGCGATTCGATGTCGATCAGCGATTCGCTTTGGGTCATTGCCATTTTTTGAGATGATCGAGCGAGTGGCGAATGTCCCGTTGAATTCCCGCCGGGCTGGCATCGAGAACGCGAAGTCCGAAAGCGCTCGCTATCAGATCGGCGCCAAGCTCACCGGTGCGGTTGTGAACGTCGAGGATCGGATTCACTTCGACGAAGTCGACTGCGAGAAGCCGGCCGCTGTCGTGGGCGAGCTCCATCGCGAGGTGCGCTTCGCGAAAAGTCGCTCCTCCTCGCACCGGCGTTCCGACACCGGGTGCTTCGAGCGGGTCGACCCAGTCGGCATCGACGGAGAGATGGAAGCCGGCGGTCCCATCGCACGCTCTCTTTATCGCGTCCGCCATCGCCGCACGGAGCCCGCGCTCGTCCACCTCCCTCATCGTGTGAACGGCAATGTTCCAATCACGGACGTGATCGCGCTCTCCGGGATCCAGATCACGTATGCCGACGAGCGCGACGTGGGCAGAATCCACCGCCGGATTTCGCGTGGAGATTCGCGAGAGTCGTTCATCGCCGTGACCCATGATGTGTGCTAGCGGCATTCCGTGAACGTTTCCGCTCTCGCTCGATTTTGGCGTGTGCAGGTCTCCATGAGCGTCGAGCCAGATCAGTCCGATGCGCTCGCCGCGCTCTTCGTACGCTGTCGCGACGCCGGCTACGGAGCCGGCGGCGATGGAATGATCTCCGCCGAGGACCAGAGGAACTTTGCCGCTCCGGACGGCCGACGCGGTGAGCTGGGCGATTTGCCAGCAGGCAGTGGCGATCGCTGGGAAAGCTTCGCGCGACTCGCGGTATACCGTTTCCCGGCGCGGGATGGAGACGTCGCCGAAATCCTCGACCGAATGTCCCAGCTGGCGAAGCTCTTCGGCGAGGAGAGCGAAGCGGAGCGCGGAGGGCCCCATGTCCACGCCGCGGCTGGCTGAGCCGAGATCCATCGGCGCGCCGATGATGGCGATGGATCTGGGCTCGTAGTTGGCGCTCATTTCACGTCCTGGTTTTCTTCCTGATTTTAACTTGGTCGGTCGTGCGATGCCCGCGCATTGGACGTGGGACCTCTTCTTCGACTGTCCTCGGGATGTTATTGTTTAAGGTTGTTGTCTTTTCGGGGCGTAGCGTAGCCCGGTAGCGCGCCTGCTTCGGGAGCAGGAGGTCGCTGGTTCAAATCCAGTCGCCCCGACTGAGCAAGAAACGGCCCCTACAACAATTTGAGTTGTAGGGCTTTTAGTTGCGATAATGTTGGGGTCTGTTTGGGGTCAGTTTCTACCTTATCCAGCGCGGGCCGGCTCCATGATTTTCTTGGAGCTCGACATCACTTCTAGCAGCGTTTCATAGTCGGCGTGCTGATAGCACTTCGTTAATGTGCCACATCACTCCACCCGCCCGCTGCTGCGACGTCTACAACAGGCAAATGCTTACGTGTAGTCGCCCAAGCTCTCCGATACGCATGCCAAAGAGAGCCATCCAATTTGGGAAGATTAACACGGCATCGCCCTGGATCTCTCTCAGGTGGGCTCGTTGGTGAGGGGAGGAAGCGGAATGCGGTCATCGTGAGAGGTTGTCGCGATCAGATGGGCTTGGTCTCCGTGCGGAATGCTGCTTCATTTCGTTAATGCGAGATGGGGCCGGACCTTCCCTGGACGCGGTTGAACGTCTTCTGGTTGCGATGTCGACTCCGGACACTTTCTACGTGCTCGGTGCCGGGGCGTCGTTTGGGCTAGTACCCACGACAGCGGAACTCCGCCACATCGTAAAAGCCCGGTACTCGCACGTTGGATCCTTTCCCGCATCCAAGACACCGCGGTCAGAAATGTATGACCGCGTCATCGGCGGTATTCGGGACCCTCGCGTCGATGATGGTGAGAACCCTCTCAGCCACGACAACATGGCGGAGATGTTCCTGCCGACCATCCGCCCCCAAGTACTTGACATGCTCGTCCGGATGGAGCTCGTCCCGCCTCTTGAGCGCATCGTGCCTTCACAGTATGCAGCTTTAAACGCCGCGGCCTCTGGGACAATATTCTCGTTCAATCTCGACGGACTTGCCGAAGCGTATTGCGGCCGGCGGCATCTAGTTCTCGAACCGCACGGTCGCGTCGAGCGGGAGTTGTTCGAGTCTGAGACGTTTGCCGAAATATGGATGGACCTCGCGAGCCTCGACCTGGGTGTGCCTGATTGGACGGAGAAGATCCTGCTTCGCCCAGAGCCCGATCGACTGTTGGAGTCAGAGGTTTATCAGGATGCGATCGGGCGAATCGCCGCGGCAAAGTTCTTGGTGTTCGTCGGGTATTCTTTTTCACGTTACGGATCTGGCCGCGATGATGAAGCGTCGCTGTACTTCCTCACGGATCAGTTGAGGAGACGACCCAAACCGGTTTTTGTTGTGGATCCCTTCCCGGACGAGGTGTCGGCAATGCTTTGCGACGCCACTCGGCGGAATGTTGTGACTGCCGTCACCGCTAAGTGGGACGTGTTGTCAGCAGCGATTGAGGCCGGCATACACGCCAACGGCCACTCCCGTACTCATCTTCGATCGGCCCACGCCGAGCAGATTATGGGGATCTACCGCTCGTTAATAAGCGACGCAGAGTAGGACATCTGGAAGGGAGGTCCGCTGGGTCGAGAAGGGTTGCCTTGCACGTGACAGGTGCACTTTGCGTCCCCCGTAATGTGGAAGTCGCTCGCCTCACCGATGATCAGTGGGCCGGCTTCATCGACGCGGCAATTCGGCGAGTGGAGCGCCTCCTCAACGCTTACGACATACTCCGGCAGCACATTGCACCCGCCGTCCGGGCCGCTATCGAGCCTCGCCGCGCTGGTGAAATCGGGCTCGCGTTCAGCGGCACACGACGGTCGTTTTTTGCAGTCGGCTTTTTCAGACGCGATCCAGCAACATTACCTCGGATTTATTTCGATCCGTCTGTCGGCGACTTCAACCCTGAAAGACGCGCTATCGGCAAGATTCCGATGCGCTCAATGGGTAGCCGGCGCGGACAAGAAGGCTTTTGGTTCCTGCGGTCGCCGGAGCGTTACGCCGCCACCTTGATGAAGGCCGAGCTAGAGCGTGTTGCGAAGGAGGGAATGCTCGTTGAGGAGGCCGAGGTACTGTTAGAGGAGCGGGTTGTCGCGCTCACCATCGCGCACGCCTCGGAGCTCAAATTTAAACAGCACCCGGCAAGACGAGTCACACGGTTCGCCGACCACTTCATTGGGGTGGAGCTGTTTCCTCTCGACCTGAAGGCGTTACGGAAGACTCTCCAGATAGAGCTGGGATTTCGCATGCACCAGGACGAACACATGCAACTTCGCCACACGGACGAATTGAAGAAGCTCCAATCCGCCGGTGTGGCAGCGGACATCATGTCGTACAGTTCGAACTGGACTCAAGCCGACCTCGATGCCTGGCGTGCGCGAGTAGTTAAGCAAGTCGACGCTGGTGAGGACTTCACTGCACGCTCAACGCGTAGCGACGAAGTTACGCTTCTTGCGCGCGACGTTAACACGCTATTGAAGAGTAAGCAGACCCTTAACACGCCGTTATTACCAGCTCCGGACGTGCCAAGCAATGATCCGTTGTCAGGGGTCCACAACTTCGAGGATGGTTATACAGACGATCAACTCGCTCATCTTCTCGAGACGATATACGATCGCAGTCTGCAAGCCTACGACCGATTAGTAAGCGATTCATTCAGTGAAGAATTAGGTTCGCTCCTTCAGCAGCCTCCCAGCCCACTCGGCATTCTCTGCTTCCGATTGCCCGTCAAAAAGCGCGTGACCTCGCAATTCGGTGCGTCGCTTGAGTCTGGACTGGCTTCGCCCATTGATTCGGAAATGCTTGACGGGAAGCGCGCCATTGCGGTCACGGTCCATCCGAGAGGAACGACTCGACTTGAGCGAGTTGCACGCGATGGCTGGTTCCCTGATACGATCGTCCACACGCAGTCCGGCCGATTCTCGGTCGCGGTCCGCCGTCACTTCGGACTTGTCTCGGTTGTCTGCCCTTGGGACGCACCTGCATTCACACCGACCGGGTCAAAGTCCGCCGCTGGCTTCGCACCTGTAAGGGCCATGATGTACCAGTATGCAAGAGAAGCCCTCAAGGAATTATCAGTGAGCCAACTGTCAGATCTCGCCATCCGTCCACGTGCATAAATTCGCAAACGAGGACTTGTCGGCGCTAGCATCAGAAGTGAAGCGCGGATCCGTCACCATATTTCGATACCGCTCCTGCTACTGGAGCAGGGGCGGCAGCCTGATCAAGCCCAAACCGAAGCCTTCTCGCGTTCAGGAACACATGCGAGGCAGAAGGCAGAAGGCCAACTCGGCAGCCGGATTAACGGCGTCGAGAGTGAGATGTAGCAGGTTTTGTACGCTTTCCTGAGCAAGCGCAGACACACCATCCCTAGCCGCGCCTCGGAACTCTGACTCCGTGAGTTCATTGTCGTAACGCTAAGATGATGACCGGCAAAACCACTCCAGGCGCCGACATACTGAGTAGCTCGCGCAATTGAGATGTTGGTTATCAGGTTGTTGTTCCGGCAACATCAACAACCTCTGCTCGGTGGATATTAGAGTACCAACGCTCAGAAAAAGCGAAACCCGGCGAATCGATTGTAAGGGTCGCCGATAGCTGTGAGTGTGTGACCGCGACCGGATCGGCCGATCTCAATCGGCCTGGCAAAATCGGATCCTGACCTTTTCCGCGCACTACAATCCGCGCGTGCGACCTTTTATGTCGATCGCAACCGCCGGCTTGATCCTGGAAAAGATCGACCGATTATGTGTGCAATATCTGGGACGAGCCACTAGCACGCCCAAATGCGGGCGGGCGCGCAATCGCCTGCTGCGGGTACTATGTGCGGGCCCTGGTCACCGCGAGCCGTGGGCCGCCGCTTCCGAGCGCCCGAGAAGTACCTTGATCATCTGGTCCAGCTCGGGCTCTCGATTTGCGCTAAGGCCCCACGCGTCAGCCACGAGACCCAACTGATCGACCAAAACGTAGAGGGGGTTGTCCGAGATCACCAACTCGCGCTGCGTCACCCACATGTAGACAGGGTCGGTGGAGAGCAACTCGCGCTGCATTCCGAAGGCGCCGAACGCATAGTGAACTGTGCTAGAGTCATCCTCGTCGACCCGGCGGTTATCAGGGGCCACCAACCGCATGAACGGCGCAGAGATGACGCCGATACGCAACCCCGACGATGCTTGTGCGCGCACAAACTTCCGGATCCACTCGGCTTCCTCGACCGGTGACGCGGTAAATCCGTAGGAATAATAACCGTGGGTCCGCGCAATGATCGTGATCTCGAGTGCGGGAAAACGCGTGGTGAGGCGCCGCAGGAGCGCGAATTGCTCAGCGCAGACGCCACCTTCAACCTGAGCGGCATCCACGACGGCTTGCTTGCCGCACGAACGGAGGTCGAGAAAGACGAGGAGCGAAACCTTCCTGTCGTTCGGTACGCTGGCCGCAGCTGGCAGCTCGGGAAACCAGTAGTTGGCGTGGATCGGGAGCGCCTGCGTGCCGACCCCAGGAAATGGGGGAAAAGGGAACATGCGCCCAGATTCTGCTAGCGATTGGTTCCAAACGCTGTGCTCAAGGTTGGCCAGCGCCTTCGTGCTCACTCTGAGGCTATCCAATCTGGGGCCTTCGCCGAGCAGTATCTCCGTCGCCGTGTGCACGGCGCCGTAGAGCATCGGTCCCACCCCAAACTGGCGATGAAAAAACTGGCGATCGGATGCCACCGATGCGCGCTGACTTGGAGACAGCGAATCAAAGGTCGTCACGACTGATTTGGCGGCCTGTCGCGCCAACGCCGAGTCACCCCCAGTCCAGGCCATGTACGACATGCGGCTGTAGACTTTCAACCGCTCGATGCGGTCTGGAATCCCACCTACCGGCTGGCGCAACAGTGCATCTGCGGCGTTCAGCCGCGGCGGCGTTGCGTCCATATAGATTTGCGCGATGCTGTCGACCACGGCGGGCCCTGTTGGCTTGCGCGCATTCACCGCCTTGGACGGCAGCCCGGCGAGCCGCCGCTTGACGAGCGTTGTTGCGTCCGAGTCTTGACCGGCTGCGAGATACAACCTCAGAAGATCTTGGTATTGATCCAGCATTACTCCAGACTGGGCAAAGCGCTCCGCGCAGCGCGTCGCAATGTCAGTTACTGCGTTTGGCGCCGGCGCCAGCTGCCTCCGGGGATCCCACGGCAGCGTGTCCCGCCACGACGTCAACGTCTCGCGCTGATCGGCCTGCTGCTGGACGCGCTGCACCGCGGCCACGCACTGCTCCACGGTGGTGTACCGGGTTACATCAACGGCCGTGTCGGGCCACGCGAGCAGCGTCTGCGCTGGTAGCGGCGCCGCGCACCAAGCGCCACTCGCCGCCACCACCACGGCCAGGCGCGCGAGGCGACGGGAGCGGTAATGTATCAGTCGCATCTCAGATGGCATCGATCAACGAGGTGAAGCTGAAATCGCGCGCCTTGATCGGTGGGACGATCGCAGGGCTGAGGCCGGCCGCATAGGGGCTCCTGCGCGGGCTGAACACCGGCACCGGTCGGCCCAACTGTTCGATGCTGTTCAGCACGAACAGCGGGGACTCCGTGAAGCGGAAGTTCTTCACGGCCTTTGAGATCTTGCCGTGTTCGATCAACCAAAGCCCGTCGCGCGTGAGTCCCGTCGAGAGCAAAGTGGTTCTGTCCAACACGCGAATATCCGAAAATCGCGTGACGAGAAGCCCGCGCGGAGTGCTCCGGATCATATCTTCAATCGAACTATCACCGCCGCTCATCCGGTAGGCGCCCATTCCGCGGACGCCCGCATTCGCGTTCAGCTCCCTGAGCGCGTATGCACGACTGTATGCGAGGTTCGTGAGCACGCCCTGATCAAACCACGTCGCGGGTTGCATTCCCGCATCGGGGAGAATCCCCAACTCCGGGTCTGCCGGGTCGTGGCTTATGGTGATGCGGTTATCCAGCATCTGACGCCCGAGCTTCGAGCGGCCGAGTTCGAGGGCGTGATCGTATCTTTCCCAGTAAGGGTTGTCGGGATCTCGTTCGACGTCGACACGACCCATCTGGCCGCTCAGAAGTTCCACGAGATCGACCACCGCCTGCGGCTCGAGGATCACCGTGTAGCGGCCGGGCTCGAGCGCCACCGGATTCCGTGAGGTCAGGCACTTCTCGAGCGCGCGTTTGCCCAGCACTGAGGGGTCGATGTTGTTCCAGTTGTAGCTGGAGAGTCCCGCCCATCCCGAGGCGGTACCCTCGGCATCGCGGACGGTCATGGAACACTGGCCTTGGGTCCATTGCACATACGGCATGTCCCACGGCGCATAGGGGTCCGTCGGTCGTAGCGAGCTCAGTTCCGTCATCGATCCAGCGCGGACCTCCAAGTACCCCGCTGAGAGCATCCCCTTCTCCCTACCAGGTGAGATAAGGTCCTGAGCGAGCTTACCACGTACGTCGGTATCCAGTTTGTATGTAGCGTCGCTCCAGATCGCCGTCGTTGGGCTGACTAGTCGGGGAATCGGCGGTTCGACTTCCGGCAGACGCTGCGGTCGTCCGAACAACATGGCGTTCCGCTCGGCTGCCCGCACGGCGGCTTGAAGCGAAATGTCATCCAACTGATTGGTCATCGAGCCACCAGCCACGCCGTGGATGAAGCGCGTGACGAACACACGAACGTCGCGCCTGTCGCTGGAGAGGCTGACCTCGTTCCGTGCCCAGCGCAACTCTCCCTGCCACCAGTTCCCTACGTGAACGCGCGTCTCCTCATTGCCCCCAGAAAAATCGAAGACACGACGCGCGATCGCCTCGCACTCGACCTTCGACAGGATCCGGTTACTGTCCTGAAAGCGGATGAGCCCGTCGCGGGGCGCCATCATGCCTTCCTCAGCCGATCGATTAGCGCGAGTTGCTTGACCGCTGCCGCAGGGGCGGCCACGCTGTAGAAGCAGCCTTGCGCCGGTTCGCCCTTGGCATCGCTCCGACCGTAACGGCGCACGCTCGTGGCACCGCCTAGGGCAACCAGGGACCTCCAAAAATCTGGCGCGTTGAAGAGAAAGCCGGCGCCTGAGATGCGAGCCGTGCGTTTTCCTCGCTTGACTTCGTAGAAGCGACCAGAACCGAGACCGGTCACATGCTGGAAGTCCATATCGGGGATTGCAGCTTCGATTGCGAGCCCGTCGCTCAACCCCGATACAAGGTCATCGAAACCCGCACCGTGAGCACCTGGGTTTACTGAGAGGTTGGGCACGTGCTGCATGGGAGGGTCGATGGCCGAGGGCGCGTTCGCCAGACCGTGGGAGCGAAAAGGCTTCCCGATCCTCGCATATACCTCCTTCAGCCACCCGACGCTCTCCCGCATTGTCTGGAAATCGTTCAACACCCCGTCCTTCACGAGGATCAAGGCATCAGGGGCCACTCCCTCGTCATCCCACGCAACGGTAGCGGCCCCGCCAGGCGTCGAGCGGTTCCCGGCAAGTGTGAGCAGCGGCGCGCCCGCTTGGTAGTTGCCGATCATGTGCAATGGATCGTTTAGATAGCTCGTGCCCCCGGCATTCGCCTCATAACCCAGCGCGCGGTCCACCTCCGTAGCTCTGCCGAGCGTCTCGGCGACGAGGCTCTGCACGCTCGCGGCATCGATCACAGTATCGTAGCGGCCCACGTCCACTGGCTTTACCGGCAGCGACAAGTCGGTCTTCATATCGTCGAGCAGCCGGCGGATTTCTTCGTGTACCGAGTGGTCGCGGACCTGCGGGATGCGATCCGCACTGAACAGCTCCCAGCCAAGTCCCGCGGGGGATAGCGCAGTCAGCGAACGCCCGGCGATGTTCCGCTTCCCGTTCCCCGGAAGCTCGAGTAAGAAGTAGAAACTGCCGGCGCTGCGGTAAAGCTGCTGGGTACAGAAGCTCCCCTCGGTCGAAGCGAAGAGCTTCTCCTGCGTCCAGAACTCGGCACTCGGAAGCCTTGGCGTGGCTCCGGGAGTTTCAGACACGACCAACTCCAAGCTCCTGAGGAAATCCTGAACCTCGAACGGAGATACACCAAATGGGTCACGCTCAACGGGCATCACCCACTGCCCGGACGGCACCTTCAACACCGGCGCAAGGTCGACCGCGCGAGGCTGCCCCCCGAGCGCATTCTGCCTTGCCTGGTGTGCGGCCCCCTGGCCAAGGCGCGCCATTTCATCACCGTTCCATATCGGACTGCTAGCGAATCCCCAGTAGCCCTGCGCGAGCGCCCGGACACCTACCTCCATATTTTCGGAGTCATACACCGCATTCCGGCCCCTGGGCGAGACACTTCGGGTGCGCGTATGTGTTAGGCGGACGTCGGCGTAAGTGGCCCCAGCGCTTCGAGCGGCATCGAGCGCCCGCTGCGCGAGGGCCTTGAGTCGAGGGTCCTCGATCGTGGGTACCGGCTCGGCTGCGCTGCCAAGCCGCACCATAAGTGGGCGCGGGATTGCGGCCACAGCGGCCAGGGCGGCACCCGCTTTTAGAAAATCACGCCGATTTGTGGTCACACCGGACCCTTCGCCGATTGTCCAGTCACGGCTAAGGATCCTTGACCACGGTGATCGTGCCTGAGGTCCCTTGAAGTGGGCTGTGGAACTTGAAGGTGCCGAGCGTACGAAAACTTCGTTCTCGGAAACCAGGCAGTTTGGTTATGCCGGCCAAATTGTCCTGCCCGATCGAGAAAGGAGCGATGTTCCCCGCAGCGGCGCAGACAACTGTATTGAAGGCGCAGAGGTTGTCGTACCCCGCCGCCACGTGTGTCGAGTCATCGAAGACAACATCGATTGGGGGAGCGCCTGCAGTGTTGTTCTGAAATGTGATGGCGGCTCCGATGCCGACGGTAATGTCGCTCCAGAAGCCGTACACCGTCTTGCCCTGTGCGTTGGGTCTCGGGCTAGCCGGGGTGAGCACAGAGGTCGGATAGCCTACGATGAACGCCAGCGTGTCCGACTTTGTGATCCCGTATGCCGTCGCCGCAGCTACAAAGGTCACCCGCCCCGGGCGTATTGGCCGCGCCGAGCCTGTGATACGATCGATGACAGAGATAGTGACGTCGGAGGACGTGTAAAAGACAGGGAGTCCAGTGATCGGCAGGCCCTTGGTGTCCGTTAGCCGGGCGGCTAGACTCTTTGTATTCGAATTCTTCGCACTGTCAGGCGGGATCGGATGGATGGAAAGTGCGGCTAAGATCGGGGGGGTCGCCAAGCTGGTGACGGTGACCACCGCCGTGTCCGCGTGGCGGAGATTCTCCTGCAGAATCGACGCGATAATCTTGATGTTGGCGCCGGGCCTCAGCGCTGTTACCAAGCCGTTCGCGGTCACCCGTGCGCGCGTACTGTCGGTGGACGTAAAGGTGGGGGCCGGCAGCCCGGTCAGGGGCGCGTGAGCGTCGTTCACCGGCGTGGTGCTGAGGGTGGTCGTGTCGTAGGGCGCCACGGTCGACAGCGTTATTGCGCGGTGGTTGAGCTCGACCGCCCAGAACATCGTGGCGGCATCCGTCAGCGGAGCCGGCGATACTGGGATGTCGCTTCCGCATGCGGTAAGGACGAGGGCAACGACCGCCTTGGCAACGCGCAACCGGCGGCGATCGAGACGGAGTCGAGTCGAATGGAGAAACATTGGCTTACCCTTCCCGATTGATGCAGTAGGTGAATTGGGGGTTGCTAATCCGCTCCGAGCCAGGGATGGGTGCCGTCACGTCGGACCCGTAGGCGCCGTACGCACCCGGATAGCTGCCAGTGGGGTACACCACGCTGCCGTCGCGCTTGTACTGTCTGATGAGGCGCCGCATATCCCCCTGCCGAAGCCCGGTGAGAAATAGCCAGAAGGCGCGCTCGCGGAACATGAGATCGACGCGTTTATCCGACGTTCCTGGATCGGACAACGGGGGCAATCCCGCGATGCCTCCAGTGCCGGCCGGCGCGGGCGTCGCACAGCCAGCGGTGGTCGTACACGTCGTTCGAAGTGCGTTTAGGGTGGTGAGCCAACTCTGGTTATTTGCCTGTAACTGCGCTTCGGCCTGGATCAGTCGCGCCTCCACGGCGCTGGCCATCACGATGGGGCTAACTCCGGTCCACCTAGTAGGGCTAAAGAGCGCCACACCGTTGCTATTGCTGCCGTTCGTCGCCCATGGGGTGCGTGGATCACCACTCGAGAGAAACGGCAAGCCATTGCCGCCTTCGACGTCCACGAGCGTCAGCGACACCTTTGTGTTCCCTACCACCACGAACGTCTGCGCGAAGTAGTTTTGGTTCGTGAAAGTTGACGTGGTACCAGGGCTCACGGCGCTGTTGAATGCGAAGGCGTATAAGAAGCCGTCTGTCACCCCGGCAACTGCTGAGCCGGCCTCCGGGTATTGACCTAGCGCTAAAAGCGCGCGCCCCTTGCCCACTGCCGCCAGGCTAGTGACGCGCCCCCGTCCCGCCTGACTGCCGGAACCGGCAAGCGCCGTCGCCGAATCGAACAACGCGACGGCGTGCTGGTAGACATCGGCAGTCGAGGAGCCGCCGACTAACGTGTAATCGCCACCGAATTCGAGCGTAGTGAGGGGGATCCCGGAGCAGAACATATCCGCGAGCAACACTTCCGCGTATGCCTGGACCGCCTCCAGCTCCGCAATCTGCGCGGTGCTGTCGGGGTCGTAGGTCCGCAACTCTCCACGCGCCTCCATCGCCTGGGCGCGCGCCTTCTGCAGATTGCCGTACAGAGCAACAATTGGCGCGGGGGTCAGCTTGTCGGCTCCGCTACTCGTGAACTCCAGGAGAGTCCGACTGTCAATGAGTTGGTTGGCGGTCACACTGCCTATCAGTCCCACGTCACCCGCCCTCAGCTCGTCGGTCAGGAGCCCCGAAACGGGGACAAAGGAGTTCGGGTCGCCGGCAAACGCGGTACGCAATTGTAGCAGCGCGCCGCGATAGGTGGCCATCGCCCCGATGCTATTGTGCGTCTGACCGGGATCGGCGACGTCCGGCGGCAAATTGCTGCCAGATAGCTGGTCGAGATTGCATCCCCCGACCAAGCCGCTGAGTAGGAACAGAACCAGCCCGGTGAGTATTCCGCGTGACTCGCGAAGCGGCGCGCACCGGGTGGGGTGCCGCATGGTCGTCGTAGCAGCCGGCATTGGATCCCTCCCGGGCATTTTAGTAGTTGGCCCGAACGGTGACGCGCCAGGTCCGCGGCGTTGGGAGGAAACCGTTGTCGACCACATCGTTCCCTACCGACACCGCGTTTACGTTCGGGTCCATCCCCTGCGCGTAGTTCGTCCAGAGCCTAAGATTCGTTCCCTCGAGCGCCATGCTCAGCGCGCTGGCCCCCATCCGCTGGGCGACGGAGCGTGAAAGGTGGTACGCGATGGACAGGCTGGAAAAACGGAGGAGATTCGCCCGCTCAAGCGCGAAGTTGTGGACATCGTTGGTGACCACGTAGGCCTGCTCGCTCAAAGGTCTCGACGGATCGCCGTTCGCGCGTGACAAGACCCCATTCCCAACCAGATTGTATTGCGTCATTCCATTCTCGTACTGAAAGTTGGCCGTCACCCACAGCGCACCGCGAAACAACGAGAGATTGGTGCCGGCGTTGGCCAGGAAGTTCGGCAGCGTCGGGCCCATGTAGACGGCCGTGTCGCCGACCTGCACCTCGTTCGTCCCGATCCGCCCGTCACCGTTCGCGTCGGCATACCCCAGGAGTGGCTTCGCCCAGAAACCGAACAGTGGATAACCCGCTACGACGCGACCACTGACACCGAGGGAGAACGGCTGGACGTCTGGCGCGAGCTTCACCACGAGATTGCGATTGCGGCTCAAGTTGAAGTTCATGCTCCAACTCACCGGATCCGAGCGCACGACGTCCAAGATCGTGCTTAGCTCGAGTCCCGTGTTACGGACCTCCCCAATGTTCTCAAACCGCGAGACACCGTTCCCATAGACAGACGGGGCAACGGAGACCGCCATTACCGCGTCGTAACGCATCTTCCGGTAGCCGGTAAACTCCATCGAGAGACGATCGCCAAACATGCCGGCGTCGAATCCGCCCTCGATCTCGCTCGAACGCTCAGGCCTGAGCGTGCTGTTCCCCACCGTCCGGAGCTGCGTGGCATCAACGAAACCGCTGTCGAGCCACGGCCGGGACGTCGCGTACAGCCGCAACTTCTGGGACGGGCCGGGCCAGACTCCGGCGCGACCGTAGGCGATCCGCGCCCGAAACACGTCGAACAGTTGCTTGAGCGGGAACCACCGCTCGCCGGATGCGAGGTACGAGACACCGAACTTGGGGAAGACGGGGGTCTTGGCATTCGCGCCAAACGCCGAGCTCCCATCAACACGCAGACCGGCATTGAAGATCAGCCGTTGGTTGCCAATCGACTGATCCACATACCACCCGTAGCTCGTGACACCCCTCGCGGTCTGCGACGCATAGTCAATCGTTGCCGCCCCGTTGATGCTACTAGTGCCAGCGGCCAGACCGGTTACGCCTGTGGCCAGCACCGAATACGAACTGCGGGTGTGGTTGGCGCCCAACGAGACCTGGTAATGGAATTTCCGCGGTAGTGGCGCAGTCGCTGTTCCCTGGACATGTAACGTGCTCTGCATCGAGGCAAACGAACCGACGCGCAACAGCCCGGCGGAGTCCTTGTTGGCGAGGGTTCTGGGTGAGGGACCTCCGCCGATGCCCTCCACGGTGATCATATCTCGCGGAAGCAACGTCTGGTCGTTGCGCGAAATCACGTTGACACCGGCGCTGGCCATCGCGCTGAACCACGGACGCAGCCGCCAATTGATATTGGCGGCGTTGGTGAAGTTCGTGGCCTTATCGCTGGACCCCTGATAGAAGTTGGGGAGAAGCGCCGAGGTCACGTTCACATTCCCACCCGGCTGGATGTTATAGTACTGCCCATTGGCGCTGGCGTAGGTCTGCGTGAGCCAGTTGATCGACTGATCAAGCGCTGAACGCTGCTGATTCTCCCGCGTCAGCGTCGAGGTAAGCGACGCGTCCAACTTGGGAGAGATGTTCGCCACCAAGCGCCCTGAGCCACTCCATCGCGAGTGCTGATCAGGCCGCTGCATCCAATTCGGCGGCGCGGCACCGTGCCGCTGCTGGTAGATTGCGATTTCCCTCTCCGGCAGTCTGACGAGGCCCATCTCGTCCTGGACGCTGCCGGTGAACGCATACGTGAGCTCCTGCACACCGCCCGAGACACCGAGAGACAGGTTTGTATTGTCACCCTTACCTAGCGCGGTGAAGCGCGGATCGTTGAGCGCCTGGAACTTCACCAAACTGTCGACTGTGCACGTCACGTCCTTGATATTGCACACCTGGGCGTTCCCAGCGAGCGTGTGCCCCCACGCGTAGTAGCCGGTCGAGTACTTGTTGGGAATGAAGGACACGCCGCGCGATGCGCTGGCCGTCCACCGCGCCTTGCCCGGCGTCCCGTGTTTCGTCGTAATGACGATCACCCCGTTAGCGGCATCGGGCCCGTACATCGTGGAGGCGGATGGCCCTTTGAATATCTCAATCGTCTGGATAGTGTTGGGGTCGATCTGATCCAGCGGCGACGGAGCGCCTATGGAGTTGTCGGCATCTATGCACCCGGCACAGGTGCTAATACTCAGCACGCCCCCCGTGTGTGGCGAGGAGATATTCAGAGCGGTTGAATCGGACGCTCCGTAGTAGACGCGGACGCCGTCCACGATCACGATAGGATCATTGGACTCGTTCGCGCTGCTAACTCCGCGCAGCCGCAGTCGGCTCGGGTCGCCAGGCACTCCGCTGGAGTGCTGCACCACCAACCCGGGCACGCGCCCTTCCAGTAGATCAGTGACATTTGAGATGGGATGCGTGGTCACGATCGAATCCACGTTCAGTATCGTGACGCTGGTGGCGAGCTCGTAGAGGCGTTTCTGGCCGGTGGCAGTCGTCACCACCCTATTGAGCAGGGCAGTTCGCTCGTGAAGGAAGAAGTCCTCGCGCACCGACCGTCCGGCAACGACGAGTACCGTGTGTGTCGCCGGTTGATAACCGATGTATCGCACCGTCACCTTACGAACCCCTGCTGGCACGCCTTGAAGCGAGTACAAACCGTCGTCCCGCGTAGTGCTCGTGTGGGTGATGCCCTCGATCATCGTCGTCACGACCGCGCCGGCCACGGGGTCCCCGCTAGTCGTGTCGCGCACCGAGCCTCGGACGGCACCGGTAGCGCCGGTATCCGGCGTTGAAGTCTGGGGCGGCGGCTCAGGCTGGCGATCCAGGAACAGATCCCCCGTAGCGGTTTGCCGAACCTCGACGCCCGTTCCTCTCAGCACACGTGAGAGCGCGTCTTTCGCCGGTATGCGCACCACCACGAGCGTCACACGCTTTCCGGCAGGTAAAATCCGATCAGAGTAGTTGAGGTGCAGGTTAGCCTGAACGTTGATCTCGCGCACAGCATCTGCCAGCGACACGTCGAGCAACCGCAGAGTCACGGGGCGATCCATTGGCGTTACGCTTTCGCGTACTCCCGTCTGCACCGTAGCGCGTCCGCTTAGCACACCTGGTTGGACTACCCCGACCACGGGCCGAGCAGCCGGCTGCCGGCCAGACGCTGGATTCAGTATGGCGCTACATGCAAGCATCCATGCAAGGTCCGCGAAGCTCGTCATAATGTGCTCTCGGTTTTATTGGCGTTGGTTTCGTACGAGCTTACGTACAGGCCCATCAACTTCAGCCGCTTCAGCGGGTCGGCATGAAGTGGGATCTTCTACTTGTTATTGACCGCACGAATTGCTGAAACCACCAAAAGCATCTGGATCGAGTACACCGTGCTGCGACTACGATACCAGTGGGGGCTACTCGTGACTGCGCACGATCACGACGGCTGTGTCGCCCTGTCGCACGCAGGTAGCGCCCAACATTGAGGCGAGCAAGGCGAGGGTGCGGCGACTCGACTGGCTGGCGTCGAAAAACGCATGCAGTCGCGTGTCGGAGAGCGCAGTGTCGGCAAACCGAATATTGATGTTGTACCAGCGGGACAGGTTCTTTGCGATCTCGCCTGCCGGCACTCCGTCATAGGAGAGCTTGCCCTCCAGCCAGCCCGTGTACCGAGCAATATCAATGTTGTGGAGAATCGTTACCTTGCCGCCCGCGCGCCGCACGGCAAGGTCGCCTGGATTGAGGAACGTTCCGCCGGTATCGGGCGCACTCGCCGCCCGAAGCAACACCACCCCGCGACTCACGAACGCCTCCGACGGTTCGCCCAAGTACGTACGCACCGTGAACTCCGTACCCACAACCTGGACGGCGATCTGGCCGCCGCGCACGACGAAAGGGTGCACCGGGTCGTGTGCCACCGCGAAATAGGCGACGCCGGTCAGATGGACCGTGCGCGCGGCCGTAAATCCGTC
>WNGF01001325.1_pt1 | contig 37097 bp, 36 predicted proteins | sample 5400641 | NCBI WGS metagenome assembly WNGF01 (sample SAMN13153371, study PRJNA577476) | soil metagenome | isolation source: 80 cm soil or saprolite under grassland replicate 2 | place: USA:California | collected 2016-06-15 | reverse complement strand
GCCAAGGCGCAGGCGGAACCGGCTCCCCGCGGAAGCACGCGGCCCCCGCGACCAGCGCCGCGGCCAGCGAGAGTCCCGCGAGCGCGAGGTGCGCGGGCCGTGAGACGACCAGCGCGGCCGCGAGAAAGGCGAGCAGCGCACCGACGGTCGGAGCGAGGAGCCGGCGGTGCGCGACCCAGGCCGCGGCCACGAGCGCGCAGAGCGGCGGCAGGGCGAGGGCGGCCAGCGCGCGATGGGCCGTACCGAGGTGCAAGGCGCCGCTGACGACCGCAGCGCAACAGGCCACCGCGGCCGCGAGCGCGGTCAGCCGGAGCCAGGGACCTGGAGGAATTTGCTGCGCAGCCACTATCTGACGAGATACAGGAGGACGTATGCAGCGAGCTCCACTGCGCCGAGTACGGTCCAGCTCAGTCGCAGCGCCTCCGCCGACGGCTGAACAAGCTGAAGCGCCCCCTCGCCCTCGCGAATCGTCTGGGCGAGCTGTGTCTCGAGCCAATACATCATCCCGAGCACGAACGCCGCGTAGAGACCGGTCCAGCCGAAAAAGACGGAGGCGAACCCACCGTCGCCCGGGCCGAAGCTCAGCTGCGTGTACTCAACCGCCTGGATCACGACTGCGGAGAGGCCGAGTAGCAGTGACGATCCCGCCCCCAACCGCCACGCGCGCCCCTCGCCTCGCCGGAGCGAGCGCACGGCCAAGGCGTAAACGAGCACGCTCGCCAGCACGCAAATGAGAATCGGCACGCCCCAGCCCTGCCCTGGCTTTAGGTGGTGCTGGTTCCACTTGCCGTTGCTGTTCAGGGCGCGGAGGTAGAAGAAGGCGAAGAGGAAGGCAACGAAGAAGAAGGCGGTCCCGGCCGTCCAGATCCGGGCTCCCACGGCCATGTTCCGCTCGAAGACCTCGGGCGGCTCGGTGGCGTCGGCGGGTGCGAGGACGTCCATCCTTCAGCTTCCTGCGGCCGCGACGGCTCCGGGCGCGAGGGTGGCCACCGGGGGCGCGCCCTGGACGCCGTACTCGTAGGGCGAGGTGTTGATGACCGGGATCCGCTCGAAATCCATCACCGGCACCGGCGTCGGGAGTTGCCATTCCAGTGCCCGTGAATCCCACGGGTTCTCTTCCGCAGGGATGCGGGCGAACACGAGCGAGTAGACGAGGTTGGCGATGAAGATCAGCATCGAGAAGCCGAGCACGAAGGCCGAAGCGGAGACGAAGTCGTTCAGCGTCTGGAGCCCGGTCGCGTAGGTCGAGACGCGCCGGGGCATACCGAGGAACCCGGCAGCGAAGAGCGGGAAAAAGGTCAGGTTGAAGAAGACGAACATCAACCAGAAGTGGATCTTCGCAAGCCGCTCGTTGAGGACGATGCCCAGCATCTTCGGCAGCCAGTAGTAGGTGCCGGCGAAGAAGGCGAAGACGAGCCCGCCCATGATCGTGTAGTGGAAGTGCGCCATCACGAAGTAGCTGCCGTGGGTGGTGACGTCACTCGCCACGTCCGAGAGGAAGATCCCGGAGAGCCCGCCGATCAGGAAGTTGAAGAAGAAAGCGAGCGAGAACAGCATCGGGACCGAGAAGCGGATGCGGCCGCGCCAGAGCGTACCCATGCCGTTCAGGAAGATGAAGCCGGTCGGGATCGAGATCAGCTCGGTCGTGAACATGTAGAAGGGCCGCAGGCTTGCGTTCATGCCGCTGACGAACAGGTGGTGCTGCCAGACCATGAAGCTGAGGAGGGTTACGCCGAGCATGCCCGCGACGGCCAGCCGGTAGCCCCAGAGCGGCTTGCGGGCGAAGACGGGCAAGATCTCGAGGACGATCCCGAAGCCCGGGAGGGCGAGGATGTAGACCTCCGGGTGGCCGAAGAACCACCACAGGTTCTCGTAGAGGTAGGGGCTGCCGCCGAGGCCCGCGATGTAATAGCCGGTGTTGGCGGCTCGATCCATCAGGCTCATCAGCTGGGCCGCTATGAGGACCGGGGCGGCGAGCGCCATCAGGATCGAGGTCGAGAGGATGCCCCAGACGAAGATCGGCAGCCGGGCCCAGGTCAGCCCCGGAGCGCGCATCGTCACGATGGTCGTCAGCAGGTTCATGCCGAGCAGGGTCAGCGAGATGCCGATCAGGATGAAGGCGAAGATGTACGCATCCATGCCCGCGCGGGCCTCGTCGGCGAGCGGCGCGTAGCCGGTCCAGCCGGTGGGCAAGCCGCCACGGGCGATCGCGGACATGAGGACGAGACCCGACAGCGGCGTGAGCCAGAAGGTCAGCGACTCGATCCGCGGGAATGCCAGCCGCCTGGCGCCGATCATCAGCGGGACGAGAAAGTTGGCGAACGGCCCCACGATGAAAGCCGACGTCATCATGATCATCATCGTCCCGTGCAGGCTGACGAGCGAGAGGTACTGCCCGGCCGGGAACGGGTGCTCGACCGGCCGGAGCAGCTCCGTCCGCATCAGCATGGCGTTGAGCCCGCCGATGAAGAAGAAGATGCCAACGCCGAAGAAGTACTGGATGCCGACGACCTTGTGGTCCGTGCAGAGCCGGAAGTAGCGGCCGACCCCGCCGTGTTCCTCGTGGCGCAGGCTCGGGGGCCGGCCGGCAATGCGCGCGAGCGGGTAGTTGAAGAACCCGAGCCCGGCCAGCCAGCCTATCGATCCGAACAGGTACCCCATGAACAGGCCGACGTCGTTCTGGTCGGTGCCGAGCAGGTAGTCGCGTCCGACCGCGATCTGCCCGCCGATCCAGGCGCCCAGGAAGAACCCGCCTATGCCCAGCACGAGCGCGGTCAGGAGGTTGAACCCGATCACGCCTCGCCAGAGCGGCCGGCGCTCGAGCTCGAAGGTTGCTGATGTCATCGCGTCCCCGTCCTCTCAGCCAGCCCGGTGGAGCGGCAGGGGGTAGTAGGCGCGGCTGTAGGGTCCCAGGTCCTTGAGGTTCGGCGCCTCGGCCGTCTGCTGCTGGGCGACCCAGGCGTCGAAGCCGCTCCGGCTCATCACGTAGCCGGTCCGGTACATGTGGCCGTGCCAGAGCCCGCAGAGCTCGGCGCAGCGAATCGTGAACGAGCCGGTCTTGTGCGCGGTCACGAAGGCGATATTGTCGACGCCCGGGACGGCGTCGGCCTTGACGCCGAGCCGGTATGCCCAGAACGAGTGTGTGATGTCAAGCGAGGTGACGTGGAACTCGACGAGCTGGTTCACCGGGAGGGCGAGCTGGCGCGTCTCGAAGCCGCCGTAGCTTGGGTAGCGGAACGTCCACTCCCATTGCTGAGCGATGACCTGGATCGGCAGCCCTTTCTGGTGCCCCTTCGGCAAGTCCGTCGGCGAGGGCCCCTGGCCGCCGCCGGCACCGCGCGCCGTTTGGACGAGCGTGTAGCTGCCCCAGACGGCGAGCGCCGTCACGATCGCGGTCGTCACGAGCAGCCAGGTCGTCTGCGTCGGGGCGTGGCCGCGAATGGGCGGGCCGTCCTCAATGGCCGCGCCTCGCTGGCGGAAGACCACGACCGCGTAGACGAAGAAGACCAGAACGAGCAGGACGATCGGCATCAGGAGCGCCGTCAAAACCGTGTTCGCGCTCGTCTGGTCTCTGCCCTCCGCGCTGAAGCGGCCCGGCGGCAGGTGCGGCCCGAGAACCAAGACCACCAGAGGCACTGCGATCGCCGTCAGCATGAGCCAGATCGCTACGATCCGGAACCCGTGTCGCGGCACCCGAACTCCGCCGACAGTGCTCACACGACCTCGAGTGTCCCGTCCATCCAGCCGAGGGTCTGCATCGGGCCGCCGAAACCGATGATGAAGCCGGCCGCACATGGCACGAAGCACTGCCAGCGGAATTTCCCGCGCTTACCCGTGCGGAACGCGAACGTGATCGTCGTGTGCGCCTGGGCCAAGGTGCAGGGGGCGACGCTGCACTGATTCTTGGCCTTGTCGGGCACGCCCTTGAGGGGGACGGTGACGCCGAGGTCGGGGATGGCAAACGTGTGCGAAGCAAGGTTGGGGTCCAACTCCCGGAGGCGCTTTCCGTCCACGACCATCTCGCCGCCGACGATCCCCTCGGGCCGGCCCCAGAAGGGGTTGCGAAGCCCCGTCGCGGTATCGAACTGGTAGATCGTCATCTTCACGAGGGAGTGGGCTGGCACCCGGAGTACCGTCGAGTGGACCCACTTGCCCTCGGGGTTCTTCGCGAGGTACGAGACCCAGTCGGGATGCGGCTTGTGACCGAACGACGCCACCGTCTGGAGCGTCAGGTGCGCCTGCCGCGGCCCCGTCCGAGTCGCCGCGACCGCGTGCGGCGTCACCATCAGGTAGCCGACGATGTAGTAGACGATCAGCGCGGTACCAGCCGCGACGCCGAGCACGACTCCGAGTAACCGCGTACTCAACGTCACCGTCTCCGCACCTCGAGACGATACAGTGGCCTGCCCCGGCCGATCGTCGTTTTGCATCGGACTCCGCCGCTTGGCGGGCCCACCGCCGCGACGATCTGGATCGTCAGGTCGACGCTCTTCGTCGTCGCGGAGACGTTCACGGACGGGTGGATCGCCTTCGGCCCGCTCATCAGGAACCATGTAGAAACCGATTGAGACACCGGCGATGCAACTGCGGACAGCCTCAGAGCCCTCGCTGTCATGTCCGCCGCTCATATACCCACTCGCGGCAGACTGGAGAACGAAATGACCAAGTTGTCACGATCCTGATGAAGGTCTCATCGGGGCCGGCGTTCTCGCTGCTCGTTGTCGGTTGCGACCGCTCATCTCGCGCGCTAGATTCGGCGTCCGATCGCGTTCCGATGCGGTCGCGCCAGAGATGATGCGCATCCTCGTCATCGAGGACGAGAAGCGGGTCCGGAGCTTCCTGCGACGGAAACTCGAGGCCGAGGGCTACGTGGTCGACGCGGCCGAGGACGGCCCGCGCGGGCTCGCCCGCGCGCTCCGCGGACCGTATGACCTCGTGGTGCTGGACCTGCTCCTTCCCCGGCTCGACGGGCTCAGCGTGTTGCGTGAGCTCAACCAGGAGTGCCCGGAGCTCCCGGTTCTGATCCTCTCCGGGCGAGCGGACCTGCCGACCAAGCTTCGCGGCTTCGAGCTCGGCGCCCGCGACTACCTCTCGAAACCGTTCTCCCTCGAGGAGTTGCTCGCGCGCGTGCGCGTGCATCTGCACGCGCGCGGCTCCGACGCCGCGAGGCTCGTTCGCGCCGCCGGACTCGTGCTGGACGTCGCTCGCCGGGAGGTGGCGTTCGACGACACGGTTATCGTTCTCTCCGACCGCGAGTTCCGGCTCCTCCACGTGCTCATCGAGCACGCCGGAGAGGTCGTCAGCCGCGAGTCCTTGCTCGCGACCGTCTGGGGCTACAACTTCGACCCCGGATCCAACGTCGTCGACGTCTGCATTCGGCGCCTTCGCAAGAAGCTCGGCTCTCACGCCCCGATCGAGACGGTTCACCATGCGGGCTATCGAGTGGCCGCGGCCTAGCTGGTTCGATCTCGGGTGGGGGATTCTCGCCCTCGCCAGCCTCCTCTCGATGATCGTCTGGCCGGGCTGGGAGACCGTCCCGGTCCACGTCGTCTGGATCGGCCTGATCCTCCTCTACGGCTTCCGAGCCTGGCGGCTGTCCTCGGCCGAAGGCGTGCTCGCCGCGGTGATCGTGCTCGCGGGCGGCTCGATTCTGGCCGACGCCTTCGAGGGCTTCCAGCTCTGGGGAGAGCTGTTCGAGGTGCCGCTCATGGCCGCAATAGTCGCGCTGATGGTCTGGAACACGCGTCGCCGTCAGCAGGCGGTCGAGGCGCAGACCCGCCTGGTCGAGCGGCAGGAGCAGTTCCTCCACGACGCCTCGCACGAGCTGCGGACGCCGGTGACGATCGCCCGCGGACACCTCGAGCTCCTGCTCGGAGCAGAGCCGGCGCCGGAGATCGATGTGGCGCTCGATGAGCTGTCCCGGATCGAGGCGATCGTCGAGAGGCTGCTGCTCTTGGCGAAGGCCGCCCAGCCGGATTTCGTCGTCGCAGCGGACCTCGGTCTCGAGCAATTCCTGGAGGAGGTCTTCATGCGGTGGGCCGAGGTCGCCCCGCGCGCCTGGCAGTTGGGTGAGCTCGCGCCCGGGACCGTGACCGTGGATGCCGAGGCCATCAGGGCCGTGCTCGACGCGCTGCTGGAGAACGCTGTCAGGTACACGGAGCCGCTAGACGTCATCGAGTTGCGCGCCCACGGCGAGGGGACCGAGGCGGTGATCGAGATCGTCGACCACGGCTGCGGAGTCGACCCGGCGAACATGGACCGGATCTTCGAGCGCTTCGCCCGGACGGACGTCGCACGAGGCCGCGACAAGGGCGGTGTCGGTCTGGGACTCGCGATCGTGGACGCGATCGCCAAGGCCCACGGAGGACGCTGCACGGTTCGGAGCTCCGACGGCGCGACGGTGTTCGCCCTCCACTTGCCGCGGTTCCGGCCGGCAGGCGCAACCCCGGATGGGGAGGCTGCGGTCGCGGAGACGCCGGCGGCCGGGAGCCTCGTCCGGCGCGGCTGACGGCAGGCCGCCAGCGGTGCCTCGAGACGATCCGGCCGCGCGTCAGGTCGTACGGCGAGAGCTCGACGTTGATCCGAGCGCTGGGGACTGAGACCCAGAAGCCCCGCCGGGTAGCGGGGCTTCTGGGCATTTCTGAAGCTGTGCCGCACAGCGGCGGCAGAGAGGTTGTGCCTTTATGAAGGGGGCCGGTGAGTTGCGGACGTTCAGCTGCGGGGTGGCGGTCTCCTGAGTTGTTGTGACGCGTGAGCGTGGTGGCCCTGCCTTATATCGGCGCGCGTGGTGTCGGCGCAGGATGTCTGGTTGGGGCTCTCGCGGTGGCTCATTCCGTAGCGGGCGTCGACGGGTGTCGGCGGCAGGGACAACCGGGAGCTCGCCGCAAGCTTGATCCGTTCGGTGGGGCTCGACCACAGCCTGTAGGGGTCGAAAATCCCAATTCGCTGTGATGGGGTTCGACTGCTGGCGCCTGGAGGTGAAGGTTGTCTCAGCCGCCGTTCGGGCCCTGGGTCGGTCGCGTCGGCGAGTGCGGTGGTGAGGAGATGGTGAGGAAACGGTAGGTCCAGTCTTCGGCGTAGGGCGGGAATCGGCGAAGACGAGGTGGACTTCGGGGTAGCGCACCTCGAGCCTGGCGAGCTGGTCGGCGAGCCAGTTGCCGTTGACGCGTTCCAGCTTGTGGAGGGCCAAGTATCTGGCCTCGACAACGACAGCGGCAAGCGGGAGCTCGGCCAGGCGTTGCAGCTGGAAGGCGAGCGTTCCGTCGGAGAGCGTGGCGGCGAGGTTGTCGAGGCTTTTGCGCTCGACCGCGGCGAGCACGCTCCCGTCTGGGGCGGAGACCGAGTAGTCGCCCGCCGGGACCGTCGCCCGGACCGTCTCCACCTGGCTTTCAGGAGGGCGTGCTTCGCTATGGGGAGCCGAAACCGAAACGAGGGAGCGAAGACGTGACCACGACCATCCTTCTCAACCTCTTCCTGGTCACGGCTGCCGTCGCGGCGCTTGCCGCCGTCTGCCGCATCCCTTATCGCGTCGGCGACAGCGAGCGCGAGCACGCCGCTAAGCCCGAGCCACTTTACGAAGTCGAGGACGAGCGGCAGGCAGTGTAGGGACGCGACCTCCGAGATCACGGGGAAGGCCGCTGAGCCTGGGCCTTCCCCGGCGCAGGGGTCGATAAAGCCTTTAGCTGTCGATGGCTACTTCGGTTCCGGGCCGTCTCTCTTGCCAGAGAGCAATCTTCATCACGAGGTCGAGCTCAGCGGCAACGGGGGACAGAGTCTCGGACAGGAAGACCTCGGCTTCGGCTGGATCACGCGGTCGGCAGCGGAACCCGCGGCGGGAGAGATGGGCGCAGAGATCAGGAAGAAGCTCCGGGTCGTTGATCCGAATAGCGACGGTCCTCGAACGGCCTAGCCCTGTCCTCAGAATCAACCGTCTGGATCTGGACACGGACGTGGCGGGGATCGGCCCCGGCGAACTGAGAAAGGCGATCTCGCGTTCGATCCGCCTTCGCCCGAACAGCAGGAGTGTTGCCGCGCTGCTGATGCCAGCCGTGAGCAGCAGCGCGCCGATCAGCGCCAGTCCGAAAAACAGGAGCGTGATACCGGCGCCGCTCGCCACGAGCGCAGCCGCATACGCGGCAAGCATCAGCGCGCCGGCGCGATCATGGTGCGGTTCGCGTTCTGGCCGCCGCTCACCGCCGTCCACCTGCATCGCCTGAAAACCCTCGCCGCTTCCGATTGCTCGACCCACGAGCGTTAGCTCCCAGCCGGGACCGAACGCACAGTCACCCGCCAGCCTACTCCTGTTGCGGTTCACCGTCCGCACGACATTCCTGATCTCAGACGCGCGTGCATCTACCGCCGGAGCAACTGCACGGACGGCCTGCCCGAGCGCGTGATCTGAACGACGTCCCACATCCCTGCCCGCTCCTGCTCTGGTACGAGGCTCGCGAGCCGGTAGACGCCCGTCGTCGAGGCGACGAAGGTGAAGCTGGCCGCCTTTCTCGGAGCAAGCCCGCGCTCGGGGTTGCGTGAGCTCGCACCCGGGAACGAAGGCGTGATCCTCCCGACCCCCTGAACGATCGCGCAGGAGTAACGGACACTCGCGCTTCGATCGATGCAGCGAACTGTCACCTTCCAGCCGCGCGGGATCCTCACGAGCACCGCGCCCTTGCCGTAGCCGTTGAAGTTGAAGCCGCTGTAGACACCGTTGTAGCCAGCAATCGCCGTAACGGTCCCCGTCCGACGAGCGAGGCTGTACGAGAGCCACCGGTCCAGCGGTAGCGGCTTCGGAGCCGAACCGCCGCAGGCAGGGGCTTCGAAGCCGACCGCGACAGCCACCGCTGCACAGGCCCAACGCAGTGTCATTCGAGAACTATCGCTCCGTCTTTGGGTGATGAAGACGGCCGGCGTGTCCACGCGAATGCAGCTCGGCTGGCAGGCGGCAGAGAAGGGCGACACGTAGGGCGAGGCGGGGGTTCAAGAACCTTGATCACAGTTTGGCAGGGTCGCCGAGATAGCGGCTCCGGGTAGGCGATTTCCGCTTTCTGGAGGTCGCGGGTGCTCTGGTCGCTTGCTTACTTGGTGGTTTGCCTGGGGTGCGCAAACTCGGTTCGCCCGGAAACAGGGCCGTCTCCGCGGGTGGCCTCGCGCGAATCGAGTTTGCGCACCTATATGGAGGGGGCTAGGCTCGCCAGTGGCGGCGGTCGGGTAGGTGGCGTGCGGGGTGTGCGGCGGCCCGAACCTAGATCGGCGCGCGCTGATGCGGCGCAGGAGGTCTGGTTGGGGTTCCTGCGGCGGCTCATTCCCCGACTGGGGCAGGCTGGTCTGCCAGGTGCGCTGGGAGCTCGCCGCAAGCTGTCTCCGATCGTTTGGGCCTTCGTGGTTCGCACGGGGGTGGTTGGGAGGTCAGGCAGCTTCCGCTCGAGCAGGACGTGGTAGCTGCGGCGGGCGATCTTGCGCGCGACGGTCAACCGGGCGCGGCCGCGGCCACAGCGGCGGACGGTCCTCCTGTCGAGATGGTGGTCGGGGCTCGTGTGGCGGTGGCTGTGGTTGGCGGCCTCGACGAGGGCCCAGCGGAGGTGGCGTGATCCTTGCTTGGCGAGACGGCCGCGGCGCTTGCTCTCCGCCGACTCGAGCACGCTCGGGTCAAGGCCGCCGGCGCGCACCAGCTGCCGTGGCCGCTGGAAGCGGCGGGCCTCGCCGATCTCGGCGAGCAGGTGACAGGCGAGGATCGGGCCGACACCGAAGATCGTCTCCAGCGCCTGACAGCGGCGGTCGGCGCGCGCGTAGCGGCGCAGCTCGCTCTCGACCGGCTCGAGCTGCTCCTCGAGCGCAGCCATCACCGCCACGATCCGTCGACCTGCGCACGCACGTGCGGGTCGAGCTCGAGCGCAGCGACCCAGCGGCGGCCCTCCCCGGTCAGGAGGCGCCCGCGCGAGCAGGACCAGCCCTCGTGCGCAAGCAGCGCATGCAGCCGCTCCGCTCAGCCGGTGCGCTCACCCGCGAGTGCCTTTCCGCAGCCGCCTCCGGTCGCGCAATCGCTGGATCTCCTCCGGTGGCAACCAGGGCTCGCCCTCCGACAGCAGGGCGCGCGCCAGCAACAGCGCGAGCCAGCGCGCATCCAGCCGGTCGGTCTTCGGCTGACGCCGACGACCCCGCAGCGCGCTCGCCCACCCGGATCGACCAGGTGCACCTCGAAGCCATGCCGCTCGAGCTCGCGCGCCACCCAGCGCCAGCCTGTCGTCGCCTCGATCGCGACCGCCGCCAGCTTCCCCTGCCAGTGCATCGCCCAGTCGCCGAGCCGCTCGCGCGAGGGCTCGAGCCCGGCACGCGCTCAGCTCACCGGTGCCCGGATCGAGCACCACCGCCTGGAACACCGCCTTGTGGATATCGATGCCTGCGTACAACATCTGCCGGGGCCTCCCTTCGTGACGGAAGTTGGGCCGCGAACCTACTGCGGCTCTTGGAGGCCCCCTCCACTACATCCCTACGGGCCTGAAAGCCCTTTCAATCCGCGCTCTCAGCGGTGGCGGCCAGCGCCAAGCCGAAGACGTCTCCGCGACGTCGATGAAGTAGCCCTCCCCGAGGGGTAGAACGGCTCTCAGAGCTCCTGGGGGCTACTTGCAGACCAGCGCGGCTGGGGGGTAGCGGCTGCCGAAGTAGTCCTGGTACTGGTACCTGCGGAAGTGATCAGTCGCGACCGTCACGGTGCCGGCGACGACGTAGCAGTGTTTCTCGTGGTGGCTTGCTTGACGGCCGAACCACCCACCGGCGAATCCGAGCCCGAGCCCCACAGTGAGGAGCAGCAGAACGATCGTTCTCACGCGGCCTTCTCCTTCCCTCCTCGGTCCGGGATGGGATCTTCCCTCCACTTGAGGCTTGCGGTGGTGATGTCGCATTTCGGCTCTTCTGCGACACGCGAGGAGATCCCGCCGAGCGCACCGCGGCGCCCCGGCAGACCGATCCGAACGGTATGGGTCGCCGTAGGGCGTGGGGTGCACAAACTCGGTCGGCCCTAGGTGCGAGTGTCGGCGGCGCGCGTAGTTGAGGTCGGGGTAGCGTCGGCGTTCCCGTCTTCTGGAGGTTGTTCTTGGCCGTGTCGTTGGTGTACGTCCTTGTCTGCCGTCTGTTCGAACTGGGTCGTGCTGCTCGGGCGCGGCGAGCGCTCGAAGGAGCTCGAGATCCTGGTGTGTTGCGGCACGAGCTCTCGGTCCTGCGGCGGCAGGTGACGAGGCCGCAATTCGCACCGCGCGACCGGCTTCTGCTGGCTGCGCTCAGCCGGGTGCTGCCACGTCGCTCGTGGCAGGCGTTCTTGGTCAGGCCGGAGACGCTGTTGCGCTGGCATCGGCGGCTTGTCGCCCGCCACTGGACCTACCCGCACCGGGCTTCCGGTCGACCGCCGATCGACGGCGAAGTGCGCGAGCTGGTCCTGCGACTGGCGCGCGAGAACAGCAGCTGGGGCTACGTCCGGATCGTCGGCGAGCTGCGAAAGCTCGGGATCGACGTCTCCGCGACGCTGGTGCGCAACGTGCTCCGGGCGGCCGGTCTTCCGCCAGCGGCTCAGCGCGGCCAGCTGGACTGGCGCTCGTTCCTGCGCCAGCACGCGGCGACCACGCTAGCCTGCGACTTCCTCACCGTCGACACCGTCTTGCTGCGCCGGCTGTACGTGCTCGTCTTCATCAGCATCGGCAGCCGCCGGATCGAATACGTCGCCTGCACGAGTAACCCCGACGGCGCCTGGATGCTGCAGGAAGCGCGCAACCTACTGATGGACCTGGACGATCGCGACCAGCGGCGGCGGTTCCTGATCCACGACCGCGACCCGAAGTTCAGGCGCGCCTTCGACGCCATCTTCCACGGCGAGGGGATGAGAGTCATCCGGACTCCCGTCCGAGCGTCGAACGCGCACGCGCACATCGAGCGCTGGGTCGGCAGCGCACGGCGAGAGTGCCTCGACCGCCTGCTGATCTTCAATCGCCGCCAACTGGAGCGCGTACTCCACGTCTATGTGGGGCACTACAACGAACGGCGCCCACACCGCGCTCTCGACCTCCAAGCGCCCGACCCGCGCGCGATGCCCTCGGCGAGAGGCCATCCCGCCGGCCCAGCGACGGCGATCCGACGACGAGACCTGCTCGGCGGACTGATCCACGAATACGAACCCGCCGCAGCATGAGACCGAGTAAATGCACCCCACGGGCCTCTGGATCGTGAAGCCGGTCGGCCTCGGAGACTTCTGATGTCGAAGGCACCGGCGCGCGCCCGAAGCGCGCGCTCGTGTCACTATCAACGGTCGCGTTGAATGAAGGCGAGGGTCGCCCCGACCGAGGCGCGGATTAGGTTCGACGTCGCAGCGCTCGCCGCCATTCGCGTCCGACCGCTTGCGCCGGCGGAGCGCCTATGAGTCCGCCCATTCCGACATACGGGTTCAAGAACCAGATCCGATACAGCCGCCGTCCCGCACGAACTATCAAGCCAATTCCCCAGAACCACCATGGGAAGCTGACACTGCCCTCGTCGAGCTCGACGTCTAGCACAACTTCGCCGCTCGCCGCCACGAACCGGAGTGCGCGTCCATCTAATTCGAGCATTCCTTCATCACAATCCAAGAGCCCGCGGGCGATCCAGGCCGGAGATCGCATTCGTATCGAATTCACGCTTCTCTACCTTAAAGCCAAGACTTCGAGTCCAGCGCTAGTCCGGTATTCAGTCAGTGGCAACCTGGCGCGCCCGACAGCGGCTCACAAGCAAGCCGAAGCCGTTGCCGTGGTTGCGACCGGTTGCCGATCGGAGCGCATGGCAAGGAGGGGGGTCGAGGCCCACACTTCCGCGGGTCAAACTCGAAAGGAGACCTCGAGCGCGCCGAGCGGCCCCAGGTCGGCGCGCCACCGCTCGCCCGCAGTGACCTCGATCGGGGGCACGACCGAGCCCGCGATCACCACCTCGCCCTCCCGCAGCTCGCGCCCGGCGGCACGGCGGACACTGTCGAGGATCCAGTCGTGCTCGCCGGTGAGCGCAGTAGCGTCGTCCGTCGCAGCCACCTCCTCGTCCGCACGCGTCACGCGCGCGGAGAACCCCTCGAGGCTCTGCGCGAGCACGGGCCCGAGCAGGACGCGGCGGTGGTAGATGCCCCCCGCGAGGATCCGCTCGACGTCGTCGGGCGGAAACTCGAGGTCGGCGAGCTCGATCGCCGCGCCGAAGCCCTGCCCGATCGAGATCGCGATCTCCGCCTCGAGCACCGGCTTCGTCTAGCCGACGAGGGAGACGGTCGCGCCGTCCGGGAGACGGCCGGAAGCTGGCAGCGGAGCCACGAGCGGCCGCTCGATCCCGAGGCGGTCGAGGGCGGCCGGCGAGCCGAAGCCGACCTTCCGCCCGATCATCCCGGCAGCAGGTAGCCCGCCGCCTCGAGCGAGCCCGCCCCGCTCCAGCCCCAGATCAGGAGGACGTCCTCGTCGCCGGTGTTGTCGAACCCGTGCCAGTGCCCGCGCGGCGTGAAGATGACGTCGCCGGCCTGGGCGGGCTCGCGGCCCTCGTCCGTGTAGACCTCTCCCCGTCCGGACAGCACGACGAGGAACTCGTCGCAGTTCGGGTGCGCGTGCTTCTCGTGGCGGGCGCCTGGCGAGAGCACGGTGCGGCCGACGACGAGCCGGTCGGAGCCCGCCCTGCGCTCGTCGATCAGGAACTGCACCTGCATGTCGACCCAGCCCTCCTCCTCGCGCAGGTCCTGCTCCAGAGGAACGTCCTCGATCCTCGCCCGGTAGCGCTTCGGCGTCATTCGGCTCCTCCCAGCCCTCTGAAGACGTCATACACGGCAATCCACTCCTTGCCGCCCACCCCGGCTGCGCGGCAGGCGGTCAGGAACGTGTTCGCGAGCGACGCGAACGGAAGCGGGGCCTCCAGCTCGCGCGCCAGCCGCAGGCCGAGCTCCTGATCCTTCTGCTGCAGACCGGCGTCCGCGAAGGGAATCTCCGGCATCCGCCCTTCGAGGATCATCGGGCCGCGGTAGGCGAGCATGGGGGAGGCGATCACGCTCTTGAGCACGGCGTCGACCGCCGCCTCTCGGTCGATCCCCGCCTTCTCCGCCATCGCGACGGACTCGCAGAAGGACATCCCCTGCACGACGAGCGAGACGTTGATGGCGAGCTTCATCATGAGCCCGCTCCCGTGCGGGCCGAGATACGTGACCTTGGGCCCGATCGCGAGCAGCAGCGGCTCCACCCACTCGAACGCCTCGCGCTCGCCGCCGACCATGATCGACAGCTGTCCCTCCGCGAGCGTGGTCGGGGAGCCGCTGACGGGAGCATCGAGGAAGGCGGCGCCGGCCGGGACCCGCGTCGCGAGCGCGCGGCTCTCGCCGGGAGCGATGGTGGAGAGATCGACCCAGGCCGAGCCCGACCGGAGACCAGCGACGATCTCGTCGGCGACCGCCTCGAGGGCCGCTGCGTCGGTCAGCATCGTGAACACGACCTCGCCCGCCGACGCCGCCTCGCGCGGGGAGCCCGCCCAGCGCATGCCCTCGGCGAGCAGGGGTTCCGCCCGCTCCTTCGTCCGGTTCCAGCCGGCGACGTCGTGGCCCACGGCGAGCAGGCGCCGGACGACGCCGCTTCCCATGGCCCCGAGACCGACGAAGCCCACCGCGCTCATGCCTCCGAGCGGGCCCCCGCGATCGCCTCCCACACGCGCGCGGCGGTGAAGGGCGGGTCGAGATGCCGGATTCCGAGCGGCGCGAGAGCGTCGCAGACCGCGTTTGCCACCGCGGCGGGCGTCCCGATCGACCCGGCCTCGCCGATTCCCTTCGCCCCCAGCGGGTTGAGCGGCGAGGGCGTCTGCATCAGGTCGGTCTCGATCGAGGGGACGTCCTCCGCGGTCGGAAGCCGGTAGTCGTATAGGTTGACCGCGAGCGGCTGGCCCGCCTCGTCGTACCCGACCTGCTCGGTGAGGCACTCGCCGAACGCCTGCACGGTCGCCCCAACCACCTGGCCCTCGGCGAGCAGGGGGTTGACCACGACGCCGCAGTCGTCGACGGCGACGATCCGCGCGACGCACACCCTCCCCGTCTCGGGCTCGATCTCGACGACGGCGGCGTACGCCCCGGACGAGAACACCGGCCCCGGCAGCTCGAACCGCGCCGAGGCCTCGACCGGGAGCGGGGCGCCCTCTTCGAGCCGCGCTCGGACGTTGCGGCAGGCGAGCAGGAGCGCGGAGCCGCCCACGGTCACCGAGCGGCTGGCGAACGTCCCGACGCCCTCGGGGAGCTCGGCGCTGTCTCCGTACCGCACCTCGACTGCCTCGGGCTCGACCCCGAGCGCCTCCGCGGCGATCTGCGCGAACGTCGTCTCGTGGCCCTGGCCGTGCGGCGTCGACCCCATCCGGCACACGACGCGTCCGCGCTTCTCGACTGTCACGCGCGCGCTCTCCCACCCCGGCCCCACGCGCTCGACGTAGAGCGCGAGCCCCGTGCCACGTAACAGACTGTTACTTGCTTCTCCCGGCCCGAGCATCTCGAGCAGGCGGTCGAGCGCGGCCTCGTAGTCGCCGGAGTCGTAGGTGAAGCCGAGCGGCGTCCGGTGGGGGAAGCGGCGGATCAGATTGCGGCGGCGAAGCTCCACGCGGTTGATCCCGGTCTCCGCGGCCGCGAGGTCGACGAGGCGCTCGATCACGAACGCCGCCTCGGGCCGGCCCGCGCCCCGGTAGGGCCCGGTCGGAACCCTGGGACTGCAGCGCCCGGTGACCTCGACCGACGCGGCGGGGATCTCGTAGCACCCGACACAGAGCTTCGCGGCCGTCACCGGCGGCACCGGCGTGGTCGGATAGAGGTACGCGCCCAAGTCGTAGACGAACCGGGCCCGGAGCGCGAGCATGCGTCCGTCGCCGTCGAGCGCCAGCTCGGCCTCCACCTCCATCCCGCGGCCCTGGTAGGCGGCGAGCGAGTTCTCCGTCCGGGTCTCGACCCATTTGACCGGGCGCCCGAGCTCGAGCGCGCAGAACGCGACCCCCGCCGTCTCGGCCGCGGGCACGCCCTTGCTCCCGAACGCGCCGCCGACGTCGGGGACGACGATCCGCAATCGCTCGGGCTCGCGGCGCAGCATGGCGGAGAGGCTCGTGCGCTGACGGTAGGGATCCTGGGCCGACACCCAGATCGTCAGCAGGTCCGCGTCCGCGTCGTAGAACGCGACCGCGCCGCGCGGCTCGAGCGGAGCTGCGATTAGCCGGGGCATCCGCATCCGCTGCCGGACGACGTGCTCGGCGGCGGCGAACGCCCCGTCGACGTCGCCCTCCGAGTGCGACCAGCGCATGAGGACGTTGTCGGGCGCCTCCTCGTGCAGCGGGCCGCCGAGCGGCAGCTCCTCGTAGTCGACCGTCACCCAACCGGCCGCGTCAACCGCAGCGCCGGCGCTGGCCGCGACCACGACGGCGACCGGCTCGCCGACATACCGGACCCTGCCGGTCGCGAGCAGCGGGTGCGTCACCTCGACGAGCTCCGCCCCCTCCGCCGAGACGACCGGGAAGCCACCGGCGCGTCCGGCGAAGTCGCCGGCCGTGTACACGCCGACCACCCCTGGCCGGTCGCGGGCCTCCTGCGCCTCGATCGCCCGCACCTCCGCGTGCGGGAAGGGGCTGCGCACGAAGGCGGCGTGCAGCAGGTCGCCGAAGCGCAGGTCGTCGAGGAAGCGCGAGGCCCCAGTCAGGAAGCGGACGTCCTCGCCGCGGGGCAGTGCGCGACCGACGTGCGTCTGCTCGGTCTTCAGAGCCGTTCCCACGTCACCGTGTAGTCGGGAACGGCCGCCCGGATCAGGCTGTCCACCGGGCAGTACCGGGAGACGAGGTCGGCGAGCCGCCGCAGCCGCTCGTCGCTCTCCTCGGTCCTGATCCTAATCGTCAAGCGCACCGCCCGGTAGTGCACGGGCACGGCGGCCTCAGCGCGACGGCCGCGCGTGTCGAGCTCGCCCTCGGCAGCCGTCTCGAGATCGTCGTACTCGAAGCGAAGCTTGGCGGCCAGCCTGGCCGTCGAGACGTTCGTTCAGGCACAGAGCGCGACGAGGACGTACTCGAGAGGCGTCGGCCCGCGGTTCTTTCCTCCGCGCGCGGGCGGCTCGTCCGAAACGATCGGCTGGAACTCGCGCACGCGAACCTCCGCCGCGGTACGGCTCAGCATGCGCCCCGAGGCTCGGTTGACAACGACGTAGTCCGGTAGCTCGCTCATCTACACCTCCACTAGCAGTGGCTCCAGGGGCACGCGATGCAGCGACTCGGCACCGCCGTCCGTGACGAGCGTGAGCGCGCCCAGTTGGAGCCCCATCCGCTCGTCCGCGGTGATCGGGTTCGGCTGGACGACGACGGCCATGCCGCGCTCGAAGACCGCTCCGCTTTCGTCCGCGGGGCGCTCGAAGCGGGCGCGGTCGATCAGCGGCGGCAGGATGTCGACGCCGTAGCCGTGGACGAGGTCGTCGCAGATCGTGTATCCGGCCGCCCGGATCGGCTCGGCCGCGTGGACGAGGTCCGGCTCGGTCGCGCCGGGCCTGAGCGCCGCCGCCATCCCGTCGTAGGCCTCCTTCGCCGCGTCGAACAGCTTCTGCCACTCCGGCGCCGGCTCGGCCCCGACGAACACGGGCCGGTGGACCTGCCCCGTGTAGCCCCAGTAGGACGCGCTCAGCTCGGTGATGATCACGTCGCCGCGCTCGATCCTCCGGCCCGAGGGGTTCTGGGCGGGAACGCAGCCGGTCGGCTCGTCCATCGGCATCGAGCGCAGGAAGGTGATCCGGGGCGCGCCCCCCTGCGGCCGGTACGCCCCCTCCGCGAGCGCGACCAGCTCGGCCTCGGTCATTCCCGGCCGAGCGCCCTCCGCCAGCGCCCGCATCCCGAGGTCGGTCAGCTCCGCGGCCCGCCGCAGCCACTCGATCTCCTCCTCGGACTTGACCAGCCGGAGCCGCTGGAAGGCCGCGGTCACGTCCACCAGCTCGGGCACGCGCTCGCGCAGCGCGAGGTAGTGCTCGTAGGGCATCCCCACGCGGAACTTCGCGTTCACCCCGACCAGGCCGGCCCGGCGGACGCCGCGCAGCCGCTCGGCCATCGTGTCCGCGGGTCGGTAGCCGCCCCACTCGATCACGGGGACGTCGCTCACCTCGCGCGCGTTCGGGACGTGGTTGGCGAGGCCGACGAGGAGGGCGGCGTCGCCCTCGCGCGGGAGGACGAGGTAGCAGTGGTGGAGGTCGAGCTGGTTCGAGAGCCAGAAGACGTTGGCCTGATTCGCGCGGTTGACGCCGGAGTTGCCGAAGACGACGAGGGCGTCGAGCTCGCGCTCCTCCATCAGCCCCCGCGCGAGGCTGAAACGCCGCTCCATCTCGGCCGGCGAGAACCTATCCCACATCGGCGAGCCGCTCGCGGAGCCAGTCGGCCGCGAGCGGGCGGTACTTGTAGGGGATGTTGTTGCAGACGTGGTTGCCCTCCTCGAACAGCACGAACTCGGCGTTCGGCGCCTCGCGCGCGATCCGCTCGCTCTCCTCCCAGCGGACGAGCCGGTCGAGCTTGCCCGTGATGATCAGGAGCGGCTGCTCGATCCGCTCGGCGACGCCGGTCAGGTCGAGCTCGAAGGCCTTCGCCCGCGCTTCCTCCAGGTCCTGGGCGCCGGTGTGGTGGGCGAACGTCTCCTTCGTCAGCACCGGCCGCTCGTCCCAGACCTGGCCGAAGTTCCACGGGCCGCTGATCCCGACGGCAGCTCGCACCCGCGGCTCGAAGGCGGCGGCACGGGGAGCGTAGTACCCGCCAAGGGAGACGCCGGCGAGACCGACCGGGCCGTCCCAATCGAGATGGTCGAGCGCGGCCGTGACGGCGACCTCGTAGTTCGGGTAGATGTGGGTCGTGTAGCCGGTCTCGCCCTGCCCGGGACCGTCGAGCGAGAGGGTCGCCATCCCGCGGCGGAGAAAGACGTTCTCCCACTCGAAGAACTCCTCCTTCGTCGAGTCGAGACCGGGCAGGAGCAGGACGAGGGGCGGACGGTCGGCGTCCGGCGGCCGCCGCAGGTTCGCGTACATCGTCCCGCACTCGAAGGGGATCTCGAGCCGCTGGGCCCCCGGGTCGAGCAGCCGGTGCACCGCGCGCAAGGCAGCGACGGCGCGGTCGGCCGCGTCGCGGTAGCGCTCCATGTCCACCATCCACACGAACTTGGCGAAGTGGCAAGAGAGGGCGGCGTGGTTCCACGCCTGGCCCGCGGTCACGAGCCGGCCTTTCTCCTCCGTCTCGCGGGCCCGCGCCGCGTGGGCGTCGCCGTTCGCGACCCAGGCCGGGAGCCATTCCGCCCACGTCTCGACCCGGGAGGTCACGCGCTGGAAGTCGTTGAAGTCGACGCCGTTGGCGACGAAGCGGGGCGCCCAGTTCGCAATCGCCGCTTCCACCCGCTCGTCAGGCATGAGCCACCTCCCTCCCGATCGCCTCCTCGATGCTCGAGCCGAGGTCGCGCAGCATGACGGCGGCCGCGTTCCGGCCGGGCCCGGCCGACACCGACGCGCCCGGATGGGTGGTCGAGCCGGTCTGGTACAGGCCCGGGATGGGGAGCCGGTGCTCGGCCCAGCCGGGCACCGGCCGCAGCGCGCCCGACTGGGCGACGCTCATCTCGCCCCCGTGGCAGGAGCCGTGCCAATTGTGGGCGTTCAGCCGCTCCAGGTCCACCGGGCTCTTCACCAGGGTGGCGAGAATCGTGTCGTCGGTCAGGTGCGGGGCATACCGGCGCACGTGCTCGAGGCTGGCGCGCGACACCTCGTCGGCCACCTCGTCCCAGCGCTCCCAGCCGCCGTCGGCAAGGCCCCAGGGATGGAAGCCGATGACCTTGAGCGTGTGCTTGCCCTCCGGCGCGCGTCCGGGGTCGGCAACCGTTGGGCAGACGACGAGCAACGGCGGGTCGTCCAGCGCGAGCGCGCCGCGGCGGACGTCCCAGCCGATCCGGAGCAGCCGGTCGACCGAGGGGGCTGTGCCCGACGCGACCGGGACCACCTCGCCGCCGTCCACCGCATAGCGCGGCGGCTCCGTGGTCGCGTAGTGGGTGACGAACATCGACACGCCGACGTGCCACTCCTCCACGCCGGCGAGGAAGTCTTCGCCCCAGGCCTCGGCCGGCGCGAGGTCCGGCAGGTGCTTGACGTGGATGGAGGAGAGCACCGCGCGGCGGGCCGGGAAACGCTCGCCGTCCTCGGTCTCGACCCCCGCGCAGCGGCCGTTCTCGAGCACGAAGCGCGTCACCCGCCGTCCCGGGAGCAGCGTCCCCCCGCCGTCTTCGATCAGCCGGCAGAGGGCCGCGGGCAGCGCCCCCGAGCCGCCGCGCGGAAGTGTCCAGGAGTGCTGCTGGCGCCCGTACACGAGCGAGCAGGCGAGCGGCCCGGTGCCGGCGTTGTCCGGCGGCTGCAGCGTCATGAACGCCATCCAGAGCATGAAGGCGCGCACGTGCGGGTCCCCGAACTCCCGCGAGATCACGTCCCAGGCGGTCTCGGAGAGCCGCCGCAGCCAGCGTCCCCCGCCCGGCAGCTCGGCCAGGCACTCCTGCAGGGTCGGCCCCCACCCGACCGGGGTGTAGCGGTAGGCGCCGAAGGCCCCTTTGACCGCGTCGTAGTCTGCGATCAGGCGCCGGTAGGCGTCGGCGTCGCGGCGGGAGAAGCGGGCGAGCTCGTCGCACGTTCGGTCGAGGTCGCGCCACTGCGTGATCCACGCCCCGTCCGGGAAGGGGATGTGGACGACCGGATCCGGGTGGATGTACTCGAGCCCGTAATCGCGCAGGCCGAGCTCGTCGTCGCGCAGCGTCGGGCTCGCCTGGATGAGGTTGTGGGCGGTGGAGCAGGTGTCGTGCTGGAAGCCGGGCAGCGTCAGCTCCTCCGTCGCCGTGTCGCCGCCCATGACCGGCCGCGCGTCGAGCACGCAGCACTCGAGCCCCGCGCGGGTCAGGTACGCCGCCGCGACAAGCGCGTTGTGGCCGCCGCCGGCCACGACGATGTCGAACGAGTCCATCATGGGCTAGCCTTCCTTTCGTGGCTCGGATCAGCTACGTCGATCCCGGCTCGCTCGATGATCCGGAGCTCGTCCGCTACCTCGAGGACGCCAGCCGCTTCGGGACGCCGCGGCCCGAGACGCAGGCGATCCGCTCGCGCGTCCCCGCCGTGGCCAAGGCGTTCTCGCGCGCCTGGAACCGCATCTTCCGCGAGGGGATCGTGGAGCACGAGCTGAAGGAGCTCTGCCGGGTCTACGTCTCGAAGACGATCGACTGCCACTACTGAGGATCGCAGCGGTCTCTCCGGGCCGGAGAGAGAGGCTTGACCGAGGCGGACTACGACGAGCTGCTCGACTTCGAGCGCTCCGACCGCTTCACCGAAAGGCAGAAGGCGGCGCTCCTGTACACGAGCATGCTCGTCTGGAACCCCGAGGGCGCCGACGAGCGCGTCTGGGCCGGGCTGCGCCGGCACTTCACCGACGAGCAGATCGTCGAGCTCGGCTCCTTCGTCTCCCTGACCTTCGGGCAGCAGCGCGTGATCAAGACCTGGGGCGTCGGGCACGGCGAGTTCCTGGCCGACACGGCCGCCGGCCTCGCCCCGAGCGAGGTGAAGGCGTAGATGGCGCATCTGCCCGGCACCGCCGACGAGATCCGGGCCCGCGTCCCCGCCGTCCTCGAGGCGCACGAGTACATCCGGGACAACGTCCTGCGCGCCGGGGTCGCCGACCGGCGGCTGAAGGAGCTCTGCTTCCGCTTCCTCGCCGGCGAGGACGTCGAGGCCCGGGACGAGCGCGAGCGGGTCGCGCTGGAATGGGCGCACGCGATCGCCTGGGACTCGGACCGCGCCGGCGACGACCTCTGGCGGCGGCTCCACGCGCTCTTCAGCGAGGAGGAGCTCGTCGACCTCGGATGCGCGATCGGCTTCGAGCTGGGCCGGCAACACTTCGAGGGCACGCTGGGCCTGCCGGTTCACGCCACGGCCTCCTGACCGAGGAGCCGCAGCGCATTGCCGCCGAGGATCGCCGCCTCGTCGGCGGGCGGCAGCCCGAGCTCGCGGACGAGCTCCGCCGGGCGCTCGACGCCCATGTCGAAGGGGTAGTCGGAGCCGCAGAGCACGCGATCGGGGCCCGCGAACTCGACCAGCGAGCGGAGCACGTCGACGTCGTGGACGACCGTGTCGAAGTAGAAGCGGCGGATCGCCGCGCGCACATTCCGGCCCGGCGGCTGAACGGCCTGGGCATGGGCGAGCCGTCCCCGTAAAGCCGTGATCGCCCCACCACCGTGCGCAAGAAGGATCCGCAGCCCCAGATGCTCGTCGAGCACGCCCGACATGACCAGGTGCGCGGCGGCGACCGTCGTCTCGAGCGGGTTGCCGACGGTGTTCCAGAGGTAGTGCTCGTCGAAGACGGGTAGCTCGAAGCCGCGCGTGGTCGGGTGCACGAACACGAGCGCGCCCGTCTTCTCGGCGGCGGCCCAGAACGGCCGGAAGCGCTCGTGCCCGAGGTAGTCGCCGCCGGCGCTCGCGGTCACCTCGACCCCTTTGAGCCTGCCGTCGGCCATCAGCTCGACGAGCTCGCCCGGCCGCTCGAGGTCGACGGTGCCGAGCACGGCGACCCGCTCGCCGGCGAGCTCCGCCAGCGCCTCGTTCTGGCGTGCCGTATCCTGCCCGACCAGCATCACCCAGGGACAGAGGAGGACGAGGTCGACGCCCGCGCGGTTCTGCTCCTCGAGGATGCGCTCGAGCCGGACGAACTCGCGCGTGGCCGAGCGGATCTCGCGCCCGCCGAAGGAGACGACCTGGACACCGTCCCGCCAGGACACATCCACCCCGAGGCCGGGCACGATCACGTGGGCGTGCGCGTCGACGACCACCGTCACCCTTTCAGGACGAGGAGGAGCGAGCCGCCGACGACGAATGCGGCCCCGACCCAGATCTGGAGCGTGACGTGCTCGACGTGCCGTCCCATCAGCACCGGCGAGAGCGTCAGCACGACCGGCACCGACAGCAGCCCGAGCGCGAGCACCACGCCGATGCCGCTGAACTCGAGCGCCACCCAGCGGGCCCAGGTGGAGAGGCCGACGAGCACGCCCGCCGCCAGCTTGAACGAGAACGCGTCCCAGGAGACGCCTCGCTGCGAGGCGCGGGGCCGGAAGGGAAGCAGCGCCGCGTACGCCGCGATCGCGACCGCCATGCCCACGGTCAGGCCGAGCAGCGGCGAGCTCAGCCCCTTCAGCCCCTCGTGGATGAAGACCGGGCTGATCGCCCACGCGACCGCGGTGCCAAGCCCGAACACGGAGTCGCGCCAGCGCGCACCCCAGCCTGCCTCGCCCAACCGCTCGACCGAGACGACGAGCGCTCCTCCCGTGACGAGCACGATCCCGAGCAGGGCGAGCGAGCTCGGGACCTGGCCCAGCGTCATCGCCGCGATCGCGACGCCGAAGACGGGGTTCGTCGAGATGAGCGGGCTGGTGCGGGCGGCGCCGATCCGCATCTGGCTCATGTTCAGGAGCGTCCAGCCGGTCGCGAAGTGGACGACCCCGGCGAGCATGAAGTACACGACCGAGATCGCCGTCGCGGTCCCAAGCACGCCCAGGTCCTCGCTCGCCAGGCTGGCCACGACCAGCACGCCGAAGGCCACGAGCAGCTGGAAGAACGTCGCAAGATACGCATCGGGCATCCCTCCCACGGCGCGGCGGTTGAGAGTCTGGAAGGCGCCGAATCCGAGACCCGCGACCGCTGCCCATAGGGCCCCGCTCACGCTCCGGGCGGCGCCGGGCCGGCCGGCGGTCCTTGGCGCGCGTGATCGAGCGTACCCCCGAGGTAGAGGTCGGCGATCTCGCGATCGGCGAGCAGGTCGTCCGGCTTGCCCCGCAGGCGGACGCGCCCGCTCTCCATCACGACCGTATCGGTGGCGGCGCTCAGGCCGACCCGCACGTTCTGCTCGACGAGCAGGATGGTCTTCCCCGTCTCGTGCATGAGCGCGATCGTCTCGTAGACCAGCTTGAGCGAGCGCGGGTCGAGGCCGAGCGAGGGCTCGTCGAGGAGCACGAGCCGCGGGTCGAGCATCAGCGCACGCGCGAACTCGACCGCGCGCCGCTCGCCGCCGGAGAGGTTGCCCGCCCGCTCGTGCGCACGCGCCCTCACAATGGGGAACCGCCCCTCGACGGCAGCGTAGCGCTGCCGCACGAGCCGGCGGTCGCGACGCAGGGTGTAGGCCCCGAGCAGGACGTTCTCGTGCACGGTCATCTGGGGAAACAGCCCATGCTGCTGGGGAACCTGCACGACGCCGAGCCCGATGATCTCCGCCGGCGAGGCCCCGTTGAGAAGACGGCCTCCGAACAGGATCTTGCCGGCCCGTGGCCGCAAGAGCCCGCTCACGACCCGCAGCACGGTCGACTTGCCCGCGCCGTTGGGACCGACGATGCAGGTCAGCGAGCCCTCGTCCACCGCGAGGTCGACACCTTGGAGCACGTCCCCGCCGCCGTAGCCGGCGACGACGCCTTCGAGCTCGATCACCATCCCCATCGGTGCGCTACGCCCCCACCCGCTCCTCGACCACCCAGCCCTCCCCGAGATACGCGTCGAGAACCGCGGGCTCGTTCTGGATGATCCGGGGAGACCCGGCGGCGATACAGGAGCCGCGCGCGAGCACGAGAATCGGATCGCAGAGGTCGGTGACCAGCGGCAGGTTGTGCTCGACGATGAGGAAGGTCTTGCCCTGCCGGTTGAGCTCCCGGATCCGGTCGACGAGATGCTCGATCAAGGTTGGGTTGATCCCCCCGACGGGCTCGTCGAGCAAGATCAGCTTCGGATCGAGCATGAGCACCTGCGCGAGCTCGACCAGCTTCTGCTGCCCGAAGGAGAGCTCTCCCGCGGGACGGTCGGCGTAGGCGACCATTCCGACGAAGTCGAGCAGCTCGGTCGCGCGCTCGACCTCCGGCCCGGTGAGCGCGTCCGCGGTCAGCTGCCGCAGCGAGAACGAGCGGAGCGGGGCGATCACGTTCTCGAGCACCGACATCTGCCGGAACAGCCGCGTGATCTGGAAGGTACGTCCGAGCCCGAGGTGCGAGCGGCGCCAGGACGATCTCCGGTCGATCCGGGCGTCTTGGAACCAGACCTCGCCCTCGTCGGGTCGCATCGTGCCGTCGACCAGGTTGAAGACCGTCGTCTTCCCCGAGCCGTTCGGCCCGATCAGCGCCGTGATCGTGCCCTCGCCGACGGCGAAGCTGCAGCCGTCGACGGCGTGGACGCCGCCGAACGCCTTCCGCAGGCCCTTGACCTCGAGTAGCGACCGGGGCGCCGGGTTGCCGTTGGTCGCGGTCGCGGCCGCCACGACCGGCTCGCGCGCCCGGACGGCGACCGGCGGTACGGCGACGCCGGCGTACCTGCGGCGCGCGAGCCAACGCGAGACGGTCGGGATGATCCCGGAGGGCATGAACAGGACCACGAACGCCATCAGCGCTCCGAAGACGACGAGGTTCACCTCGGTGCCGCCGAGGTACGTGTTCGTCTCCTCCTTGATCCCCTGAAGCACGAACGCGCCGAGCACAGGGCCCCAGAGCGTCCCGCGACCGCCGATCAGGACCGCGAGCACGATCTCGACGCTGTCGAGGATGTTGAACATCCCGCGCGGCTCGAAGAAGTTGAGGAAGTACCCGTACACGCCCCCGGCCGCCCCGATCAGGACCGCGCTGGCGACGAACGCGAGCACCTTGTAGAGCGCGGTGTTGATGCCGATCGAGTTCGCCTTGTCCTCGTCCTCGCGGATCGCGACCAAGCCGAGGCCGAACTTCGTGCGCCGGATCCACCACGAGAGCAGGATCGCGAGGGCGAGCAGCCCGAGGAGCGCGTAGTAGAAGGGCGTGTAGACCCACTCGATACTCCAGCGGGGAAGCGGGAGCGTCTCGCCCGCCGAGCCGCCCGTCAGCGAGCCCCAGTTGAGGGCAACGAGCTGCGTGAGGAACAGGAACGCGATCGTGATGATCACGAACGAGTGTCCTCGGGTCCGCATGATCACCGGGCTGAGGATCAGCGCGACGAGCGCGGCCGCAAGCGCGCCGATCGGCACCAGGGCGAACGGCGAGACGCTGATGTGCTGGGCGGCGATCGCCACGGCGTAGGCTCCGATCCCGAGGAAGACGCTCTGCCCGAGCGACACGTAGCCGGCGTAGCCGCCGACGATGTTCCAGCTGGAGGCGTTGATCGCGAGCAGGAACGCGAGGAGGAGAACGTTCTGGTGGTAGGCGTTGTGGGAGAGGAGGGGATAGACGACCAGCCCGACGGTGACGGCGCCGACGACCGCCCCCCATGCGACGCGAATGCTGCGCGTAGTCACGCCGCCGCGACGTCCTCCCGGACGCGGCTGCCGAAGATCCCCTGGGGTTGCAGCAGGAGGACGACGAGGATGACGACGTACGGCACCGCAGTCGCCCACTGGGTCGACAGGTAGGTCTGCGTCATCGTCTCGGATACACCGAGGAGGAGCGCGCCGGCGAACGCGCCGGGAAGGCTCCCCATCCCGCCGAGGACGATGATCCCGAGCAGTCGCGAGATCCACCGGTAGTGGGCGGCCGGGTAGAAGGGGTACAGCACGCTCAGCATGGCGCCTGCCGCGCCGGTGGTCGCAATCCCGATCGCGAACGTCAGCGCGGCGACGGCCTCGATGTTGATCCCCATCAGCAGCGCGCCCTGCTCGTTCTGCGAGCTCGCGCGGATCGCCCGCCCGAGCCACGTCCGGGTCAGAGAGAGGTAGAGGAGCACGAGAAGGCCGATCGCGATCGCCGTCGCGTACACCTGTGCAGTCGGGAAGAAGAGACCGCCGAGGTGGAACGACTCGTCAAAGTACGACGGCGTGACCGCCCGGAAGACGCCCTTGTACTCGATCGAAAGGACCCCCTCGATCACCAGCGCGATCGCGAAGGTCAACAGCACCGACATCGACGGCGGAGCCCCGGCGATCCGGCTGATCAGCAGCCGGTAGCAGAGCCAGCCGAGCGCGAACATCACGGGCGTGAGCGCGACCGCGAGCAGCATCGGGTCGAGACCCGTATGCGTCCACACGATGAAGGTCAGGTAGGCGGCGAGAATCAGGAAGGCGCCGTGGGCGACGTTGATCACGTTCATGATCCCGAAGATCAAGGTCAGGCCCGAGGCTGCAAGCGCGTAGACGCCGCCGATCAGCAGGCCGAGAACGAGCGTCTGGACGAAGAGCGTCATGAGGCGGACGGCCGGCGGAGGGCTCCGCCCCCCGCCGGCCTCCTCGTCGGCCTCGCTAGTGCCACCGCGGCTTCGGGAAAACGATCGTCTTCGTCGTCCGCACCTTCCTCGGCAGGACGATCTGCGACTTGCCCTTCTGCCACTGGGCGAGCAGGAACTTGCTCTGAGGCGCTCCGTCCTTGTCCCAGTGGAGCGGGCCTAGGATCGTCATCACCGTGTGCGAGTGCAGGTAGTTGGTGATCTTGTCCTGGTTGAGGCCCTTCGTCGCCCGCACACCCGCCTCCAGCACCTGGGCGGCCGCGAATGCGTCCGCGGCATCCTCGGGGATGTCGGCGACCTTGCCGCCGTAGCGCTTCAAGTACGCCTTCACGAACGCCTTGTTCAGCGGGTACTTGGCGGCCGGGCTCCAGCTGACCGCGTAGAAGATCCCTCCGGTGTTCTTGACGCCGATTGCCTTCGCGTACTCCTTGCCGAGCGAGGGCGCGGTCGTCTGGAACAGGACCTTCGGGTTGTAGCCGATCCGCTTGAACGCGCGTACCAGCCCGACGCCGTCCTCGAACACCGTCCCGGTCGCGACCGCCTTCGCCCCGCTCGCCTTGATCGCGTTCGCGATCGGGTCGAAGTTGGTCGTGTCGGACGGATACACGGTCGAGTAGGCGACCTTGATACCGCTTCCCTGCAGCCGGTCCTTGATGCCGTCGATGACAGGCTTCGTGAACGGGTCGTCCTGGGTCGGCAGCGCGATCGACTTCGGACGCGTCTTCCTCGGCAGCTTCTTCAGCCAGGACGAGAACAGGTCGGCCTGGTGCGGCGCCGTCGCGGGCTGGGCGAAGAAGTAGTAGTGGTAGTGCCGCTCGAACAGCTTCGGCGAGCCGCACGCCGGGCAGACGTACACCATCTTGTACCTCTCGGCGACGGCGGACGCCGGCAGGTTGAGCAGGGAGGAGAAGGTCCCCAGCAGCAGGTTGACCTTGTCCTGGACGATCAAGCGGTTGTAGTCGGAGACGACCGTGTCCTGCTCGCTCCGGTCGTCGGAGATCTTCATCTTCACGCTCCGACCGAGCAGCTTCCCCTTGCGGGCGTTGACCATCTGCCGCCAGATCGCATAGCCTCGTTGGGCCGCCTGGCCCGGCTCGGCAAAGTCGCCCGTGAGCGGCAGCGACGCGCCGATCGTGATCGGGCCGGCCGTCTGCCCCGCCGCCCCCTGCCCTGCCAGGGTGGCGACCATCGCCACCGCAGCGAGCGCCAGGAGCAGCACGACGTGGCGTTTCCGCATGTTTCCAACACCTCCCTCTTTCGAGACCCTCACCGTGGGGGCCTCCGGTTGAACGCGATGAGCTTCGTCTCCGTCATCTCTTCGATCGCGTAGCGGAGGCCCTCGCGGCCGAAGCCGGACTCCTTGACGCCTCCGTACGGCATGTGGTCGACGCGGAAGGTCGGGACGTCGTTGACCATGAGACCGCCCACGTCGATGCGGTCGAACGCGCGGTCGACGACGCTGAGGTCGTTGGTGAAGATCCCGGCCTGGAGCCCGTAGACGCTGGCGCCCGCGGCCGCGATTGCGTCGTCGACGTCGTCGAACGGGTACAGGACGACGAGCGGGGCGAACGCCTCGCGGCAGGAGATGCTCATCTCCTCCCGGACGTCGACGAGCACGGTCGGTTGCCAGACCGTCCCCTCTGCCGCTCCGCCCACGAGCGCCCGGGCTCCGCCGGCGATCGCCTCTTCGACCCACGACTGCACCCGCTCCCGCGCCGAGTCGTCGATCAGGGGCCCGACGTCCGTCTCCCCGTCGAGCGGATCGCCGGTCTTCAGCCCCCGCATCCCCCCGACGACGGCGCCGACGAACCCGTCCCAGAGCGACGAGTGAACGTAGACCCGCTGCACGGAGATGCAGGACTGGCCGGACTGGATCGTCGCGCCCCAGACGACCCGCTCGGCGGCGTAGGCGGCGTCGGCGTCCGCGTGCACGATCACCGGCGCGTTGCCGCCGAGCTCGAGCGTGACGCGCTTGCGCCCTGCCCGCGCCTTCAGGCCCCAGCCGACGGCCGGGCTGCCGGTGAACGTCAGCAACGCGATCCTGCGGTCTTCGACGAGCGGAGCGGCGTCGGCGACCGGGCAGGAGACGACCGAGATCCCCGCTTCCGGCCAGCCCGCCTCGACGACGAGCTCGCCGAGCCGGAGCGCCGAGACCGGCGTCTGCGACGCAGGCCGGACGACGATCGGATCGCCCGCCGCCAGCGCCGGCGCGACCTTGTGCGCGACCAGCATCAACGGGAAGTTGAACGGCGTGATGCCGGCGATCGGCCCGAGCGGAACGCGCCGCACCTGGGCGACGCGCCCCTCCGTGCCCGGGATCCAGTCGAGGGGGACGACCTCGCCGTGGATCCGCCGCGCCTCCTCGGCTGCGACCTCGAAGACGAAGGCGGCGCGGTCGACCTCGAGCCTTGCGGTCTTGACCGGCTTGCCGCCCTCGAGGGCGATCGTCCGGGCGAGCTCGTCCTGCCGCCCGCGGAGCCCGGCGGCGATTCGCTCCAGCACCTCTGAGCGCCGGTAGGAGGGCAGCGACCTCGTCGTCTCAAACGCCGCGGCCGCGCCGGCGATTGCCGCTTCGACCTCCGCCGGTCCGGCCAGGTGGACGGCCGCAACCGGCGAGCGGTCGTACGGGCTGCGCACGACGGCGACTCTCCTGGTCTCGACCGGCCGGCCCGCGACGACGGCGGGGAGCTCGCCGAGCGCGGTTGTCTCCACGGCGGCTGAGCCGCCGGCGAGCTCCGTCGGCGAGCTGCGCAGACGCTGCTCGGTCACGCTCATCGCTCCGCCAGCTCCTCGGGCTCTTCGACCAGGGACGCAATCGTCCCGAGGAAATCCGCGCCCGCCGCCCCCGTGACGACGCGATGGTCGAACGCGACCGTCAGGCCGAGCATCGGGCGGATCTCCGGGCGGCCCTCCACGGGGACGACCCGGTCGGCGACGCCCCCGACTGCGAGGATTGCCGCCTGGGGGGCGTTCACGATCGGGTGGAAGACGTCGACCGCGCCCCGTGCCCCGAGATTCGAGATCGTGAACGTTCCGCCGCCGACGTCGTCCGGGCCGAGCGTGCCGGCCCGGGCCGACTCGACCAGCTGCGCCCGCCGCTTCACGATCTCGCGCAGCGCCAGCCGGTCCGCGCCGTGGACGACCGGCACGATCAGCCCGTCGTCCAGGGCGACCGCGATCGCGACGTTGATCTCGCCGTGGCGGACGATCGAGCCGTCCTGCCAGGACGCGTTGACGCCCGGGTTGCGCGCCAGCGCCTCGGCCGCCACCTTCACGAGCAGGTCGGTCAGCGTCGCGCGTTCGTCGCCGTGCGAGACGACCTCCGACCGCCAGACGAGCAGCCGCGAGGCGTCGACCTCGCGCTGGAGGTAGAAGTGCGGCACCGCTTGCCAGCTCGTCGTCACTCGTTCGGCCATACGAGCCCAGACGGCGCCGACCGCCGGCTGCTCGACGACTCCCGGCCGTTCGAGATCGGCCGCGACGATCGCTCCGCCCGGACCGCTGGCCGGCAGGGCCTCGAGGTCGATCCCGCGCTCACGGGCGAGCCGGCGCGCCTTCGGCGAGGCGAGCCGCCGCCGCGGCGGCGGCTCGCGGCGCGCAGAGCGGTCTCGGTCGCCCGCGACGGCCGCGACCGCGGCCGCTGCGGGCCGGACCGGCTCCGCCGCCGGCACGTCCTCGCCCGGGGCGAGCACGTACGCCACGATGTTGCCCACCGGAACCTCGTCTCCTTCCGACGCCCGCAGACCGCCGAGCACGCCGCTCTCGGGAGCCTCGACCTCGACCGTGACCTTGTCCGTCTCGACCTCGAGCACCGCCTCGCCCTTGGCGACCGCGTCGCCCTCCGCCTTCAGCCAGCGCAGCACCTTCCCGCTCTCCTGCGCCATCCCGAGGGCCGGCATGATCAGCTCGGCCGCCATCATCGCGGGTCGACCGTCGCCGCCTCGACCCGGGCCGATTCGACGACTGCATCGATTGTCGGTTCGCGGTTGAGGTTGGACTGGGTCTCGCGGATGCCGCGCAGCGGGCCGTGGACGGTGGGATGGCCGCCGCCGGCAACCAGCAGCTCCTCGGCGGGGAAGCGCGTGATCACCTCGCACCCGTCGGCGGTGACGACGAGCTGCTCCTCGATCCGCGCCGCCGACCAGCCGTCGGAGGCGGGCCAAAACGTCTCCAGCGCGAACACCATCCCTTCCTCGATCGTCTCTGGGTGGTCAAAGGAGACGAGCCGGCTGAAGATCGGCTTCTCCCAGATGGAGAGGCCGACGCCGTGCCCGTACTGGAGGGCGAACGCGGCCTCCTCGTCCGGGAAGCCGAACTCCGTCGCCTCCGGCCACACGGAGACGACCTCGGCCGTGGTCGCACCGGGCCGGACGAGCGAGATCGCCTCGTCCAGCAGCTCGCGGCAGCGCTTGTACGCGTCCACCTGCGTGCGCGAGGCGCTGCCGACCGCGAAGGTGCGGTAGTAGCAGGTCCGGTAGCCGTTGAAGGAGTGGAGGATGTCGAAGTAGGCAGGGTCGCCCGGGCGCAGCATCCGGTCGGTGAAGACGTGCGGGTGTGGGCTGCAGCGCTCGCCGGAGATCGCGTTGACGCCCTCGACGTGCTCCGAGCCCAGCTCGTAGAGGACGCGGTTGACGAGCGCGACGCACTCGTTCTCGCGCATCCCGGGACGCATCGCCCGGAACAGCTCCTCGTAGGCGGCGTCGACCATCGCGCACGCCGTGTTCAGGAGGACGATCTCGTCCTCGGTCTTGATCTTGCGCACGTCCTGCATGAGCGCCTGCCCGTCCACGACGGTGATCCTCGCCTCCTGGAGCGCGCGCAGGACGGGCAGCTCGATCACGTCCACGCCGAGCGGCTCGCCGAGCAGCCCGCGCTCCTCGAGCTCGATGCGGATCTTCTCCGCCACCGACTCGGCCCGGCCCTCCACGGAGCCGCGCAGCGTCGAGATCCCCGCTCGCGAGCGCTCGTCCCCGAGCCAGGGGTTGTAGAGCTTGTGGTGGCGCGCGGCGGAGCCGAAGTCCCACATGATCGGCTCGTCGCCTTGCGGGAGCAGGCAGAACCGGATGAGCTTGTCGATCGCCCACGTGCCGATGTGGGTCGCGGTCAGGTAGCGGATGTTCGCCATGTCGAAGCAGAGGAGCGCGCCCAGCTCGGAGCGGGCGAGGTGCTCCTTCGCCCGCACCAGCCGCTCGCGCCGCAGCCGCTCGAAGTCCACGCGCTGCTCCCAGTCGACGGCCGTCGTGCCGAACGTCTTCAGTCCCATCTCACGACCCTCCGATCAGCTCTCTCGCCGACGCCGCAACCTGCTCCGCGGTCGGCACGGTCTGGTCCTCGAGCACCGGGGAGAACGGAATCGGCACATCCATCGCGGCGAGCCTGCGTACCGGTGCGTCGAGGTCGAAGAAGGCCTCCTCGCCGATCAGGGCCGCCAGCTCCGCCGAGGCGCCGAAGGAGCGGTGCCCCTCGTCGATCACGATCACACACCCCGTCTTCCGCGCCGAGGAGACCAGCGTCTCCCGGTCGAGCGGCACGAGCGTGCGCGGGTCGACGACCTCGGCGCTGATCCCGTCCTGCTCGAGCAGACCGGCCGCCTCGAGCGCGACGTAGACCATCGAGCTGGTCGCGACGAGCGTGACGTCTTCGCCGTCGCGCTTCACGTCGGCGACCCCAAACGGGATCGTGTACTCCCCCTCCGGCACCGATCCCTTTGTGGCGAACATCATCTTGTCCTCGACGAAGACGACCGGGTTCTCGTCGCGGATCGCGGTCTTCAGCAGGCCCTTCGCGTCATAGGGGGTCGAGGGAAGCACGACCTTGAGCCCGGGGACGTGGGCGAGCCACGCGTGCAGGCTCTGGCTGTGCTGTGCCGCCGAGCGGCGCGTCGCCCCCAGCGTCGTGCGGACGGTGAGCGGCGCCTTCAGCCGGCCGCCCGACATGTAGTGGATCTTCGCCGCCTGGTTCGCCAGCTGGTCCATGACCAGCGTCATGAAGTCGCCGAACATGATGTCCACCACCGGCCGCATGCCCGTCATCGCGGCGCCGAGGCCCATCCCGGTGATCCCGGCTTCCGAGATCGGGGAGTCGAGGATGCGTTCGGGGCCGAACTCGTCGACCAGGCCCGCGAGCACCTTGAACGGCGTCCCCGCCTCGGCGACGTCCTCGCCGATGACGAAGACGGTCTCGTCGCGCCGCAGCTCCTCCGCCAGCGCCTCGTTCACCGCCTGCGCGAGCGAGATCTCGCGGGTGCCTTCGCGCTCCTCGACGCTAGGCGTAGACATGCTCCTCCACCTCGGCGGGATCGGGGAACGGCGCGTCGAGGGCGGCCTGGACGGCGGCGGCGATCTCGGACCGGATCTCGCGCTCGATCCGCTCGAGCTCGTCCGCGTCGGCCGCGCCCTGCTCGTCCAGCCAGCCCGCGAGCAGCCGGATCGGGTCGCGCTCGCGCTGCCACTCCTCTTCTTCCTCTCTCGAGCGGTAGTACGCGCGATCGACGTCGCCGACGTGGTGGCCGTGGTAGCGGTACGTGTTCAGCAACAGGAACGTCGGCCCGCCCCCGGCGCGTCCCCTCTCGACCGCCCGGCACACCGCGGCGTAGACCGCGCGGACGTCCTGCCCGTCGACCTCTTCGGCCGGTATCCCGAACGCGCTCGCGCGCGCGCAGATGTCGCCCGCGGTCGTCTCCGAGTAGTGGGTGTACTCGTTGTAGAGGTTGTTCTCGCAGGCGTAGATCACCGGCAGCTGCCAGAGGGAGGCCATGTTCATGACCTCGTAGAGGACGCCCTGGCCGAGCGCGCCCTCGCCGACGAAGCAGACCGCGACCTGGTCCGTGCCGCGAGCCTTGGCGGAGAAGGCGGCTCCGGTCGCGATCCCGGACGATCCGCCCACGATCGCGTTCGCCCCCAGGTTGCCGTTCTCGTGGTCGGCGATGTGCATCGAGCCGCCCTTGCCACGGCAGTACCCGTCCACCTTGCCCAGCAGCTCGCCGAACATCCGGCCGACGTCGGCGCCCTTGGCCAGGCAGTGGCCGTGGCCCCGGTGGGTGCTCGTGATGTAGTCGTCGCGGCGGAGTGCTTCGCAGGCCCCGACCGCGACCGCCTCTTCTCCGACGTAGAGATGCGCGAGGCCGGGCATCTTCGCGCTCCGGTAGAGCTCGTTGACGTGCTCCTCGAAGACGCGGATCTGGAGCATCTGCGCGTACATCCGCAGCCCGAGCTCGGGCGAGACCTCCCCGGAGACTCGCGCCTCGGTCGTCATCGGAACGCCGCCTCCTGCAGGCCCGCGAGCCGGGCGAGCACGTGGTAGACGACCGCGAAGTCCTCGCGGTCGAGCCCGAGCCCGCGCGCCGCCGTCAGGAGCTCGGTCGCGACCGCTGTCATCGGCATCGGGACGTCGAGCTCACGGCCCGCCTCGAGGGCCAGCTCCATGTCCTTCTGCATCATGTTGACGTCGAACCATGCCTCGTCCGGGAGCTCGAGCACGAACGGGCCGCGGTACTTGAGCATCGGCGAGGCGATAACGCTGGAGAGCATCGTCTCGACGGCGATCTCCTTGTCGATCCCGTCCTTCTCCGCCAGCAGGAGCCCCTCGCAGAACGCGACCATCTGCACCTGGAGGCTGAGGTTGATCGCGATCTTCAGCAGGAGAGCCTGGCCGTTGTCGCCAACGCGCCGCACGGTCGGGCCGATGTCACGCAGGATCGGCTCCACACGCCGAAACGCCTCCTCGTCTCCGCCGACCATGATCGAGAGCCGGCCTTCCTCCAGAGTGCTGACGCTGCCGGAGACGGGCGCGTCGAGCATGCGGGCGCCGGTCTCTGCCACGCGCTCCGCCAGCGCGCGGCTGGTCGCCGGTGCGGCCGTCGTCATGTCGACGTAGACCTTCCCGTCGGAGAGGCCCGCCAGGATGCCCTCGGGCCCGCCGGTCACGGCCTCGAGCGCCGTCGTGTCCATGACCATGCTGAAGACGACGTCGGCTTTCTCCGCGACTTCGCCCGGCGTCTCCTCGAGCTCGATCCCGTGCTCGAGTAGCCATTCGGCCTTCGCTCGGGTGCGGTTGTACCCGTGCACCCGGTGGCCGGCGGCAAGCAGGCGCCGCGCGATCCCCCCGCCCATCACGCCCAGCCCGACGAAGCCGACCTCAGCCACGCCTGCCCGTCCTCCGGCGCGGGCGCGCCTCCCGCGGCTCTCCGAGATGGTCGTGGATGTCCGCGTCGACGCGATCGAGGTGCTCGCGCATCGCCCTCCGAGCGCGCTGTGCGTCGCCGGCCTCGATGGCGGCCAGGATCGTCCGGTGGTCGTCGATCGACTGCTCGGCGCTCCGGGGGATCTGGTAGATCGTCAGCAAGGCCCCCCGCAGCAGCTCACGAATCGCGAGCATCGTGTGCTGCGCAACCCGGTTGCCGGTCGCCTCGGCGATGGTGAGGTGGAAGCGGATGTCGGCGTCGATGTAGCGCTCGCCGTCGCCCACACCCTCGACCATCTCGTCGATGGCGGCCGCCATCCGCGCGAGATGCTCTTTCGTGCGGCTCGCGGCGGCGAGCGCGGCGAGCTCGACCTCGAGGATCCTGCGGACGTCGAAGAGCTCGCGCAAGTCGGCTTCGCGCAGCGCGAGCAGGACTTCGAGCGAGCGGCCGAGCGGATTCTCATAGGCGGCGACCGCGAAGCCCCCCTTTCCGTTGGGCTCGAGCACGCCCGTTGACTCCAGCACGCGCAAGGCCTCACGGACGGACGATCGGCCGACGCTGTACAGCTGCGTGAGCTCACGCTCTGTCGGAAGCGGATCGCCGGGGTTGAGATGACCGTCCCCGATCAGCCCAAGGACGTTCTGCGCGATCAGCTCGTACGTGTTGGGCCGCGAGACCGCACGGTGCAGGGCTGTCCGCTCGTCTGCCTGTCGGGTTATCTGCTTGTCTGACAAGCGCCGCGAGTCTAGGACAACACCGAAGCGAATGCAATTTCGTCCCTGTGGGGGTAAAGAATCGATTCCTGTCGGGAATGGCGTGTTGGTGATCCCGGTCGATTCCTGTCGGGAATGGCGTGTTGGTGATCCCGGTCGAGCCGGTTCAGACTGCGCGCCGTGCTGACGTGTGTGCTGTATCGGCTCCTTTGCTGGGTTGTCCGCCTGCTCGCCCGCGGCGGTGGTGAGCGTGAGCTTGAGATCGTCGTGCTGCGCCACCAGTTGGCGATCCTCAGGCGCGAAGGGAAGCGGCCGCGGTACACGACCCCCGACCGCGCGTTGCTCGCTGCGGCGAGCCGCCTCCTCCCGCCCGAGCGCTTTGCGGTCGCGCCGCAGACGCTTCGCCGCTGGCACCGAGCGCTGCTTGCGGGAGGTCGCCGAGGCCGCCGTCGCAGACCCGGTCGTCCCCCGCTCGCTGCCGCGCAGCTTGATCATTCGGCTGGCGCGAGAGAACCCGAGGTGGGGCTACATGCGCATCCAGGGTGAGCTGCTGAAACTCGGGATCGGCATCTCGCACACGACGATCGCGACCGTGCTGCGCAGCTCTGGTCTCGGGCCGGCGCCCCGGCGGATCGGCCCGACGTGGTCTGAGTTTCTGCGCGCTCAGGCGCACAGCATGCTCGGCGGCGGCCGGCGAGACAGCCCCGACGGTGACAGCTTCGAGCCGAGCGGTTGGGCCGCGGATCGAGAGGCCCGCCAGGTGGAAGCCGACGACAACCTCACGCCGACAGACGTTGCTGGGCCTCAGCTGGCCTCTCGACCGCTGCCGGTTAGGATGGACCGTCACCGAGATGTGCCGACAGTCGCGGCTCATCTCGCCTCCATCTTGCGGGCACCGTAGACGATGTCAGCGGGAATGCGGCCGTTGGTCAGCCGGCCGTGGTGGACGCGGTCGTAGTTGTAGTCGGCCAGGTA
>WNGF01001336.1_pt1 | contig 37101 bp, 48 predicted proteins | sample 5400641 | NCBI WGS metagenome assembly WNGF01 (sample SAMN13153371, study PRJNA577476) | soil metagenome | isolation source: 80 cm soil or saprolite under grassland replicate 2 | place: USA:California | collected 2016-06-15 | reverse complement strand
CTCGCAGGACGCGAAAATGAATGGAACTGACACGGCAGCACCGATAGACTGCCGTGCGGCAGCGCACCGTAGCGCGCTTGAAGCGCGCACTCTTTAAGTCAGAATCCAGACACGCCGGGCCACTTCACGATTTTTCACGGGAATCACGTTCGTCTTTTGTGGCACGTTCTCTTTTCGCGCGCTCGAAGCGATGAAAGTACCGGCTCCACAGAGCGAGAAGCAGAGCAGAACGATCGCGATCTTCGTCACCAAATTCACAGCTTAATTCCAAAGTTGTCGCCCGTCTTTCACCCATAAGCATCTCCCAAACGCCGCAGGTAAGTAAAGCTGTAAATTCCAGTCGCATGCCCATCTGCCCAGCGCGGTTGCAACGCATAACCGCCTACCAGATCGAAGCCGACTAGTTGGAAACTTTCATCGGTGTAGCTCATGTGTGGCCGCGAGAGGTTACTCAGCACTTCCGGCTCGCCGCCGCACGCCGCGCACGGGCATGCGCGCCGCAGCATCTCGATTTTCAAATACGATTCCGTTCCGTCGTTCCAAGCGATGGCCACCTCGTCCCCAATCTGTTGAATGTTAGTTGGGTTCAGACGCATTGAATAATTATTTGGCCACATATCTGGGTGGCAAGCCTGAGCGTTGTGAACGCTGATATTTACCTGTGACTATTCCCTCCGTATCTTTGATCTTTCACCAAAGATGGCCGTGCCAACGCGAACTAGCGTGGCGCCTTCTTCGACTGCGATCGGAAAATCGTTCGTCATTCCCATGGAAAGGTGCGGCAGTCTGAGATCAAACTCTTTCTCATATGCGTCGCGGAATTTGCGCAATCCAACAAAATATTTTCGCGATGCTTCCGCTTTTTCGGCAAGCGGCGGAATCGTCATTAATCCTTCGACGGACAATCGCGGCAACGCGAGAAGCTCTTCCATTTGCTCGCGGAGTTTCTGGGGCGAAAATCCGAACTTGCTCCCCTCGCCTGCCACGTTGACTTCAAGCAAAACCCGTGGATGCATCCCGTCCTCTTCTGCAATCCGGTTCATTTCTTGCGCAAGGCCAAGTGAATCGACGCTTTGAATCATTTCAAACAGTGGCAGCGCGTGCCGGATCTTGTTTTTCTGAAGGTGTCCGACGAAATGCCAATGCAAATTCGACGGCAGCTCACGGATTTTAGCTCGCGCTTCCTGAACACGACTCTCGCCGAAGAGAGTCTGCCCAGCCTCAATCGCCTCACGCACCTTCTCCGCTGGATGCGTCTTCGTAATCGCGACCAAAGCGATCCCACCGGCAACGCTGCCAGCTTTCGCCGCTGCGTGCGCGATCTGCTCACGAACGCGCGCAAGATTTTCGGCAATTGAAGTCATTCTAAAGATTGTAGAGCAGGCGCTTCGCCTGCCAATTCAAAACAAGGAGGAGCTGTTTTCCAATCCCCTCCTCAATTTACTCGGACAGACTGGAGACCGCTGCTCCGTGCCGATGCGCATTTATTTGCTGGCAAATTAGTCAGTCACCAGGCAAAACCAGTTGATTATGAAACGTTACTCACTTCTTATTGCAATCATTGTTGCGGCGGCATGTGGCAGTTTGCACGCCCAGGAGAAAGCCAGCCTTCCGCCCAACGCGAGCATCCTCAGCGTTCTTCAAGGGACCGCAGGCAAAACTGTCGAGGTGCACTTGAGATCTGGAGAAAAAATGGGCGGCAAAGTCTCGCAAGTGAACGAGAATATGGTCCATCTTTCTTCCTTGACCGGCGCGGAATATTTTGACGCCTTCATCGATGTAAAAGACGTCTCGGCAGTTATAGTTCGCGTCGCCGGGAGATAGCGGCGCCCACAATTCACATTGAGGATTCTGGCGATTTAGAATCTCGGCGCTGAGAATCGGCTGACCAACTGCCTTCAGTATTGTCAAGGGCAGGTGCAATTGCTGATACTCAGAGCATGATTACTAAAAATATCGGCATGCTTCTGCTGGCGATTTATCTTATCGCGGTGGGAATTCTTACTCTCACCGGACTCGGCATCGGCATTGTAACGGGCGTGCTGGCGCTGCTGGCAGGAATTTTTATCCTGATTGGACGCTAGGGCTTCCAGGATGCGCAAGCAATTCCATCATTTGCTTGGCGAGTTTTGGGCCAATGCCGCTTTCTTCATGCTTGAAATAGACAAAGGCGTCTTTCCAGTTTGCGTTTTGTTCGCGCACGAACTCGAACCAGTCTGTCACATCCGCGTCCGCGTAGTCCTCGCGGCGGAGGCGGAGATAACCGTAATCGGCGGTAATCTTCTTTGGCGTAACGATTGTGTCGGTGTCTGCAATGCAGAGCGCGATGTTACGTGACTTCAGCAGATCGAAAATCTCGTCATCGAACCAGGAATCGTGACGAAATTCAAAGGCGGCGCGCATGTCGGGAAATTCGCGCAGAAAAGAGCTTAGCACATCCGCATCTTTCTTGAACGTCGGCGGCAACTGAAACAAAACCGGGCCCAGTTGTTGCCCGAGGCCGGTCACGACTTTGCAGAAATATTCGAGCGTGTCTGCGCAATCGCGGAGCTTCGACCAATGCGTAATCTTTTGCGGCGCTTTCAGTGCAAACCGGAATTTTTCAGGTGTTTGCGCCTTCCAATTGTCGATCGTTTTCGGCGCGGGAATCCGGTGGAATGTGTAATTGATCTCCGTCGTAGAAAATCGCTCCGCGTAGAACGGCAACATCTTGGACGCCGGCAAATCCTCAGGATAGAAATTTCCCTTCCACTCGGCATACTGAAATCCCGAGGTTCCAATCCAGAACTTCATATCAAGCAGTTAGCCCAAGAGTCGGCTGAGCAAAAGCAGGCTTCAAGCACCATAAAAGAGGCTTCCAAAACGTCCGCGGCGCATGCTGCATCCGAATCCAGTATAGCGGCAAGTTCTCTGGCCCCCCTCAAATCTGGTGGGAACAGAGGATGCTTATCTGCCGCAATTCAACAAAAAAGGGGGAAATCATGAAAAAATTGCTCTTAAGTATTGCGCTCGCAATGGTGGCATCGCTAGCGTGGGGGCAGACTACGCGGCAGCCGCTCATGAATGTGCAACAGGTGCCGCAGCAGCGGACCACTACCGCAACGACGACCACGACCGAAGGCAGCGGGACGATCACCGAGTTCAGTCCCGGCAGCACGATCGTGCTTAAGGAAAGCACCGGGCCGCGGCATTATCGCTTCGGCAAGACCGTTACCTATGTGACGCGCAGCGGCAAGGTGCTCAATGAAGATACGGTGAGAACAAGGATTAAAGTGGGTGTTCCCGTTCGCGTTCATTATACAGGGACCGGCGACAACATGATGGTTGATCGCGTGATCCTCGATCAGGATTAAGATCTAATCTCGTTCGTCTCCGACGCGCCTTTCTGTTCTGCCCACCGGGAAAGACAGGAGGCGCGTTTTGTTTACAGTCATAGCGGCCAACTCTTTGCGATAGCTACGGCCTGTCGAGCGCGCGAATGGTTCCGGTTACTTGTATAACAACAGGATAGCCGTCGATCATTCGCGGAATCTTTCGTTCGGATTCTGGATTTTTCCGGGCGAGCATGACTGTTAAACAGGGCGTCTGGCTATCTTGCATTGTACCGGCATACACACCAACCACGTCGGCTATTGCCAGCAGCTCTTTATCATGCGCAGCGAGAACGACATTGATGTCACGGTTCGGTCTTGGCGAAGTGCTCTGGGCCATGTTCTGATGGCAAACGACGATTGAACTCAGCACGAGAACCACCAGTGAAACGGAAACAGTAGCCCGTATGTGCGGCATAATCTCATTCCCAAACTGCCGTCAATTTCCCACCACCGTGGCGCCAAGAAAATTCAGAACCTGGCCAATTGGATTGGCAAAGGCCTCGGTATTATTGCCCGCAAAAAGCAGACCAATTGCGCGCGGGTTTGGGGAGATGTCCTGAACTAGCAGCGACCCAGAGTCGCCGACCCTCAGAAAACCGTGCGAGGGATTCGCGACCACAATTTGGCCGTTGAAGGTCTTGTTATACGTGCCGCCATTACACTCATTCGTAAAGGCCACTCTCACGGTCGCGTTTAGCCCAGAAACATGACTGTGCGTCGTCCCGGTGGAGCGTCCGCTTTTTTTCACGTGCTGATTCAGCGAGGCTGCGGAGATGGAATGGGAAATTGTTCCAATTCCTAGTATGGCGCCATCGGTACGCACCATGCCGCTGACGATTCTTGCGATGGCGCAATCTGTGTTGCTCGTGGCCAGCGACCTTTTCTTGACGAGGGTTCCGACCGTTTGAGCGAGATTCCTGTTACACTGCTCGTCAATCAACCCCGGCTGAATGACCGGATCACCGGTTTGCGCAATTCTATTGTTACCGCCGAGTACTTTGTCTCCTTCTAGCACGTGGCCTGCGCTTAAAACGTAAAGTGTGGTGCCGATCCTTACGAGCGCGCCGAGCGTACCGCAGCAGCAGTAGCCGTTCGCGAGATCGTACGTCCAGCCGCCCGAAGTTCCCAACGAAATAGGTGGCCTTTGTTTGGCCGTGTAACCCATCGCGCGAATCTCATCCGTCAATTCCACCTTCACGGGTGTACCGCGAACTTTGCCCGGGAGATTACGAATGGCTTGCTCCGCATTCGCTGCGTCGCGATTGACATAAACCATCAATGTTGGATCGCCAGTTTCGCTAACGCCCACGGCGGTTCCCAAAATCTCCGGCTGTTGCATCAGCGAGGGAGTGACTTCGTCTTGAGCAGCTATCACCGCTTGGACTCGGACGTCCGCCTCATCGATAACATTCCCCGCAGGATCGCCGAATCCGGTAATTGCACCGCAAACGAAAGCAGTCGCCGCGAAAAACTTCGCCAAAGGTCGTACCAGTCGCGTATTCGAAAACTTCAAGGCAATCAGATCGGTTTAACCTGCCACCTTACGCGTACTTTCCAGATTGCAAACGTAAAAACTAGTCCACTTTTATCAGGCGAGACAGCCGTCGCCGCCGAGTAGCGCGATCCATTTGAGTGAATCCTGTTGTTCGTTTCGCACTCGTCGCGATATTCATTTCAAACGGTATTCTCCCGGCATCGGCGAAGAAAAAGGCGACTCATGCGCCAACGCCACGAAAGGCCGAGATTGAAGCAGCTACTCGTCTACAGGTCTTTCTTGATCGCGCGAACTTCAGTCCGGGTAAGATTGATGGACACTATAATGATCTGACCCGAAGGGCGCTTGCCCTTTACCGTGAATCCCGCGGAGAACAATCGCAAACTCCGCCGCCGCAACGCGCCGCAAAATCGAACGTCGCGCCCGACGTTAGGGGCCTTGATCTGGCCGGTGTCAACCCGGTGTTCATTTCATACACCGTGACCGAAGCGGACCTTCAAAGCGTAGGGCCCTCCCCCAAAGCGCCGCAGCAGCAGGCCAAACTAAAATTTCTGCCGTATCGTGATGTTCCTGACGCAATCGCCGAGAAATTTCACAGTGACATTCATTTCCTCGAACAGCTCAATCCCGGTAAGTCGAAAACCATCAAGGCCGGCGATAACGTGATGGTGCCGAATGTCGAGCCATTTGAGCTTGCATCGGTAAAAGACATTAAGCCCGGCAGCGAAGTCACGTCGCAGGCGGGCAATGAGATTGAGGACCAACCGAATGCGCAGACTGAGACGCCACGAGAAACTGGAGGCACAGCCCAAAATGTCGTGATTAGCATCGACACTAAAACCAATTTGCTCGAGGTCTATGATGGTGAAAAGCTCATCGCCGCATATCCGGTTACGGTCGGTTCCACTCATACCGCCTCGCCCGTCGGTGAGTGGAAGGTGCGAGGAATTGCAAAGATGCCTAAGTTTCGTTACGACAAGGAGATGCTCAAGCACGGCCAGCGCAGCGGTAATTTTTACGTCCTGCCGCCGGGGCCGCGGAATCCTGTCGGGGTAATGTGGATTGCGCTAAACAAAAAAGGGATCGGCATTCACGGTACCAACGATCCCGGTTCGATTGGCTACGCTGCAAGCCACGGTTGTGTTCGCCTCGCCAACTGGGATGTGGTGCGGCTTGCCACAAAAATTAAAAGCGGCGATAGCGTCTCCATCTATTAAAGTCGTAACGATGGGTGAAACGCTCACTTCCAGCGCCTTAAACATACTGCACGACTGGGTTCATTCAGAAAGCCTGCGAAAACACTGCTACGCCGTTGCAGATTCGATGAAACATTTTGCGCAACTGCGGGGTGAAGACACCGACCTTTGGGAAACGGTAGGATTGTTGCACGACATGGATTACGAGCGTCATCCGAATCTCGAACGTAGCCCGACCGAAGGCCATCCATTCGTTGGCGTTGCGTGGTTGCGCGAGAATGGCTGGAGCGAAGAGATCTGCCGTGCGATTCTTTCGCATGCTGATTACGCAAACGTCTCGCGCGAGACAGCACTGGAGAAAACACTCTACGCCGTCGATGAGCTGAGCAGCTTCATCGTTGCTGTCGCGCTCGTTCGCCCCACGAAAAGCATTCAGGATGTCGATGTCCGAGCGGTGAAAAAGAAAATGAAAGACAAGGCATTTGCTCGCACTGTGAGCCGCGAGGACATCGTCCGCGGCGCGGAAGAGTTGGGCATGCCGGTTGATGACGTAATCGCGGAGGTCATTCCTGCGCTGAAAAGTGACGCAGACAGACTAGGCCTCGCTGGAACGTCAGGCGGAATTACCAACCCGTAGGCAAAAAGCGCATCAGCACAGCGACGGATTATAGCTTTTCGGCGACGATCTCCAGCACCAGCGGTGTGACCATGAATCCATTCGGGTTCGCTTCTGCGCTCGCCAAGTCGGTGCGCACTTGGTCGGCGAATTTTTCATCGATCCGTCCCACTTCAATGAGACGGGGAAGATAGGTTTCGATGAACGTTGCGGGCCACTGCCACATGTAATCGCGTGGCTGCAGACAAAACACGTGTGGCCGGGATGAGCGAATCGCAAAACGGTTTTCCGAGAGCAGCTCCGGTAATCTGGCTGCTCCGTCAGGCTCGCCACCGGATTCGCGCCAGGTTGCAATCACATGCTCACGGAAACGCTCTTGCATCGGCAGTCGCGGGAAGAATCTCCAAGTCTCGTAATGCCCATACTCGTGAAAGATCGATAAACTCCCTTTTGGCATCACGCGTGCCAGCTTGCGAATCAGCAATGCGGGATCGACGACGAAGGAGACCACCCAACGACACCAGGCGAAATCGAAATCTCCTGTGGGCAAATGGTCAGTCATCAAATCGATCTCGTGAATTTTCACGTTCGTGAGCGATCGCGCGCGGCAGGCGGCCTCCATCGCGCGGATGAAGTTCCGGGAACGTTCGAGCGCGACTACTTCACCCGTCGGCCGGACGATCTCGGCAAGATCGACAGTTGCATATCCAGGGCCAGCGCCCACATCCAGCACGCGTTTGGCAACTGTAAGGCCGGCGCGTTGCCAGCAATCTAGAACCACGGGACGCCAGACGTGGTGTTGCAATCCGAGTCTGGCTAACTCCTCGTCATGCGTGCCGAGTACGTAGTCGCGGTCCGTAGGCATTCCTGACGGTTGCTAAATGACGCAACATTACAACGCGATTTTGCGCGTACGGCACGATCGGCGTTCGACTCAACGGCCTTCTGGTGTTTCGCCGGTTATGGAGAACATTATGGCAAACGTGTCGATCTCATCTGTCATGGATTACGTGATTCGCCAGCTGAACACTGAGGATGAACCTACTCTCTGGGAAATGTTGTATCACGGGTTGTCGTCGCCTGGGAAAAAACAACTGCCTCCACGCGAGATCGTACGCCGCCCAGAATTTGCACGGTACGTGGAGGGCTGGGGTCGCGCCGGCGACACCGGGTTTGTCGCGCACAACAAGAAAGATGGAATGCTGCTCGGTGCCGTTTGGTTGCGCAATCCGATCGACAAACCCGACGCGCCGCCGGAGCTGGCTCTTGCCGTAAAACCGGAACACCGCAGGCACGGGATCGGTACGTCGCTGCTGACGCAATTGGTTCGCGCGAATCCCGAGCAGTCAACCATCTCGCTGAGTTTCGTCACCGGGAAACCGGTGTTGCGCCTTTACGAACGGTTTGGGTTCAAAGTCGTGGAGGAACAGCCTGGCGCGGTGGTAATGCACCGGGAAATTTAGGAGCGCTCGGGTGAGGTTGCTCGCGTCAATCACGCTGATAATGCTGGCGGCCGCTGCGATGGCGCAATCATCGCCAGGAGCGAACACGGCGGTGGATCAGCTCATCCCGTGGTTGCTGGATGAAGATCAACAACTGCGGGGCGTCCCATTCAGCGAAGTCATTTTTGATACCACCGGGAAGAAAATGCTCCCGTTTGACGCAAGCAATCCAGAGGATCAGCGCGTCGCAAAAGCGATTAGCGCAGCCTGCGATGAAACGATAAAGCAGTTGAATGCGCCGGGCAGCGCGATTCAACATATCGATCGCATCAACGAAGTGAGCAGCCATTTTGAGAATAGTTTGCGCGAGTTGCTGAACGCCACACCCGGCGTGCACTGCGATTTTCCACTCACGAATGATGGCAAACCGCAGCGTTCTGGTTATCCCGATTTGCGAATAGTCGATATCGACAGCAAGCGCGTCTTTTATCTCGACCCAAAACTTTACGCCGCCGGAGGCCGCGACAGCAGTTTCCGTACGTTTTATTTCGAGCCGAAGAAAACGACGAACAAGGTGCGCGACGACGCAGTGCATTTCATCGTCGGCTTCGCACATGAGCGACGAGGTGAATCGAGTTCTCGGTGGAAATTCACGCGATGGGATCTCGTCGATCTTTCCCAGTTCCAGGTGAAATTGAAAGCAGAGTTTCAGGGCAATAACCGCGACATGTATCGCGCGGAAGCAATCGTGGCTTCCAGCGCAAAATAACCGCCTCCCGGCTTCAGTGCGGCAAGCGAGTAGAGCAGAAGTTGCTCCGAACAGCGCCGGGCGTAATGGTATGGTTTCGATGATTGCAAAGACGACGGAAACATTTCAGTTCGACGCGATCGACGATGTGCTAAGCGACATCGCAAAGGGGCGCATGGTCATCGTAACCGATGATGCCGATCGCGAGAATGAAGGCGATCTGGTGATGGCGGCGGAAAAGGTGACGCCTGAGGCCGTTAATTTCATGGCCACGCACGGGCGCGGTCTGATTTGTGTTCCAGTTTCGAATGAGCGCGCCGAGCAACTCGGGTTGCAACGAATGGTGGTGCAAAATCGCGAAAAGCATCGCACCGATTTCACTGTTTCAGTGGACGCGGCGCGCGGCGTGACCACCGGCATCAGCGCTTATGACCGCGCCACGACCATCCTGGCAATTGCCAATCCGAAATCTTCGCCGGAGGACCTCAGCCAGCCTGGCCATGTATTTCCCCTGCGCGCCAAGGACGGAGGCGTGCTACGACGCGCAGGGCACACCGAAGCCGCTGTCGATCTGGCAACAATGGCGGGCCTGCAGCCGGCGGGAGTGCTTTGCGAAATTTTGCACGCCGATGGCACAATGGCGCGTTTGTCGGAACTGATGGAGTTTCACAAAAAACATGGTCTGCGGATTTGCACGATCCAAAGTTTGATCGCCTATCGCCGTCTTCGCGAAAAGCTCGTGGAGCTGGAGCAAATCGTGAAGTTGCCGACTGACTACGGCGACTTCGATTTGCACCTGTATCGCTCGAAGCTCGATGGGCAGCACCATCTAGCGCTGGTGAAAGGCAGGATTGACAAGAACAAACCAACGCTAGTGCGCGTGCACAGTCAATGTCTCACCGGCGACGTTTTCGCATCGCGCCGCTGCGATTGCGGCAATCAACTGCATGCGGCGCTCCGGCAAATCCAGGAGGAAGGCAACGGCGTCCTGGTTTACATGCGCCAGGAAGGACGCGGGATCGGTCTCGCGGCAAAAATCCACGCGTACAAGTTGCAGGAAGAAGGTCTCGATACCGTGGAAGCCAATGCCAAGCTCGGGTATGCCAGCGATCTGCGTGATTACGGGCTCGGCGCGCAGATTCTGTTCGACCTAGGCGTGCGGCAGTTCAGGTTTCTGACTAACAACCCGAAGAAAGTTGTGGGCCTGGAGGGATATGGTCTCGAAATGATCGAGCAAGTGCCGATCCGTGCCGAGGCAAATCCGCACAACATAAAATACCTTGAGACCAAAAAGACGAAGCTGGGTCACATGCTGTGAATGACGGAGCACTAACGACGGATCACGAAGGAATGATGGAATGACGAGGTCTGAAAATATTCTGGTTGCCGCGAAAGGATCATTCGTCATTTGGGCTTCGTCATTTTTTCGACATTCGACATTCGTCATTTGTCATTTCTAGATGTCGAGCAAAGCGCCGCGTCGTCCGCAAATTGCTAAAGCGAAGCGCACCTTCTGTATTGTGGCGAGTCGGTTCAATGAGCGATACGTCCAGGGACTCATAGATCACGCTCTGGAAGAGCTACGCGCCCTTGTACCGGACGCGACCATTTCTTTGCACCGGGTGCCCGGAGCGTTCGAACTCCCGGTCGTCGTGCAGGAGCTTGCTGCGCGGGATAGAGCCGATGCAGTAATTGCTTGCGGGGTGATTTTGCAAGGTGAAACGAATCATGCGCAAAATCTCAGCCGATCGGTCACCGATGCGCTTCAACGAATTGCAGTGGAACAAACCGTGCCAGTCATCAACGTGGTCCTCAGTTTCAAAGACGAAGATCAAGCACGTGCGCGTTGCCTTGAAAACCAAATCAATCGCGGCACCGAAGCCGCACGCGCGGCGGTGGAAATCGCGAATGTGTTAGCGGACCTTCGCAGAGCTTGATCGTTATGGGCAAGAGACGACGCGCGCGAGAAGCGGCAGTTCAATATCATTTCTGGCGCGACCTTCAACGTGGCGAAGCGCCGGAGAAAATTGATGATTTCTGGGAATTTTGCCCAGCTACGCCACGGGTCCGCGAATTTGCGCGGCCACTTATCGAAGGAATGGTGGCGCATCTACCGGAGGTCGATGAACGCATTCGCCGCTACTGCGAAAATTACGAATTTCGCCGTATCTCACCTGTTGATCGCAATGTTCTACGACTGGCGATCTATGAAATGCTTTACCGCGACGACATACCTCCGGTGGTCTCAATCAACGAAGCTATCGAGCTGGCAAAGACTTTCGGCGGCGCTGAATCGGGCCGTTTTGTGAATGGTATTCTCGATCGCGTGCGAAAAGATTTGGATCGCCCCGCACGCGTGCCGGTTAAGAAACGAGAGCCGTGATTCGTTAGATCGTTGCGTCGTTACACCGATTCACGAATCCCGGTACCCGATTCACCACCTCACACATGAAATTTCTCCAATCGCTCGTTCAGCAGTTTGCCTCCAAGCCAATCGACTGGGAGGAGCTTGAAGAGTCTCTCATCCGCGCGGATCTCGGTGTGCCGATGACAACGCGAATCATCAAGACACTTCAGGAACGTGAGGCCTGGTCTGTGCTTGGAATTGGCGATGTGATCAAGGCCGTGCGCGAAGAGATCACGCGGATTTTGCCGGCTGATTCGACGCCGATCCGTAGCGCGAATGACAAACCGACACTGATTTTGATTGTCGGCGTGAACGGAACCGGCAAAACAACATCGACAGCAAAACTCGCGCATCATCTGCAGGTAGGGGCAATTGACCCCAATCGCCCGCCGCAAGTGATGTTGGCGGCAGCCGATACGTTTCGTGCCGCGGCGATCGAGCAGCTTGCTATTTGGGCTGAAAGACTCGGCGTTGAAATGATTCGCGGCCAGTACGGTACTGATCCTGCCGCGCTTTGCTATGAAGCGTATCAGGCGGCGACGAAGCGCGAGATCGACTTTTTGCTTTGCGATACGGCGGGCCGCCAACACACTAAAACGAATCTCATGGCAGAGCTCCAAAAAGTGAAACGGACGCTCGCCAAACTTGATCCAGACGCGCCGCACGAAACCCTGCTCGTGGTCGATGCAACCACTGGCGGTAATGCGCTCACGCAGGCCCGCGAATTCCATAGTGCGCTGACGTTGACTGGCCTGATTGCCACCAAACTCGATGGCAGCGGCAAAGGCGGGATCGTTGTTGCGATTCAGGAAGAACTCGGACTTCCAACGCGTTTTGTCGGAACTGGCGAGAAAATCGACGATTTCGCGCCATTCAACCGCAGCACGTACATTGATAATCTTCTGTAGCGGCGGTCTGTGATCGCCGAGCTGTGCCTAACAGACGATAAGAATTTCCGGCGATTCGACGCAGTTGAATTCTTCGCGCAAGTTCAGCGCCGTGAGAGAAGCAATCAAAGAAACAATCGCACCTGAAGAGACGGTACCTGCGGTCGTAGCGACAGGGCTGCGTGGTTTCATCGCGAAATTCACCGTCCTCAAGAGCGCGCGACGCGAGTTGTGGCTGACCTTCATCATCAAGTTCCTCATTTACACGGCTTACTCCGTCACAAACAAAACGATGGTCTTATGGCTGTCGAAGGATCTTGGCTTTAGCGATCAAGCGGCGGGAGCACTGGTCGGCTGGGTCTGGGCGCCGGCGATGACTGTGTTCACATTGCTTGCTGGCTCGATCACGGATGCAATCGGATTGCGCCGCACTTTTTTCCTGGGCGTCGCCATTTGCACGATCGCGCGCAGCGTAATGGTCGTTACCACAATCCCATCGCTGGCGCTCGCATGCGGCGTTCTTCCGCTCGCAGTCGGCGAAGCTCTCGGAACGCCGGTGCTGCTGGCGGCGACGCGACGGTACTCAACCGTCGCGCAGCGGTCGATGGCGTTCTCTATTGTCTACGCGGTGATGAACGTCGGATATTTCGCCGCGGGCTGGATATTCGATTACGTGCGCCAACTGAATTTGCACGTCAGCATCTTTGGCTTCGAACCCACTAGCTACCAGCAACTCTTCATCGTCAGCCTGATTTTCGAGATCGTGCTGTTTCCTGTGATCTATTTCTTGCGCCGAGACACAGATTCGGCAACCGCGACCGAACGATATCGCGAAATTCACACATTTTGGAGCCGCATCGGAGAGACGGTGCGCCAAAGCGCGATCGACACAGCGCATCTTTTCCGGCGGCTGGTCAGTCAATCCGGTTTTTACCGGCTGCTCCTTTTCTTTCTCTTCATCGGATTTCTGAAAGCCATTTTTTTGCAGATGGATTATGTGTTTCCGAAGTTCGGCATTCGCGAACTCGGCTTGTACGCGCCTGTTGGAAAAATTTCCGCAATCAACGCACTCGTCATCATCATCCTGGCGCCGATCGTTGGTGCGCTGACGCAAAAGTTCGCGGCGTACCGGATCGTCGTGTTCGGCGGAGCGATCTGCGCCGCGGGGGTATTCATCATGGCGCTTCCGACAGATTGGTTCGTGCCTGCGGCTAATAGCGTTGTCGGGCGATGGCTGGGTCATGGCTATCTCGGATTACACGGGAGCATTCACCCTTACTACATTATGTCGGCGCTTTATCTGATCGTCTTCTCGATTGGCGAAGCGTTTTACTCGCCGCGCGTGTACGAATATGCCGCAGCGATTGCTCCCAGGGGACAGGAAGCCTCGTACGGCTCACTTGCTTACCTTCCGTTCCTCGTAGGCAAGCTCCTTGTAGGCACCGGTGGCTGGTTACTGGCCGCATTTTGTCCCGAACATGGTCCACGGCATCCCGGGACGATGTGGCTCATCTTTGCTCTGGCAGCATCAGTCGCGCCGGTCGGATTGGTTGTCTTCCGTCGCTATATTCGCGTTCCGGAAGCCGGGCGACAGGACGTCGACTAAAGATTCAGCCTGGTTATTCTTAGAGAGCAGCAATCCTTTTAATGCGACCTGACGCCGACCATTCTTCAGCTTGCATACGAATCTAATAAAGAGGGATCGACTTCGCGCCCGTGACATTTGCAGGCGTTGGCGCGTCAAATAAGTTAAAGCATCCGAAAGGGACGAAGGGATCAAGAGCTATGAACACGACACGTTTAATGCACAGCCATGGGTCGCGTAAAACTTTGTGGTTCGGAATGCTTGGCACGATTCTTGTGATTGTCGGCTCGATCTTGTTTGGTTATGCTCAAACGCAGAAAAAAGAAGCCGAGAAAATGAATCCAACCAAAGCAGTCCCCACCGACACTGAGCTGCGGAGGCAGTTGACGAAAGATCAATATCACATCACTCGCGAATGCGGCACGGAGACGCCGTTTCACAATGCTTACTGGGACAATCACGAACCAGGCATTTACGTTGATATTATCACGGGCGAACCGCTCTTCAGTTCCCTTGATAAATTCGACAGCGGCACGGGTTGGCCCAGTTTCACCAAGCCCATATCACCAGACAAGGTTACCCCAAAAAAGGATTCCTCGTTCGGAATGGAACGCACTGAGGTTCGTGGGAAAGCGAGCGATTCGCATCTAGGCCACGTTTTTGACGACGGACCGGCCCCGACGGGCCAACGCTTCTGCGTCAACTCCACCGCGCTGCGTTTTATTCCGGTAAATAAACTGAAAGAAGAAGGTTACGGGCAGTATTTGTCGCTGTTTCAGCAGCAAGGCGGATAAGCGAACCCGCAAAGCGAATAGCCAGACAAACAACGGCGCAATGGCCGCGTCGATCTTGCGCCGACGCCGGAAGCTTGGGGAGTGACCTGATTCGCTTTTGAACTCCGAGCGTCAGCGCGCTAACTTACTGGAGTTCCCGTGACCAGAGACGACTTCGATTACGCAATTGAAAACACGCGTGTGATCGTCGCTCCCGAGCGACAAATCGCGACTTTTGGCAGCACCAGTTTCGATTTTTATCTAATCTCCGAATTGATGGACCGGGTCAATCAAGTCCGCGTCCGTAACGGAAAAATCCACGCAGAACGTCCGCAGATTCTCACGCCCGAGCATTATTGCCGACTCTTGCTCGATGGTTTCGGCGAAAAGGCGGAGCGATATATCGAGCAACTGCGTGAACACGCCCGAAACATCGCGGTGCTCCGTTATGGTTTTCAATTTCGTAAAACCGATCTGAGCGAACACACGCTCTGCGATTCGGTTGACGCGGTGATTAATCGTACCAAGCGAAAAGTCGAAGACACAAACGAACCGCTCAGCGCGATCATTCACGGCGTCGATGACGCTTGGGAAGTTTGCCTGCTCAAATTCACCATTGATTTGGTCGAGCGCTCCTCCGGCAACAATCTCGGTGACCTCCGAAAACGCGGATTGCTCTAGCCACTGACGCAAATTGCGGAAAGTCGGCTAACTGCGGTTGCCAATATGTACCCGGATAAACGCGCCTGCGCTGGCCAGCGCACGGCGGCCTGGCTCAAGGTGAGCGTTCCACAGATGCCATGCATGGATCATGTGTGGCCAGATTTCCAAAGTCACTGGAACATCCGCTGCGCCTGCCGAGCTCGCAAAACGAGTGGCGTCATCGAGCAATGTCTCGGCAGAACCGACCTGGATTAATATTGGGGGGAAGCTTCTGAGATCCGCATAAAGAGGAGAAACGTGCGGATCTTTTCTGTCCATTCCCGAGGGAAGGTATGCGTCGGCCAATTCATTCAGATATTCTTTATGGATGATCGGGTCTACGGCGTCCGTGGTCGCGAGCGTGGAACCAGACATTGTTAAATCCATCCACGGCGAAACGAGCCACGCGCATGCTGGAAGTTCCTCGTGTGCATCGCGCAGACGATTGATCAACGCAATTGTAAGCCCCGCTCCGGCGCTGTCGCCACCAAGCGCGATCTGCGAAACCGGAATGCCTTCGTTTTGCAAAAACCGCCAGGCAGTGAGCGCATCGTCATAGGCTGCGGGGAACGGATGCTCTGGGGCAAGCCGATAAGCAACGGCGAGCGTCCGCGTTCCAGCGGCGCGGCCCGCCTCCGTCACCATACGGCGATGGCTCACGATCGAACCGGAGCAATACCCACCGCCATGAAAAAACATCAACACATGCGAGATATCACTGCCCGGAACGAACGACCATTCTCCCTGCAGGCCGTCGACATCCACAGCTTCAAGCTTCACATCATCGGCCACAGGCCAAACAGAACCAATCGCATCGAGTCGCTGGCGCCGCTCGGCCCAGCCGATCGGTCGCGGCTTGGAACGCAGCAACGCGCGCACGTTCTCGATCTCGCTTTGATCCATTGCGTTAAAGTTGATCCTTCGTTTGCGAAGCGATTTAGTAACTAAAGCGCTGAACTTTCGGCTTCCGTCAAGCCGTGCACCTTGGCATTCTGCGCGCTCAAGCGGCAAGTGAAAAAGTTTATCTTCAGCCTAATCTTGGTTTGCTGTACAGGATTGTGAGCGCGCCTAACCCAAGTCGCGTTGCAGCGCTCGAGATAGTTGGTGTGTCGTAAATATGCCAAAGATTTATGACGCCATTGTTATCGGCGCCGGACACAATGGGCTGACGTGTGCCTGTTACCTGGCCAAGGCTGGGCTAAAGGTTCTTGTTCTTGAACAATATCACACGGTTGGCGGTATGACCGTGACCGAAGAGGAAACGCTGCCCGGCTTTTGGTCAGATATCCACGCGAGCGGCTATCAACTCGCAAATCTCTCACCGGTCCCACGCGAATTGGGATTGCTTGATCGCTACGAACTCATCGAGCCCGAGATTCCCTTCTCACATGCCTTTCCCCAAGGCGACATAATCAGTGTCCATCGCGACATTGAAAAGACTGTCAGGGAGATAGCCCGCTATTCGCTCAAGGATGCTGAGACATGGCGTGCCTTGATGAACCGTTTCCTCGCGCAAAAAGACGCCATTACTGTGGCCATGTTTTCACCTCCTCCTTCATTCCCAGCCGCCGCGGCCGACTTCGCCGCATCCTCAGCAGGAATGGAAGCCTATCGGTTTAGCATGCAGAGCGTCCGATCGTGGGCGAACCAGACGCTCGAAGCGGAAGCGACGAAAACCTTGTTCGGCTCTTTCGCCACTTTTCTCGGAGCCTCGCCCGACGACGCGGGTGGCGCCGAGCTTGGCTGGCTATTCGCTTCAGTCTTACAAAACGTCGGCAACAATCTGGTCAAAGGTGGGATGAACCGCGTCACGCTCGCGCTCGCTGAAGATCTGCAAGCGCATGGCGGAGAAATCCGCACGAACACGCTAGTCGACAAAATTTTGGGCGACTCAAAACGTGCCACTGCTGTGCGCCTCGCAGGCGGCGAGGAAATTCCCGTCGGTAAGCTGATTGTCTCAAATGTAGATCCACGAAACCTCGTGGTGGATTTGCTCGGCGCCGGAATGGTGGGACAAGAAATCGTCGATAAAATGCAGCAGTACGAGTGGGGCGATTCAGTTTTTGTCATCTTTGTCGCGCTCGAGAGTCCGATCAACTACAGGGCCGGACCTGCTGCGCGCCAATCCGCGCATGTTCATCTTAGCGAACCTTCACTGGATTTTTTCGCGCGGCTCTATTTACAATGTCGCGGTGGTGAATTGCCGTCGGCCCCGATGATTGTGAGTTGGAATGACTCTGCTGTAGACCCCAGCCGCGCCCCAGCCGGCAAAGCGCTGATGAAATTCGTGGTCTTGAGTGTTCCCTATGTTATCACCGGTGACGCCACGGGCAGAGTTCCGGCACGCACCTGGGACGAAGCTCGCGAAGCGTACGCTGATTACCTTATTGACCTGATTACTGCCAACTACATTCCCGACTTGAAGGCAAAAATTCTTAAACGCGTAGCCCATTCTCCGGTCGACATTTCGCGGAAGATCGTCAGCGCTGTCCGAGGTACGCTTGGACAGGGCGCGTTTCTCCCGTACCAAACTGGTTCGCTGCGCCCGATTCCTGAGCTCGGACAATACAAAACCCCGGTCCCCAATGTATACCTGTGTAGTTCTGGCAGTCATCCGGGCCCTGGGGTGTCAATGGCACCCGGGAGAAACGCAGCACAGGTGATCTGCGATGATTTAGGATTGGATTTCAGGAGTGTCGCCGGAACTTCGCGTGAAAAATTATCTCCAGCTTAACCTCAGTCTGCTCTACTGGATTTTGATTGCGCCGTTTACCGGCCAATTTTTCAAGATCGCCCCGATCTTTCGGCAAATGGTGTTCATTGGGGTTCGCGCCGCGCCGATGGTCGCACTGACGGCATTCAGCGTAGGCGTAACGCTCGCTATGCAGGCGGCGCATTCTCTCGAAAGCCTGGGCGCCGAAATGTACATTCCTGATCTCGTGATGATCACGCTACTGCGCGAGATGGGGCCGGTACTCATTGCGGTGATTGTGATCGGACGAAGTGGATCTGCTGTGGCAGCAGAACTTGGAACAATGAAAGTGTCCGAGGAAATTGAAGCGCTTGAAGTCATGGCGATCAACCCGGTTCAATACTTGGTCGTGCCGCGTTTTTTGGCCATGATGGTGATGCTCCCAGCGCTCACTATTTTTGGAAATTATATCGGGATCCTTGGCGGCTGGGCAGTGTGCGTTTCCGCGCTCGACTTCAACACTGCCGGTTATGTGCTGCGCGCGCTCGAGAGTGCGGAAACATGGGATTTGTATTCAGGAATGATCAAGAGCGTGGTTTTTGCATGGATCATTATCACGATTGCCTGTAACGCGGGTCTGAATGTCGAAGGCGGCGCGGAGGGTGTCGGACAAGCTACGACTACTTCCGTCGTGGAAGCTTTGCTCGCTATGCTGGTCATGAACGCGGTTCTTACTGGAATCTTTTTTTTCAGTGCATGAGTGCCAACGAAGAAGCCATTATCGAAGTAGACCATCTTGTTCGCAGCTTCGGCGATCGCGCGGTGCTCGATAGCATTTCTTTTAACGTTCACCGTGGCGAGACGCTGGTTATCATGGGCGGCAGCGGTTGCGGCAAGAGCACTCTGCTCCGGCACATGATCGGCTCCATGAAACCGACTTCAGGATCGGTGAAACTCTTTGGAGAGGAAATTACTGGCATGACCGAACGCGAGATTGAACGTGTGCGACTGCGGTTCGGCATGTTATTTCAATCCGGCGCGTTACTCGCATCGTTGACAGTGGGCGAGAACGTTGCCCTGCCACTTTTCCAACACACCGATAAAACCCCAGATGAAATCGAACAGATCGTGAAACAAAAACTCGAGATCGTTGGGCTGACCGGCTTTGAAGACCTGAGGCCGGATGAAATTAGCGGCGGTATGAAAAAGCGTGTGGGACTTGCGCGTGCGCTTGCTCTCGATCCCGAGTTGCTGTTCAGCGATGAACCCACCTCCGGGCTTGATCCGATCATGACCGCCGTGGTCGACGAGCTGACGCTGAACCTAACTAAAGGCAGCCACATGACCGCGGTCGTGGTATCGCATGACATGACTAGCGCCTTTCGCATTGCCACACGGATGATTATGCTCGGCCACGGCTCGATTGTGGCCCAAGGCACACCAGATGAAATTCGAAACAGCTCAAATCCGGAAGTGCAGCAATTTATTCATGGGAGGGCCGACGGTCCGATTCCATTGAACGTTTCCCAGGAAGAACACAAAGATCACCAACATGTCCGCCCACGGCCGTTCCTGGGTGCGCGGTTCCGTTTTCATCATAAGCATCCATGAAGCGCAATCTATCGGATTACCTGGTCGCGTTATCAGTCATTGCATGCAGCATCGTCCTTCTCGGCGCGCTTACTTTCGCGCTCTCAGGATATCGCCTCAAAAAACCGACACGCACCCTGCAGATCAATTATGAAGATGTGACCGGCATAAAGGTTAATTCGGAGGTGCGCTATGCCGGGGCGCCAGCTGGGCGCGTGATCACGATGCGGCATCTTACTGCGAAGGAGCGGGAAGCAAGCGCAAACAAGAAAGACGCCGTGCGGGTGACGGTCAGTCTTGACGAAGGAATTCCGCCACTGCCTACAGATGTCACGGCCACACTCAGCTCCGATACAATGCTCTCACCAAAGTTTGTAGCGCTTTCCGCAGGCACACCCGGGGGTGAGACGCTGGCAAACAACGCGGCGATTGAAGGTCATCCCGCGTACGGTCTTGAGCAAATCACTGCGGCAGCCGGGCCGTTATTCGATAATGCAAACAAGCTACTCGACAATTTGAACGTCACGGTCACCGGTTTGAAAAAAGATCTTGGCGAATTTACACCGAAGCTCGGGCCATTGGCAGATTCCCTGAAAATGGACGTAGATAATCTCCAGAACGTGATCAAAAATCTCGAGACTGTTGCCAAAGGTGCAGACAACCTGTTCGGGAGCGCCGATACGTTCATTAAATCGACGGACAAACAGCTTCAGGAACAGCTGAAGCAACTGCACGTGACGCTCTTGAACCTGAAAGTCGTTACGACGTACGCCAAGGCGCTTGTCGAAACGCTCGCTCAAAAGCCCAACCGCGTCATCTTTAGCGGCAAACCGGCAACACTCACCCCCGAGTCGGAAATCCTGAAGAGCTCAAAGCCAGTGCCAGCAAGGAAACCGTAGCACAGCCCGCGCCGAAGCTTGATTCCAGTCTTGCGTTCCTGCGCAGAATCCGACATCAACCTATTCCTTATGAAACGTCTCCTCTTGTTTTTCATCATCTCGGCAGCCTTTCCGTATGGTCTTTTTGCAAATGATTCGCTTCCATTTCCCGTCAGTCTTGGCGGCCAGGCGGCAAAGGAGGGCATGCCTTTCGCGAAAATCGAAAATCCGGTTGCGGCGGATGCGGAACTGGCGGTCGAATCGAAGAGCGACATGCTCATCGTGAACGTGAACATGGTGAATGCGGAGAACGAACCGGTCCCAGGCTCAACGCGGGCAGTGTTCTTGCTCCAGGGCAAGACCAAAACGACCATCGACAAAACGATGGACGGAAAGAAGCTTTCTCCCGGAAACTATATCATGAGCGTGGTGAGAGAAGGCAAGACTGCCAGTATCCTCTTCACCATCAAGTAGCGTTGGTCCGCGGCGAAACGATTCATTTTCGCGACCCATCCGACTCTCACCGAGTCAAAGGATGCGCGGTTCCGCGCATGACCGGGCTGCCATGGTGAGCAGGCATTTACCATCTAACTAGAACTACACCTCATTCGCGCAAAATATTTGGAACTTCTCTCTCTAGTTTCCGTAGAATTTTGTAGAGGCCAGCATGAAAAAACGTGGCGTCGCCGAATACGCTCGCCCGAGTACTGGCGCGCGTACTACACGCGGAAGCAGCGCGAGTGGCGCGCAGCCCACTACTGGCATGCGTATTACACAAGGAAAAAACGCGAACAGCGCGCAGTCCGTCGGCTCGTCCAAAAACGGCGAAAAGAAAAAATAGCTCCGTGAAGGCTCACAGAGCCGTTGCTACAATTTCCGATAGCGCCACATCAATTCAAAAAAGCGAATCGAATCGCGCAGTGGACGGATCTTGCTCACTTGATCGGAGTAGACGGTTGTGATCGGAACAGATTCAATCCGGTAGCCTTTTCGGCTGGCGATGATGAGCACTTCGGTGTCGTAATCGAAACGGTCTCCCCCGCCAAGAAGGTCAGGAATCAATTGCCGATCTACCATGCGGAAACCGCATTGCGTATCGGGGATTTTTTGTCCGCAAACCCTGCTAATCTGGCTGCTCATGTAGTGGTTCACGACACGCCGGATAAATGGCATTCCAGCAAGATTATTCATACGGTTACCGATAAAAAAACTGGGCCGCGTTGCAGAGACCGCCGCCGTTATGAAACGATCAATCTCTTCGGGAAGATGTTGGCCGTCCGAATCGAGAAGGCTCACCCACCTGATTTGTCGATTCAGTTCGCTGCTGGATGAACTCGCTGCGCCAAACCAATGTCCGAGTCCAGTCTTAATCGCTTCGCCTTTGCCGCAGTTTTGATTGTGAACGATCACTTCTGCGCCGGCTTCGCGCGCGCGTTGCGCCGTCTGATCGGTTGATCCGTCATCAACCACAACAACGTGGTCGAGTCGCTCGCGGGTTCGGCGAACGATGTCCCCGATATGTTTTTCGTCCTGGTACGCAGGAATAACTGCGGCCGTCTGTGAACGAATTTGAGCGAGCGGATCGCGCTCTGGCTCCATCATCGCCGCACCACCGGATGAAAGTCGGCCGCGTGATACGAGCTTCGTACCAGCGGGCCGGAGGCGACGTAGAGAAAACCTTTTCTGCGCGCGATGTCACCGTAATAGCTGAATTGCTCCGGCGCGATGTAGTCTATAACAGGCAAATGTTTCGGGGTCGGACGCAAATACTGACCCATGGTCAAGACTTCGCAGCCGGCTTCGCGCAAATCATCCATCGTCTGAAAAAGCTCAGTTTCTTTTTCACCGAGGCCAAGCATCACGCCGCTTTTGGTGACAACACCAGGTTCTAGTTCCTTCGCCCGACGCAAAACTCGCAAGGATGTGCGATACTTTGCGCGCGACCGCACCAGCGGTGTGAGGCGTTCGACTGTTTCCAAGTTGTGATTGTAAATGTCCGGCCCGGCATCGAGCACCGTCTGAATGCACCACTCCTGCGCATGAAAATCGGGCACGAGCACTTCGACGACAATCGAAGGATCCATGTCGCGAATAGCTGTGATCGTACGTGCAAAATGATCAGCCCCGCCGTCTTTGAGATCGTCGCGCGCAACCGCAGTAATCACGACATGTTTTAATTTCATCCGACGCACGGCCTCGGCCACGCGCTGCGGTTCGTCTCGTTCCAGCGCGAACGGCTTTGCAGTTGTCACCGCGCAAAATCCGCACGCGCGCGTGCAACGGTCCCCGGCGATCATGAAGGTGGCTGTGCCCTGGCTCCAGCATTCCCATCGGTTCGGGCATTGCGCACTCTCGCAAACCGTGTGCAACCGCAAGTCGGAGATCAGCGCTTTCGTTGAAAAGAAAACCGGATTGGACGGCAGCCGCACCTTGATCCACGGCGGCTTCTGCGGCTGGTGCAACGCCGGATCAATTTTCATGCAGGACATTTCGATGAAACGTAATTCAACGTTAAAGCGTTGAAAAGGAATTGTAGGGGACGCCGTTGGCTTCCCGGGGAATCGAACGGCTTCCCCTACAGTTTAGTGCGCCCCGAAAGCGCAGCAGAGAGCGTCAATTCATCGGCCGATTCAAGTCCTCCGCCGGCAGGAATGCCACGGGCAATCCGCGTAAGGCTGATTGGTTTGTTCTTTAACAGGTCGACAATGTAATTTGTCGTCGCTTCACCTTCTACATCGGCGGGCAACGCGAAAATAATCTCAGTGATCTTTTCCCGGTCGATGCGCTCAAGTAATTCCTTGATGCGTAAATCTTCCGGCGCGACGTGGTCGAGCGGCGAAATTTTTCCGCCGAGCGAATGATATCGGCCGCGGAAGACGCCGGTTTTCTCCAGAGGCAGTATGTCGGTTGGCTGTTCTACGACGCAAAGTAACTCCGCTGAGCGTGAGGAGTCGGCGCATATTTCGCAAACCTCGTCGGCAGCAAAAAACCCGCAAAGATTGCAGGAACGAATTGACTGGCGAGTGTCCGCGATTGCGCGCGAGATGTGCTCCGGCTGATCGTTACGCGCTCGCACCATCCAGAGCGCGATGCGCTCCGCCGAGCGAGGACCGACTCCCGGCATTTGTCGCAGTTGAGAAATCAAATTCCGGATTGCGTCCGGATATTCCGTTCTTCTCAAAGTACGCTCAGGTTCGCCACGGCGAATCTGTCCTTCAGTAGATTATTCGAGCGGCGTCTCCGCCAGCTGAAGAAGAAGCGGCTCCAGTCTGCGCAGATAAAATTGCAATGGAGGATCATTTTCGTCCTCCGAGGCCCGCGCCTTCTGAAATTCGCTATAAGCTTCCGCCCAGCGTTTTTCTCGATAGAGCACCACGCCGTTCCAGAAAGCGTCCCGGCGGGCGACGCGTTCCGGCTTGGCCTCTACAGCCAGCCAAAGCGGTTCGTAGATTTCAATCCGATCATGCGAATTCAGCCCGCTCACAAAATCAATCGGACGAGCGACAACTGTGTCACTGACCCGATCAAAAGTTAGCGTGTCGATCAGAGCGCTTGACCCGTAGAAATTGTTCAATGCGCAGAATCTGCGGGCGAGGTCAATCGGTTCTCCGCCCGCCAGAAGCAGAGGGCGCTCAGTGTCCTTCAGTGCACCGGCAATTAGCGCACCGGAACTAACCCCGGCGCGCATACCCCATTTGCAAACAGTTTCTCCGCTATCTTGCCGGCGCTCGCGAAAATTCTTTATCATGTCGAGGACAACACGAACTGCCTTCTGGGTATGGTCAGTGTTCGGAACGGGAAATCCAAAAATGGCGACCACGCCTTCTCCGTCAGCCGCATGCAGGTAAGCGCCTTCATTAACCAGATGTTCAGCGGTCTCGCGAATAAATTTCGCCGTCACTTCGGCGAACGCGGCTGGCTCGGAATCTTCCGCGAATGCAAGTCTGTTACCGATATCGCAGACCACAACGCTTGTTTCGTATGTTTTCGGTTGAGGATCGAATCGAGTTGCGCCCTCTTTAAGACGACGAAATTCGTTTTTCGAGAGACGATTGGCAAAGAATGTTCGTACAAGATGCGAGCGGTCCCTCCGTAAGAAAACCGACCAGCCTTCCGCGATCGCCAATGCGAATATGAGCGCAAGAACGGAGGGAATCGGCTGGAAAAATATCCGATAGAGCGAGCAGACCCATGAAAGACCAAACAGCTCCACCAACAACAAACCAACCAGCAGACGGCTACGCCATCGCGGAGCAATGCTCAGGTTGAGCCAGGCGACAATAAGAGCTGCAAGTAAAATAAAAAGGTATTGCCATTTTTCGCTGACGATTCTCGTCGCGCCGGCATAGTCGGAGACAAGCTGTGCTGCGACAGTCTCCAAGCGTGCTAAGGACTTGGTGACATGCAGCGTTCCGACGCTGAAAACGACGGCGGCTCCAATTATGAGCGTTGTGATCAACGACCGCTTCATTAACAATCAAGCTTTTTGAGCAACGGAAGCAGGGTAGTAGGACTGCACGACTAGTTCGCTCAGGAACTTGTCTGGAGCGTCGATCGCCTCGGCGTTAAGAACAAACTTGGTTCGGCCCGTATTCTTTTTGATCAGACTCAAGCCAAACTGATAATCCTTAAACAAATGAGCGCACAGATCACTCATGGTCATCCGCTCAGCTTGCGCGCGCTCGACCAAGCGCCGAATCGCCCCCTCATCGAAAACAAGTTCCAATCCGTGCTCGCTGTTGAATTTTTCGGCAAATTGACGCGCGCCGGTTTCGAGCATTTGCGCCTCAAGCTTGTGTCCCTCTACCCTTAAGCGATCAAGCACACGCTGCGGCTCGCGCACGAGGGTGGCGGTCACACGCAACTGGCTCAAGCCCGACCCTGCCAGATAATATTTGTAATCACGAAACAGCTTTTCAAATACCGTGAGTAATCCACGCGCGCCCGTCTTTTCCTTTGCGGCAGCCTCGGCCAGCAGACGCAACGCTTCCTCCTCAAAACTAATCTCGATCCCATAAGCGCGAAATGCGCGCTCGTATTGCCGGAGCAAACTGCCCTCGGAATACTTCATAATGTTGAAAAGATCATCGGCATCGAGGTCCTCACAAACCACTCGCACGGGCAATCGACCGATGAATTCCGGCTCGAAGCCGTACTCCATAAAGTCCTGCGTCGTCACGTGCTGGAACAATTCGTTGTCCATCACTTGAATTGGTTGCGCGCTGAATCCGATCTGACCGTGCCGGACGCGCCGTGCTACCTGTTCCTTCAACTTTTCGAACGCACCACTCACTACGAACAGAATGTGCCGGGTGTTGATCGTCTCGCGTCTTGCTTTGCCGCGCCGCTGAAATTCGAACGCGGCCTGTAGTTGCGCCTGCAGATCGTTCATGCTGCGAACTGGCACTTCTGTTTCCTCCATTAACTTCAACAGCGTGGTCTGCACGCCGCGTCCGCTCACATCGCGACCAATCAAATTTCCGGCCGAGGCGATCTTGTCGATCTCATCTATGTAAATGATGCCGAACTGCGCGAGGTTCACATCGCCATTAGCTTTGTGCACCAACTCGCGCACCAGATCTTCCACGTCACCCCCGACGTAACCGGTCTCGCTGAACTTCGTTGCGTCGGCTTTTACAAACGGGACTTTAATCAGATCGGCGATGTGTTTGATCAGATATGTTTTCCCGACGCCGGTCGGTCCGACCAAAATCACATTTTGTTTGATGTATTCGATCTCCTCTGCGCGCCTGGCATCTTCTCTCTGAAGCCTGCGCAGATAATTGGCGTGGTTGTAGTGATCGCAAACCGCGATCGCGAGAACCTTCTTCGCCTCTTCCTGCTTAATGACGAACCGGTCGAGGTGCGCCTTAATGTCTCGAGGCAGGAGATTGAATTCGAATTCCTTCTGGTCGGCCTTCTCGGGCTTTTCCTCCTCTTCCGCTGTCGCCGGCTCCGGCTCGGCAAACGTCGCCACCGAGACCCGATCGCCGAAGTTCTGTTTCATGAACTCCGTGATCTTGGCCTTGAGCTCTTCCGGTGAAGGAAATGATGGTGGCGGCGGGTTTTGTGTCATGCGCAGAAAACATCGTGCCAAAGGGCGTTTGTGGCAATGATTCGTCTAAAATCTGACTCTCAGGCGCGGCATTCGTTCATCTACGCTCTACTTGCTGTTCCTACTCTTACGCTTGCTCATGTTCGTGCTCTGATCTAGTTCCGAAATATTGAAAGAGTCGACGCCGATTGAGTTTGTCGTGTCACCCAACGACGCCAGACTGCGCCTTGATCAGTTTTTAGCGAAGGAACTTCCGGAATATTCCCGGTCGCGCCTTCAGCAGTTGATCCGCAGTGGGTTCGTTCGACTCAACAAGCAAACCACCCGGCCACGCCAAATCGTCAGAGGCGGTGACAAGATTCATCTTATTGAGCCGCCGCTCGAGAAGATCGAGATGCGACCGGAGCCGATTCCACTCGATGTTCTCTTTGAAGATGACGATCTCATTATTATCAACAAACCGGCTGACCTGACAGTTCATCCTGGCGCCGGTCAGCGTGAGCACACTTTGGTCAATGCGTTGCTCAGCCACTGCACGACCTTATCAGGGATCGGTGGAAAAGAACGGCCCGGCATCGTTCACCGTCTCGATAAGGAAACAAGCGGCTGTCTCGTGGTAGCCAAAAATGACATCGCGCATCGCGAACTATCCAAACAGTTCGCTGCACGCACAGTGGAAAAGATCTATCTCGCGCTTGTCGCGGGAAAACTGCGAAAACCGACCGGCGTAATCGAAGAAAATATCGGGAGACATCCGGTCCAACGAAAACGAATGAGCGTGTCCTCAAAGCGTGGGCGCGCCGCCAAAACGGAATATCGCGTCATTCGCTCGAGCGATCAGGCAAGTCTGGTTGAATGCCGGCTGCATAGCGGGCGCACTCATCAAATTCGCGTGCATCTTCATCATCTCGGCCATCCCGTGCTCGGCGATAAAATTTATGCGCCGCGGTTTGCAAAAGATTTCCCGCGCCAAATGTTGCATGCGTGGAAGCTTGGGTTTCGTCATCCATGCACTGGCGAATGGAGAAGTTTTGAGGCTTCGTTGCCTGCGGATTTTAACGAAGCTATCCGGGCTGCCGGCCTGTGAATATCAATGCCGTCACGTCGGGTACTCACACAATTTCTCTACGCTCCCGCCTCGGCACCATGGCGCTGGCGAGCATTGTCTGGACAATTTCGCCGCGCTGATTAGTGGTCACATTGCGCAGTCGAATAATCCCGTAGCCCGGCCGAGAACGCGACGGACGCAAATCGACAATCTCCGTTTCAACCGTGAGCACGTCGTCAGGCCGAACCACATTCGGCCAGCGCAATTCATCGACCCCGAGGCCGATGGCGCCTTCGGCGAAGTTCAATGTTTGCACAAACAGCCGCATCGTCATGGCCGCCGTGTGCCAGCCACTGGCAATTAATCCTTTGAAAATTGTTCGCTCGGCTCTCTTGCGGCTAAGATGAAACATTTGTGGATCAAACTTGTGGGCGAACTCGATGAGATGCTTCTCGGTCACATTTAACGGCTCAGATTTAAAGCGATCGCCCACTTTTAGATCATCGAAGTAATGTTCTTTCATGCTGGCAACAGATGAAACCCCATTCATGCGCCATCGCTCAGGATTCAGCAATCCGTAAATGAGTACGGCTCGCTATCCTGAAAGCCCATGCACCACGAAGTCGACCGGCGTTCTGAATTCACCTCCTCCGCTTCGGCCCAGGGCACATCCGGATGCTGGGCTCAATACGAAGAGTCTGTGATTCAGCACCACCAAACAGGAAACGTTTCCTCAGGTAGAAACAATGAATTGGAAGAAGCCTTATTCGCTCGTTCGAAATCGGGCTGACTATAGCTTCAAAACTTTCGTCGACCGAACAATTCGTGAACAGCGCCGCGAAGAGCGACGACTTGCCGAGCAGCGTACCGTGAAACATCGGTTCCAAGCGAGAAACTCATGCGTCGCCGATGCACGGAGTTATCGCGTCGCCCGACGATTGCCGGCGCAGCTGTTGCGCTACAATTCGATCAAAAAACACTAATTCGCACGTAACGGCTCGATAAGCTCCGGAGCGCGTGTTCAAAAACTTTCGCCATCATTGCTTCAGGATTAGCTAACCGCAAAATCCTGCGGTAATTTTTTCCGCTCACATCGTTGCCGTGATTCACGTTCACAATGACGCGGGCAATGTGATCGAAACGCACGAACCGGCGGGCGAATTCAAAAAGTGATGAAAGTTTTCCATCGCGCTGGCGTTCTGTTTCTTGGTAACAATTGCGGATTAAACCAAACCTCAACGAGGAGACAGATCATGCCAACCCGCAAGCGCAACCATGCCTACGGGAAATTCAACTTTCTCGTCGACCTGGGCGCCGGTGACACCGAAGGCCCGCAGGCTGCCTTTCAAGAATGCAACATCGGCATAGAAGTCACCGTTCCGGAATTCCACAGCCGGAATAAAAAGGAAAACAGCGTCCGAAAAATCACGGGCCTGAACAAATCGACCGATGTCACGTTTAAGCGCGGCGTGATCGGATCGTTGAATCTCTTCAACTGGCTGAACGACATCTGCAAAGGCAATCAAGCCGCGACCCGTGACGTCACGATCCAGCTTCAGAGTAAAGATCATCGCGCGGTGGTACAGACCTGGAAGCTGATCCACGCACGCATAATCAAATTCGTTAGCGGACCGATGAAAGCTAAGGGCACAGACGTGGCGATGGAGGAACTCACCCTCGCTTACGAGCGGCTCGAGATGGAATAGGAGCGCGGCTAGCTTCCCAGTAAGTCAGTCGCCTAGTCAAGCGGTGCCGCTATGCACATCGAACGAAACCATAACTTGGGTAAAGAAGACGCAGTTCACAAGATCGATAGCTTTCTTGACGACTTAATGAGCCGCCAGGTTCCCGGCGGCATCACTATTGAAGAACCGTCCAAGAGCTGGTCCGACAACGTTATGCGTTTCTCCTTCAAGGCCAAGAAGGGTTTCTTTGGTACGACGATTTCCGGTATGATCCGCGTAAACGACGACTCGGTGATCATGGACTCCGACCTACCAGGACTAGTCACAGCGTTTGTTTCCGAAGACAAAATCCGAAACCTAATCAACCAACAATTGGAAAGCTTATTCCCGGCCCGTCATTAGGACTGTTTCGTGCAACCGTTTCTCGTGCCCGTCTTGTTTGCGAAAGGACTCCAAAAATTCAGCGTTACACTCGACAGCACCCCGTGTCCGCGGCGGCGAATCACGGATTCGAGTTCGAGAAACGCAGTCAACTTTTCATCCGCGTGTACAACGAAACGCTTTCCGTTGCCGCGATGCGCGTCAACAGGTTCGGTTCATTCGTGTTCAAGCTACGAAAATGCTTTGCTTGACTGATCACCGTTCACTAATCACTTATCACCTGCCTCGAAACGGGCTTGCCACGCCGTAGCCTTGGCGGAGGCGGGCGGTTAGCTCAGTGGTAGAGCATCTCGTTTACACCGAGCGCCTAACAAGTATGCCCATTTTCTCCCATGTGCTCTCACCTGCTTTTCATAGGTAAATTGCTCGAGTAGGATTTATCGCAAGTGTTCTCAAATGAGCTTAAAAAATATCGCCAATGTATAAAGGAGTGGATAAAGCGAAGAACCTTGGCGCGATCTCCGTCAAGCTTTTGAAATGCCTACAAAGGTTTCCGCTCGAATGTCTCTGTCTCTGTGTTCAGGCGTATCTTGAAAACTTTAACATGTGCGAATTGTGGCGCGCGAAGAAGTTCGATAACCCTGCGCCGAGTCTGATCGTTCGCGCGTAAACCTAGTGTGGCCGAAACGATTATCTCCGGCCCGATTGGAATGAAATAACGGAGTCCCTTCCCAAGATCGCGAGCTGTCGTCACTGCAAGTTCCACGAGGAGTCGCGACTCCATTTCAGAACTCCACTGTGAGCGCTTACGGCTCAAAAGTAACTCGATGTCATCTCGTGCAATTGGACTCGAGGCATCGAGGACGACAGGCTCGTCCGAATACTGAATTGGAAAAAATGATGGCCCGGAAAAAAGCAGATGACTCTGCCGGAACTCAATCACCAAGCCCTGATGAAATGATGCATAATGAGCCCACATCTTCTGATCAAGATCGTCTGCCGCAAAGCAGATGATGCCCCAAGCCTCACTTATTATGTCTTGCGCCACGGTTTGAACGTGCGAATCCGTCTCAGTAACCCCTATTACGGCTAGTTCCGAAAGCACAGCATCCCACCTCTGCAAAACGCTCTGATATTCCTCGAATGTGCGGACCGGAAGGACGCTCTTATGGCTTTCGAAGAACTCCGGAGTCATGATTTCATCGATCTTGCGGCGTGCAAATCCGCGAGGGTCTTTACATTTAATCACGGGACGACATTCAAACGGATCGTTCAGATATTTCGGCGGTGTGACCATCAGCTCACCCGTCTCGAGGACACAAAGCGCGCCTTCTGGCGAAAAATATCTAAATAAGGCCATTCACCGTTTCGGGTAGTTGCTTGTTCTTTGACGGTCAAGACGCCACCCGTGGTCAGTGCCCGCCTGTAATCGTATACCCGGCGCCTCTCAAATCTTCAGCCAATTCCAGTTCCATCTGGACCGCTGCTTCAAACGGCATTGGGTTCAAATGTTCGTAAAGCTCTGGCATCAATCGAACCCCATATTTCCTGACCACCCAAGCCGATTTGTAACCGTTTTTGTGATTCTCGAATCGGTGATCAATCGGGAGTCCCGTCATCCCGACATACACGCACGGCTTACGGGGATCACGCTTGGGATTCAGCCGTAGAATAGAAGGGTGTTTTGCGACACTATCTCGCAGCAGAACTACGTAAACGTTATGATGAAACGTTTGTTCTTTCTGAGGCGCTCGTCTCTTGGTTCTCACCCTCGCGACTCTCAACATCTTTGGAATGCATCGCTTTTGCATTTTGGGCATGGCGCTGCGACCTCGCTGCGAACTGGCCGTGTGAAATGCTTCACATGATTGCATCGCGTGCATTTCCAAGAGAGCGCCCTCTGCTCGGCTGGTCGATCGATCGTCTTCAGAACCGAATCCGCCTGATCGCGAATTGACTCGAGTGCAGCAATGAGCGCTTGGACTGACGAGTCCATAAATGTTCCGATGAACATATCTGGACGCTGCAGCGCTGTCGAGATCAATAATTGCCCAGGCAGCTCCGGTCTTCCACAATGTTCGCGGTGCCTGAATTAGGGTTCGAAGCCGGAACCCTGGTGGAAGCCTAGTGTCCGCGAGTTCTCGGTAACCGTTCTTACAGTTGTTTCATCAGCGCCTTCGGGAATTTCGGCGTCTATGTGTAAAGTGATGTCTACCCTATTACCCAGCTTTGCAGCCAAATGCTGAACGATTTCGGTGGCTATCGTCGCGGCATCGCGACCCAAACGCGTTGGGTCAATGTTCACGCTCGAATGGAAATTTTGCTTGGACACTTTCGGAATTCCAAAGCACCAAGGAGAAACCTATTTCGGGCCACCGCTTACTGCCGGGTTCAGACTTTGCGCAGCGACGTGGCTAAAGAATGAGGTTCAGATCGCCGAACTCGTGCCAGAGATATTTTTTGGCGATCGCTTCCTCGTAGGCCGTACGAATTTGTTTAGGCGGCAGAAATGCGCTGAGTAAATCCAAATGACTCGCCTGTGGCTCGTGCAAGCCGGTGAGCAATCCATCCACGGCTTTGAGGTGATGTAGATTGTCAATCTTAAGCTGAGTGTAGCCGTGCGCTTTTGACACACGGCCGTTACCATCCACAATCGATTCGAGCGCGCGCACAACTGTCGTGCCCACTGCAATGATGCGCCCACCACTCTCGCGCGCCCGATTGATTTTATCGGCCGCCGTCGCGCTGACAAAGTATTCTTCCTCCGACGCGGGATGCTGGGCATCGAGCTCGTCGTCCATGTAAGACGAAAGTCCCGTGTGCAAGACCAGATAAGCGGTATCGATCCCCCGGCGTTTCAGATCGAGCAAGAGTTTCCAGCTAAATGCGCGACCGGCCGACGGCATTTCAGCCGATCCGGGTTCCTTTGCATAAACCGTTTGATAATAATCAAGGTCCCACGGCGCGGACACATACTCATACCGAATCGGCTTCCCGAGCCGATAGATAAGATCGACCAATTCCATTCCTGATTTCGTGAAGCGCAATCTCCACAGCCGCGGAATGCGCACGTCGCGATCGACCACAGTCGCAGCTAACTCCTCGCTGAATTGAATTTGCATTTGCGGACGCAGACCGCAGCCGAAGGGATCCCCTTGTTCGCACAACAAAAGCGCGAGCCATGAATCGTCCGGCAAACGCTCAGCCAGGCGTACTTCCATGCAGGGCCCGTGCGATTCGCTGCATTCACAACCACGCATTGACGCCGGCAAAGTCCGGCTCGAATTGAAAACGAGTAGATCGCGAGGGCGCAGGTAATTGTCGATCTTATCGAAACGCGTGTGCTCAATTTTTCTTCTGGCGCGATCAATCACCATCAAACGCACCTGATCGCGTCGAATCCCGCGTCGCTCCGGCGGCTCTTTCGCGCTCAATTCCGGCGGCAGTACAAATGTGAATGGCGCGGGCATCAAAAAGACTTTCGCACTAAGTCCACAAAGGTCGCAACGGCCCGGAACCGCAATTTAATCTTGCTCTTCTTTGAGCCCTTTGTGGCCGTCCTGCGAGATCTCAGCTTTCCAATCTTCCTGCGCCTGGAAACGTTTGCCTGTCACGCCTTTTGATTCGTCGGAAGCGAGGAAAACGAAAACGTTTGTCACCTCAGCGGGATCAGCCCATTCGCTCGGATCTTCCTCCGGCTCCGCCGCGCGATGCATCGCCGTGTTCATGCTACCGGGATCGACCCAGTTTACGCGCACGTCGGTCTCCTCCAACTCTGAAGCCCATGTCTGTGACATGCCTTCGAGGCCGAACTTGGAAATACCGTACGCCCCCCAACCCGCATAACCGACCTGACCGGCGTCGCTGGTCACGTTGATGATAGAACCGCCAGCTTCAATCATTGCGGGAAGCGCGCTCTTAATTAAAAGGAACGGCCCGATGAGATTTGTGTCGAGCACGTTTCGAAACTCTTCCACGGGATAATCGAGTAGGTTCGGCATGGGCGACGGCCCGATCGTCGAAGCGTTGTTCACCAGCACATCGAGGTGACCTCTAAACTGTGCAAGCGTGGAAGCGACAATCCTCTCGATGTCGCGCGGCCTGCTCACGTCGGCTTCGATGATCACTATGTCGATCTTTGGCGCGATCTTTCGAAGGCGATCGCGGACTTTGTTGAGTTCATCGACATGTCGCGCAACGAGCGACAAACCGGCTGCACCTTCGCGCGCAAATCGCAACGCTATTTCGCGGCCAAGACCCTGCGAGGCGCCGGTAATGAGAATGTTCTTACCTGTGAGTTTTCTCATTCCGTGAATTTACTTCTGCTTTTTGCACTTCGCCATACGGCAATCAGCCAACAGCGTTGAGCACGCGATCCCGTTCAACGAGTCGAATCGAAAACTGTGACGCTGTGATTCGTGTTTACGATGAAACTGGCAAATGTAATCGAAACGCACGAGCACGCGGGCGAGTTCTGCGAATTCTGATTACTTCAAGCGGGGAACAAAGTGCGAAGCCACGCTGTTAAGCCGCCCTCCCTAACTGAACACAAATCCCCGGTCAGCACGTGCAATGCAAGATGGCGTGCGCCTGGCCCTTCTTCACTTCCTCCAGCAATTGACAGGCTTCTAATGTGGGCGCCGCAATGACCTCGATACCGCGCCGTTTCGCCTCCGCTAGGACTTCGTCCATTACCGGAAGCGCGCCATGGCGCCGGTCCCGACAAGGAGCCGCTTGCCTCCCCAGGGAATTTCTTCCCCGGCCGAAAGCGGCGTGTGGCCGAACTCTTCACGAAATTGCCTGGAGGGTCCTTTCTTCCGTTTCCGCACTTTGCCGCCGTCGATCACCACATCATGGGTGTAGCGCTTTCCCTGGACCTCGATCTCGCCAAATTTGACCAGTCGTGCTTTCGTATCTCAATGTTCCGCTGGCTCGAGCTCCATGGCAAGAGACAGGGATTCTCAGACCATGCAGCCTTTTGACCGCTCCCCCTCTATGCGGCAAGAAATAGATTGCAAAATGCCGTCCAATATTGGTTGTGCCTCACGTATAGTGTTGGCGTCGGACTGGAGATGAAGATTGAGAGGTGGCCACGGTGTTGACGGTAAGTAGGTCCGTCATCTCTCAAACAATCGCGGGCGGCGCCCCCGCTGCACTAATCGCTTTTGCTGAACTGCAACGGATCGCGAGGCTAAAGGACAGCGCTCAGAAATGTGAATGGGTGTCCAAGCAGTTGCAACAGTTGCGGGCGGTAATTAACGCGTCCCATCTTGATCCGGACTACATCTCAATTTTGCGGGCCACGTTGGATCGCACCTCCGGTCGTCACATTTACACCATCGCCGAGATTCCACCGATGGAAGGCTATTGCACGTCGCTTTCCCTGATGGCCGCAGACCTGATTGGCAACCTACGATCATCATTGGAATACTTAACGTGGCGACTCGCCAATGAGTTTTGTAATGGACCGCCCCCAGATCCAAAAGCTGTCCAATTTCCAATTTGTAACACACGGGCCGACTACGAGCGTCAAGAGCGTTTAAAAAGACAGGTACACCCCGACGCGTTCTCATTTATAGAGAGATATCAGCCATACCATGGAATAAATGGACGTTACGACAGCTATTTCGGGGACTATCTGCACCCTCTGGCACACCTCAGGGACCTCTCGAATGAGGAAAAACATCGAGTCACCCAACTATTTCTGATGCTCCCCACGCAAATTTCGCTCGGTCCGGTGAAATTCGCAGGTCCCGAGGAGGAGGTTCAGGGCCAGCGTGTCAAACGTCCCATTTATGATTTTATCGGCACCGAGGATCCTATTTACTTTGGAATGCCCGTTCTATCGATTCAGTTAGATGCCGAACCAGACGTAATTGAGAGGGCGGGCAGTGTCATTCCGCACATTGCGATGCCGGGAAATCGGCCGATGCTCGAATCCATCGAGCGATTACTTACGTTCGTCCATATGATTCTTAGTGATTGCGCTCGAGATCTTCCGTGAGAGAAAACGTCGGATGGTAAATGATCCGGCCATTATGTCATTGACGAATCCTGCACACGTTTACGAAGTTCGCCCGCGCAAAGACAAATGCGGCTTTGATCTCATTTCCGATGCGCTGCCATTCGGTCGCCTGTGGTACCGCAAGCCGGACGCAGTCAACAACGCAGTCGGATACGCGATGCATCGCAGCCGCTCACACAATGCTGTGATTCGCGTTTACGATGATGCCGGCCCTTTTTTAAGCTCTTTTTAGGCGCTCCAAGATCCTGATCAGAAGAACTCCAGACATAGCTTCCCTCTCCCTCACCCATCGTCTGACGTTTCGTTTACGCTCCGGGGACACCTTTTGTGATGTTGTAATCCTCGGGTCACAGTCTGGCGTTAGTATTCCCAACTCGATCAATTGTTGTCTTTCCACTTGCCTCATGTTGTTCCTCCTTTAATGCCATTATTATGGCAAAAGAATGGCACGAAAACCCAACCCCGTAAAATCCGTTCAAATTACCGTCTCGACAACTCCTCTCGTGCACGGCTATTTGTCTGCGCTTGTAGACACGGGCTTATACGGGAAGAACCCCGCCGAGGCAGCTGAGCGGTTAATCGCCAAGGGTGTCGAAGTCGCGCTCGCGGGCGGGATTATTCCCCGGAGGGAGCGGACAAGAAATGCGCGGCAATTCACAATCCCTGAGGAGCGCCGCCTCCTATGAGCCCCGGGCTTCGTCAAGGACTGGTGGCTAAATCTGCTTCCACGGTCTGGTTGCTCGACGATGACCCGTCGGTGCTGAAGGCGACCGGCCGCCTTCTCGCGTCGGCAGGTTGGGAGGTAGAAAGGTTCATCGACCCGGACGCTTTCCTGCGTCATGCGGAGATTCATCATCCCAGGGTAGTGATAATTGATATGTGGATGCCGCGTATGGACGGTTTGGAGGTCCAAAGGCGACTTAGTGAGATTTCACCTTCGACCAGGGTCATTGTCCTGACTGCAAACGACGATCGAATTGTGCGCTGGAAAGCGTTGGCAGCGGGAGCGGCAGCTTTTTTCATCAAGCCTGAGTGTGGCGATGAGTTTCTCGCCGGCGTTCGATCGGCCTTTGCCGCGAATTGAGGCATCGTTGCGCTGGCGGACCAACAAAGAGCGACTTTTCCGAAGCACTGCCATTCGGTCGACTGTGGTACGGCGAGCCAAACTCAGTCAGCAACGCAATCGGATATGCAAAGTTTCGCAACCGCTTACGCGATGCGGTGATTCGCGTTTACGATGAAGCTGGCAACGTGATCGAGACGCACGAGCACAAGGGCGATTTCAAAGAGTGGTGAATGCCTGCCCTTAAAGCTCGACGTCCGAGGATTCTTCGCCCACAATCTGACCAAGGACTGTAGGACCGCCATGAGCACAGATGAACCTTTAGGACTGACTATGAGTTTTTGAAAGGAGTCGATTATATTTTTGTGTCCCTTGACCGGAATCTATCCGGCGAAGAATGCCACGAACTTGCAGAGAAGTATTTTGAGACTCATAAACAGATGACTTTGCCCGGACAGG